>Ga0247725_1000697_pt1 | contig 21595 bp, 25 predicted proteins | sample OKSTACKMCFT3sol_FD_183021 | JGI IMG/M metagenome (GOLD analysis project Ga0247725, IMG submission 183021) | Subsurface sediment microbial communities from gas well in Oklahoma, United States - OK STACK MC-FT3-sol | ecosystem: Environmental > Terrestrial > Deep subsurface > Rock core/Sediment...
TGCGCTCGCGGGCCATTGTTCCAAATGCGGGCATCTAAAACTGACGCTATCCGACCACATCCGTGTCAGGTTTAAGACGAAAAAAAAGGGGCCAGGAGTTCTCTATAGTACATAGAACTGTGTAAATTTGATAAAAACCCCCTTAATTGGGGGTTTCTTTTTCCTGAAGACTGCACTATATATATAATAAATACTGTGTAATTTGTGTAGGATTCAAGGATGTTTGCAACGAAGGTTACAGCTAAGGTAGTTCAGGATAACAGTGGCGTGGCCACAGAGATCCCGGTGATCCTGACCGACCAAGGGGTTTTGGGGTCGGTCACAGATTATGTGCTTAGCCTTCACCTAAATGGCATCTCACTTTCAACAATCACCAACCATATTCAGTCGATTAGACTCCTCATCGAGTTCATGGATGCCAACGAAGGCATGTTCGATGAACCCGAAGCGTTGTTCGCGGGCTTCGTCCGACGGCTCTACAGCGGGACCATCGGTGAAGATGGATTGGACCCCTCTGGCCTGTATTGGATACCGGCCAGTAATGGCACGATACATCGACACATCAGCAATCTGACGAATTTCACCAATTGGCTCTCGGACAAAGGTCTGGGCAAGCCTCTCAATACCTTGCGCACAGCCACTCGACATGAGGAACGCATTCAGTACGCCGCTTGGTTTAGGCGTAACCAGCATGATTTCCTCGGGCACATTAAAGACACCTCGATTAGTACCACGGTAAAGAGAGCCCGCAGCATCAAGGGCAGAACACCTCTGGTAAAAACCAATGACGATGCCATCGCCTTCCCTACGGGAAAGTTTGAAGACTTCTATATGAAGGGCTTGGGAGGAGCCAAAGACCCGCGAGTTGTGCTGCGGGACAAGCTTATCGTACTCCTGATGCACGGGGCGGGATTGAGGGTGAGCGAAGCACTGTTGCTCTGGGTCACCGATGTCTTTGAAGACCCCTCCGATCCAGATCGGGCAATCGTGAGGATCTACAACGAGATAGAAGGTAAGGCACCTGAAGGCTGGAAGTCCCGAAAAGGGATAAAAACCCGCAAGGCGTACCTTCAAGAAAAATACGCACGCATCCCGCGCCAGGAGATGCAAAAAACCCCACATCTCGGCTGGAAATCCAAAACCCTAGATGACAAGGATGGCTACCTGGAGGCGCATTTCTTCCCGCAAGAGTTTGCCCAAGTATTCATGTCGCTGTGGCGACAGTATTTGGTTTTCCGTGCATCGGTGGAGTGCCATCATCCCTATGCGTTTGTTAGCTTCGACTCTCGCTATCTGGGCAATCCCTATACCTACAATTCCTTCAACCAAAATTATGCGGCTGGGTTAAGACGAATTGGTCTCGAACCCGACAAGACCGTAGGGTTAGATCCTCACGGCCATCGCCACAACTATGGCCGTCGATTGACGGATGCCGGAGTCGATCCGCTTATTCGCAAAAAGTGCCTGCATCACGCAAGCCTGGAGTCTCAGGTTCCTTACACCATGCCCTCCAGCGCGAAAGTCTCGGAAGCGCTGTCCCAGGCAACACAACAGCTTCAGTTGGGATCGGATAAGGAAAAGCCCCCCGCATCTTTCGATTGGAAGACGCTTGCAGAACACGGTTTTGAAGACATTGATCCAAACGGCCACTTTAAGGGCAAGAATCCACGATTGGGCAAAGGTAAATCATGACAAAAAGAAGGTCGAGTAAAGGCTACACCACGGATCTGACGCTGGGGTGGGTGACTAAGGAACTGGGGCACAACTGGCTGCAATGGCAGCAGTACGCCGCCGAATGGCTTGCGGAGCAAAACGCAGGCATTGATCTGCGATTAAAATGCTTAAGACACTTCTTTAACTATCTGAACGCTAAAGCCCCGTACGCCGTTGACGTGGCCACGATGTTCAAGGGCCATCCGGGTGGTCACAAGGTGTCCACGGAAGAGTTTGAGGCCTTTCTGGTTAGCAGTGGATCGATTACTAAAAACTATAAACACATTTCGTCCACGGTCGATTTATGCAATTACATCCTCAAGCACCATTTGAGCGCCGAGGACGATAACGGCGTTGGGCGGCCCCTGTTCCCGAATCCGTTCGAGAAAATCACGAATAACACATCAAACACCGAAACCGTCCACAGCCCCTTGCCCTATCGCTACATCCAGCAACTGAGGCACATCCTCTGCCCCTATCCAACCGACGACCCCGGCAATAAAACGCCGTGGGTAGGCCACCATTTCCGGGACTGGCAATGGGCCATCGATCACCTTCAGTCTGGCAATGGGGCATGGGTGGAAGTGCCGCCCGAGGTCATCGACCCTGATGATCCGGATTGCGTTTTCCGGACTCGGATTGTGCCCAGGAAGGGAGAAAGAGTTGAGGTCCACGAAATCTGGTCGCCGGTCATGGCGATGTTCCTGTTTACCAAGCTGCACCTACCCCTGCGCTCTTTTCAGGTGAGGTTTCTGGACTCCGGCGAAGCCGATACCTGGCGCTATGAAGGTGGGCAATGGGTGGAAAACACCAAGCACCCCTTCAAGTATGGAACGCCCAAGCGACCTTATGAGAAAGGCGTCTTCCGCCGCATATATGACTCCATGACCGAGGGGTACTCGACCGGCCTCTACGTGTCCACCAACAAAACCGCCGATCAAAACAAGGATGAACTTCAGCGGGGATACACCATCCCTTGGCAGCACGAAGAGCTGCTGTATTGGCTGGAAAAGCTCCGCAGTTGGCAGGAAAAATACAACCCGATTAACCGACTGGTCAGTGGCACAGAGCTTAAGCGTAGCCATATTGGCGTCGCTAAATCCAAGCAACAATTGAAACAAATGGGCGAGTTTGCCTTTTTATTCAGGGAGCGTAATTCTGCTTTTCCAATTACCTACACCTCATTGGCTAGTTCGTGGTATCGCCTGTTGTCCAAACTGGAAGAGGATGTCTTCCAGTCGGGCCAAACGATGGCCAACGGGGATCGCCTTCGGTTTGTGAAAGACTACGGCGAGGACTTTGAAGGTACGGAAGCCGCTAAGGTGGCAACGGACTACCCGCTTCACAGCCTTCGGGTCTCCTTGATCACCTGCTACACCATGGACACCGACCTCCCCTTGCCGGTGATCGCGAAGCTTCTGGCCGGCCACACACGGCTTCTGATGACGATCTATTACAACAAGATCACGCCCTCCGTGATGGCCGACAAAATGAAGGAGGCACACGCAGTTTTGTCCGAACGAGGTGAAGGCTCGCTCCGAAACTTCCTGGTGGACGCGGAGATGAGACAGATCCCGCTCCGGGCTGCCTTTCACAACGACCAGCACAATTCCGTCGAGAGCGTGCTTGCCAACCGGAATCCCATCGGCTGGGAGGAACGAGCCACGGGCTTGTGCCTGGTTGGGGGCAACACCGTGCGCTCAGATGAGCTGTCCACCGTAGGCGGGTGCTGGAACGGTGGCCCGATAGTTAGGGATTCAGAAAGCGCACATTCAAGAGTTTATGGCCCGGTCCCCCACGGGCCGGAAAACTGTCCCCGCTGTCGCTGGCACATTACCGATGCCACCTATCTTCCGGCTCTCAATTCTGCGTTCAACCAGGTGAGCTACAAGGCGCACCAGGCGGCCGAGCTGTCTGTTCACCTAGAGGGTCAGCTAGAAGCACTGAAGGATGAGCTGTTCATCGCTGAGGAAACCGGTGCAGTGTTTCTCAAGCACAACGAACTTCAGGCGATAGAACGGCGCTACGAGAAGCAGAGGGTGGAGGCGGATGAGTACGCCAAGGATTGCATCGCCATTTTCAACCTGATCAATCGGGTGATCCAGATCGAGAATGGGCGTGAAGAGGACGACGACGGGCAAAAGCTGATCGCGGTCGGCTCTGATGAAGACCTCAAATATAGTATGAAGTTCGTCGAAACTGACTCGGAGTTACTGCACCTGGCGCTGCTGTGCGAGGACGCTGAGTTCCACCCCGATCTGCATGATGATCTGCGCAAGACGCCCGCGATAGCCAAGCGTACCAACGCCTTGAGCCGCATGATGGCCCGTTCCGGGTACAAGCCCGTTTTCCTTGAAATGGACGAACAAACCCAGTTGATTGCGGGTAACGCGCTCATGCGCAAGATGGCCAAAATCGCCGCCCCCGAAGATCGGCTTGAGGGCTACCGGATCGCGTCCAATTACATTGAGGCGCAGGAATTCCTGAAAGACGATCGGCTGCTGAAATCCGGGTTTGACGCCGTGAAGAAGATAGTCCCAATCACCTTGCCTACTGAATCCGTGGAGCGGATTCCCGCTCTGGAGGTGGAAGAATGAACATCGATATCGATGCAGTTCTGGAGTCCCTCAAGGACGGAAAAACCGCTAAAACACAGTCGTCCCTGGATACGCTCAACCAGACCCTGAATGACTACTACGAATCCGGTGCCCGGGACTTCTCCATTACCACCATAGGGCGTGTCTCAGAGGAAAATGGCGGCGTTGGCTATCAGTCGATTCGTGCTACTGCGAACAAGCATTACCGGGACCTGATTGAAGCGTGGGCCGCTAAGGCGAAGACCACCACCAAGAAGCCACCGGTAGGGCCTGCCAAGAGACCAACTCAGGACCATCAGCTGCTTGAGCGGATTGATGATACAGCTGTGCGAGCCCTTTTCGGGCAAATCATTCGTGAGCGGGATCGCTACAGGAGCGAAGCCAACATGCTCAAGAACCAAACCCGGATCGTCATCGACAAGCGCCCTACGGCTTACAGTGAACCCCAGTCAGACGCCAGTGTGGAGCTGCTGCCCTCATTGAAGGGAATCTGCTCTGACAACGAGATTAAAGCCCTGCAAACCGTCTGCACCGATGAGTGGCTCGAAAAGCTCGGGTTCCAGGCGAACAAATTGGGTCAGGTGAAGGATGAGTTTGGCATGGAAATTCTGCCTCGTGGCTTCCTGACCGGGCTCAAGAAGATCTTGGGGGAAATTGATGAGTAATGGCCAGGAAAGAGCACGTCAAAACCTGAGTGCCTTCCAGAGCTGGGTGGCCACCCAAACGGATGACGACTTTAAGCAGATCGTCTTTCGGGGCCAGTTAAACCGTGGCGAAGTGGCCAAAGCCATAGGGATCGGAAAGAGCGCGTTGCGCCAGAATCCGGCCATCAAAACGGCACTGGAGAATCTGGAGCAGAACCTGCGTGATCGGGGTGTTCTGCCAGAACTGACCGAAACCGCCAAGGCCCAGCGATCAGAACCCAAGCGTTATGATCCCAGCGTTAACAAAAGAGCCATGGAATCGAGAAGGCTCTCAGTGCTGGAGCAGGAAAACATTGAACTAAAGGCCCGGGTGGCAACCCTCGAAGCCAAGCTAAAACGTTACGGTGAACTGTCCGAAGTCCTCACAGAGTTCGGAGTAGCGCCCGATGCATGAAGAGTATTTCCGTGTCACCAGCTGCCAGCATAACGGCTATAAATACACGATCTTCACGGGCGTTCCCCTCAAGGCTGACAGTTACAAGATCAACTCGGGCAAATACATCGTCAGCATCCGATGCGAAAACCAGTCCTTGGCTATCAAGCCGTCCGTTGGTCAGCAATGGCGAGTGCGTGGTGTAAGGACGCTGGAGACCGTTCAGGCAGGCGATTATGAGCTTCAGCAGCATTTGTATGATGCCCCAGCTGAGATGGAGTGCACGCTGCCGGAAACGGGCGAGGCGCTGATCCGCTTCATTGCCAATGAAAAGGAGTTCACCGGTATCGGTGAGGCCAAAGCACGAGCCCTCTGGGACGCTTTTGGCAGTGACCTGCATCCCATGCTCCAATTCGATACCTCCGAGCACAGAGGCCGTCTCAGGGAGGTTCTTAGCGACGTTTCAGTAAACGCGCTATACACCGGCTACGCCAAGTACAAAAACCTTGCGCATGCGAACTGGCTGGCCTCTCTGGGAGTGCCGCTGAGCATTCAGCAACGCATCCTGAAACACCACGATAATCGTACCGTTGAGATACTCAAGAGCAATCCTTACGCATTGCTCGGATTCGGGATGTCTTTTGCCGATATCGATGCCATTGCTGAACAAATGGGCATGGAGAAATCGGCACCGGTGCGGCTCGCAGCTGCTTTAGAAAGTGCGATACGAAAAGAGGTAGAAAAGGGGCACACCTACGCCACTCATCAGGCACTCAGGCCCGAGGTGGTCAAGCTGCTGGGCGATAAAGCGCTGGTTGCAGAGGCGTTCGCCAGCGGTTATCGCAACGGCCAGTTCATTCTCAGGCCAGAGACCGGCACCTACCATCCCACCGCCCAAATCATGATGGAGTCGGTCGTTGCCAAGCGACTCAAGGCCCTGACCGCGATCAAAGATGAAGATGAATCCGTCTTCAAGGCGCTCACCGAGGCGGTTCAGGAGCTGCCCTACGACCTGACCGAGCAGCAGGTTCAGGCGGTCGAGTCGAGCCTTACCAATGCGATGTCATGCATCACAGGTGGTGCTGGCACGGGTAAAACCACGGTGCTTCGAACCGTGCTCAAAGCCTATGCTGCGCAGGGCTATGAGGTTCATGCCGTCGCTCTGTCGGGGCGAGCAGCCATGCGGCTGCACGAGAGCATCGGATTCTTCACCATGACGATTGCTCGCATGTTGAGGGAAGAGCCAATCTCGCCGTCATTAAATAAGCCGAAGCATCTCCTGGTCATCGACGAAGCCAGTATGATCGACCTCCCGACCATGTATCGGATCGTTACGCACCTCGATCCTTCGGTACGCATCATCCTGACAGGCGACCCGAACCAACTGCCAGCCATCGGCTGTGGCAAAGTCCTCTCAGACATTGTCGAATCCGGTGCAATCGCTACGGTTGAGTTGAATATCGTCAAACGCCAGGAAGGCTCAACGGGCATCCCGGAATACTCAACCACCATCAACCGGGGCGAAGTGCCTCCATCGTTATCGGTTGGTGCAATCACGTTCCACGAGACGCCTCCGCAGCAGGTGGTCGATAAGTGCAAATCCTTGTACGCGGAGTCACCCCATGACACCCAGATCATCGGAGCCACCAAGGCTCTCGTTGGAGAAGTGAACCGTGAATGCCAAAAGCTGATCAATCCCGATGGGGAGCGCTTGCAGTTTAGGCTGCATGGCGATGACTTCTTCCTCGATATGAAAGTGGGCGACCCGATCCTCTTCACCAGGAACAACTACAACATCGGCATTCAGAATGGGTCACTTGGCATCTTATCCTCAACAGAGCGCGACACTCAGGATGGCCAGGAAACATTTGGTATCGTGACCCTGGATACCGGAGAGGCCATTTCAATTACGGATGAAGTCTTCGATTGCATGGAGCTTGGCTACGGAATCACCCTCCATAAGGCTCAAGGAAGTCAGTTCCCGAGAATCATCGTGGCAGTCCAGAAGGGTCGCATCTCAGACCGTGCGTGGCTTTACACGGCGATTACCCGTGCAGAGGCAGAGATACACATTGTCGGGCAGGCTAGTGATTTTGCATCCATCGTAAAATCGGTAAGCAATGCCACCAGACGGGCAAGCCGTTCGCTTAAGGTGTTGAAATTTTGGTGCGCATAGCCTCAGGCAAGGCTATGCGCCTCATCATTGCAGGTATGCACCCTGCAGAAAAAATCTTCCGCAGGCCATGAGGTTTACCACAGGCAGGTGAGTGCCTGGCATGAGAACCCTACCCCACCTAGAGACCAAGTAGAGGTCGAAAGCCAGACATGGCGTGATTCAGGTCAATTTCTGCAAAAGCCAAGTTTGCATAAATTTCGGCGTAACCATAGCAGAAAGCCAAAGGCAAACAGTGGCGCTCCCAATCCCTATTGCCTGTCTTGCGTGGTTTCATCCACTCCGTCCGGATACATTTCGGCAATTCCACTGGAATTCCCACAAGAGCTTGTGGGGATTGTGGATCGAGCTTGTGGGGATTTTCCGGAATACCCATTTTCTCCCCAAGGCTTATGGGGATTCCCAGTGGCAGCTCAGGCTGTACAGCGTCAGCCTACCATCTAACGGACTTCGGAGATTTAGACCAGAAACATGCTGCAAGGCACAGCCTCCGTGGTGCTTAGGTTTGGCGAAGGAAACCGTCTCCTTCGAAGAAATCATCTACTTTAAGAGAGACGAGCATAGCTAACCATCTGATTTACAAGGAAATGAAACGAAAAATCCCAGCACTAATGGCTGGGATTTTTTCAACACCTTAAGCGAACGGCTTGCCAGACGGGCGAGTTTCTTGAGGGAGTTGCTGGAAGTGAGGGATTCGGGGGTTAGCCATTAACGGCACGCCCCCTCATCGCCGGTCGCGGCCATCGGGACCTCTCCCTGTACCGCAACTTCATCATAAACGACCATCGCTGATCGTCAACTACCTCAAGTTCAGCTCTAGTGTTCAGTTAGCATTACAACTACTGTTCGCGTCCCATTAAATAAGCTAACCCTGACCCCGTTTTAGTGCCGCTCATTGCCAGAAGGTCCGGCTCTATTTGCTGCTCCGCTAGACGGGAAATAGGGGGATTGCCGATTAAAGCTTGCTTTGTTTCAGCAGCTTTGTTCTTGTTGGCTGAAGCTCCAGTTCAACAGAAAAGGTTTAGTCGCGGTGACTCCAGAATACCTAGAGAAACTGGCACGGCCAGAGGAAGTTGAAGTTTCGTCGGTACCAGAATTTTTGGCTGTCATACAGGATGCAGTTCCTAATGGCGCTGATGGCTCTCCCGACTTCGATTCATTCATCTACAGAGGGGTAGCGGATTCGCTGTCTCATAAGCTCGTACCATCGTTGTTTAGAAACCCAAAAATCTTGGAGGACTTTTCAGTTGGTGAGGGCCTTACGAAATGGGGGGTATTAGAACAAAGTTTACTTAGAAGGTTTAAAGAAGGAGCAAGGCCCTACTTATCCATTGCCCCAAAAGATGATATTGAGTGGCTTATACTCGCTAGGCACCACGGTTTACCGACTAGAGTAATGGATTGGAGCAAAAATCCTTTGGTTGCCCTTCACTTTGCCATTGATGGTGACCACGCTGAAAGCCCAGCAGTGTGGCAAGCAATGTTGTGGCGAGCAGCTCTAGTCGGCCAAACTTATTCTTTAGTTCAGCTCAACGTAAGCGTCCGGTGATCCCATCTTGAGCCTGGCGCTGCCGTCGTCAGGATAGTGTCCACTTATTTTCTAGTGGACACTTAACATGAACGAATTAAGCGTAACCAAACCCTGCCAACGCCGTCGCCGGTTTTCCCGGGAATTCAAAGCCGGGATTGTCGCCCAGTGCCGAGATCCGGGCGCATCCGTCTCCCGGATCGCTCTGTGTAATGGCCTCAACGCCAACATGGTCCGACGCTGGATCAAGGAGGCGCGACGAGTGCCTAAAGCACCAGCGACAACGCCGGAGTTCGTGCCGGTCAATCTGCCAGCAGCAACTTCAGCACGGAGCCACCACTCGGTCTCGGACAAGCGTAGCACCATCCGCATCGAGATTCCCCGCGCCAGTGGCGCGGTTGTCGTGGAGTGGCCTGCGGAGCAGGCCCACCAGTGTGCCGCCTTGTTGCGGGATCTGTTGGGATGATCCGCATTGATGAGATCTGGCTGGCCACCGAACCGCTGGACATGCGGGCGGGACCGGATAAAGCTCTGGCACGAGTCGTTCAGGTCTTCGGTTCGGCCAGACCCCATTGCGCCTACCTGTTTGCCAACAAGCGAGGCAACCGGATGAAGGTGCTGATCCATGATGGCCTCGGCATCTGGCTGTGTGCCCGTCGTCTAAACCGGGGCAAGTTCCACTGGGGCGAATCCTGGCGAGGCAAACAGTTATGTCTGACCGAAGAACAGTTATCCGCCCTCGTTCAGGGCCTGCCATGGCAACGTATTGGGGCCGATGGCGTCATCTCAATCCTGTAACCACAAGCTGAGCAATACCGCCATAGCCAGAACTGCGAATCGCTTGCAGTACAAGGGCTTGGCATACTAAGGGGCATGACTCAGCGCCCCGACATCAACCAACTCTCTGCCGGTCAGCTCCGTGCTCTCGCTACGGAACTGTTTGATCGTGTTGATAACAAAGAGCGGGCTCTGGTGCACCGTGATGCGGTCATCGAGAAGCTGACCCACGAAGTGGCCATTCTCAAGCGCCATAAGTACGCCCGGCGTAGCGAGCAGCTGGACGCGGTTCAGGGAAAACTGCTGGACGAACTGATCGACAGCGACCTGGCCTCCATCGAGGTCGAACTGGAACAGGCGATGACCGAGGAGCAGAAAGCCGCTCGGCCAAAGCAGCAACCCAAACGCACACCGCTGCCACCGGAACTGCCCCGCACCCTGATCCACCACGAGCCAGAAAATACTCAATGCCAGTGTGGCTGCCAGCTCAAGCGCATTGGCGAAGACGTCAGCGAGAAGCTGGATTATGTCCCGGGTGAGTTCACCGTTGAACGTCACATCCGGGGCAAATGGGCCTGCGACAGCTGCGAGACGTTGATCCAGGCACCGGTGCCACCGCAGGTGATCGACAAAGGCATCCCCACCGCTGGCCTGCTGGCCCAGGTGCTGGTGGCCAAGTATGCCGACCATCTGCCGCTGTACCGTCAGGAACGCATGTTCGGCCGTGCCGGCCTGGAAATCCCGCGCTCCACCCTGGCCGAATGGGTGGGTGCCTGTGGTGTGCAGTTGCAGCCGCTGGTGGATGCGTTGAGAAATACTCTGCTGGAACACAGTGTTCTGCATGCCGATGAAACCCCGGTCAGCATGCTGGCCCCGGGCAAGAAGAAAACCCACAAGGCCTACGTCTGGGCCTACTGCACCACACCGTTTGCCGACCTGAAGGCAGCTATTTACGACTTCGCACCCAGCCGTGCAGGCGAACACGCCCGAACCTTCCTGGGTGACTGGCGGGGCAAGCTGGTCTGTGATGATTACGCTGGCTACAAGGCCGGGTTCGGCAACGGCATTACCGAAATCGGCTGTATGGCCCACGCCCGGCGCAAGTTCTATGACCTGCACGAGGCCAACAAGAGCGAATTGGCGGCCAAGGCCTTGGAATACATCGGTGGACTCTACGAGATCGAGCGGGAAACCAAAGATCTGCCACCGGATATGCGGCGGGAAATCCGGCAAACCAAAGCCAAACCCCTTGCCGATGCGCTGCATCAGTGGATGCTGGCCCATCGCCAGAAAGTGCCGGATGGCTCCGGCACGGCCAAAGCCCTGGATTACAGCCTCAAACGTTGGGAAGCGCTGACGCGCTACCTGGACGATGGCGCTGTGCCCATCGACAACAACTGGGTGGAAAACCAGATCCGACCCTGGGCGCTGGGGCGCAGCAATTGGCTGTTTGCGGGTTCACTGCGCAGTGGTCAACGTGCGGCTGCGGTCATGACCCTAATACAGTCAGCGAAGCTGAATCGGCATGATCCCTATGCCTACCTGAAGGATGTGCTGACTCGCCTGCCGACACAGAAGAACAACGCCATCGACGAGCTATTGCCCCACAACTGGAAACCGGCCATACCTAACAAGGTGTAGGCCGGACGTGTATGGAGAGCCTTCTTCGAAAGCTGGACAAGGTGCCAACTCTAGACGGCAGGATATGCCCTGGGAGATCGATGAGAGAAAGAGGAGGCCATAAGTAGAAAATTTCCCAAGCGACTGGTGGCTCGCTAGGCATACGTGTCGTGTTACTCCTAAGTTATTAGACACACTAGATTTTCCGGGCTTTGCTGGGCTGCGGGTGTCGCAGGTGTATGCCGCACGGAGATCGCAGTTAAACCTGATACTAGGCCGGCTCATGCACTAGCCGGATGTCGATTTCTCTGTCGACATACTTCCACTCCACCGAGGCCCGGAGTTCGGCCAAAAGCCTGTTAAAGCCCGGCTCATCAGACGGGGAATATTCGAACCACGTCAAGAAGTCGAAGGGTTCGCTCTCGCCCAGGTCCCGACAATGGTGGAGACGACGGGCCACAGCAGGGAGATATTGGAGCCCAATGTGAATGTGACGGGACTGCTCCTCAAAAATCTTCCGGCGTTCGTCTTGAGCCAGTCCCCACCATGAGGGGTTTTTCCGGATAGGGATCAGGGCGGCACAGGTGGCCTCTGCTCGACCCAAACTTGGCTGCTTCGCCACGAGACGATCCTTCTCTTCACGCACGACATAACGCTCGTTACTCGTTATCCCGCGAAGAAGCCATTTGGTGCCCAAAGGCTGCGGCGAAACAGAGCCAGCGGCTACGTCGAGCCGGGGGATTCCAGGGAGAGGGGCTCCCGCCACGGCATCCATCCGAACAACGCGCCAAACACCCGTTTCTCCACCAGCGAACGTAAATAATCGTGTATTCATCAGTTTCCTCTCAGGCCTTTCGCCTATTTCTCAGCCAACGCAAAACCGGCATTGCCCGGCGCAACCACTGAAACAAATATAAAAGGTTCGGGGCCAGAGTTCATTGCACCATGTACCTGCCCAGGTTTTGCGATCGCAATATCTCCAGCTTTAAGATGAGTGACTATGCCGTTACCTTGATGATATTCGGCTTCACCTGAGATAACCGTCCAAGTATCTTGGCCGTGAGGATGTACATGGGAAGCTATTTCCTGCCCAGGGTGGGCGTGCCAAACAACGACGACAGAGTCATTGGTTTCCAGAACAACCGAACGAATCGGTTCGCCGTTAGACGGACGAACATATTCATCCACCGAAAAAATCCGCGATTCAGTTTCTGCTCTCATGTTCACACCCATTTAAAACTGATTGGACACGTACTCTAAACGCAACTGCGCCTGGACAGCACATGAAGATATGTACCTAAGCGCCCTTCGGGAAAACTATGCTCTGGCGCACAGAGACCGTCAATACTCCGTCGTGGGTAGGCATGACATAACGGGAGGAGACGGGCGACGCTTTGGTCATATGTACATGAGAAGGTGGCTCGCCCGCTCGGCAGGGTTGTTGTCGATGGGCAGGTGTCCCCCTTTCGATGTAGCGGATCAGCTTTAACCAGTTGCTCGCAAGGCAATTGATTGCTTGCCCAAGGCACTTTGACGACGTGACCTGGGGAGGGGTTTTGTCCAGCCTAGCTTTCAGTTGCTCCAGGAAAGCCTGGCTTTGCGACTGGCGCGTCTGGTATCGCTGGGCATCGCCCGCCTCTTCCATGTCGCGCTCGATGCCGTAGAGCTTGTTGATAAGAGTCAGTGCCATCTCCGCTCGGCCGATCTTGCCCTTGGATTGAGTTTTCTGATGAACTTGCGCCGCGCATGCCCAGCAACCTATACGCTCGACGCCTTTCTGCCTCCAGGAGGCGCTGCGGCACCTCCTGGGTACGGCTAGCGGTGTAATTGAACAGGATGACCGGAAGATTTGGTGGGCCACCGCGATCTCCTCAGTAGCTATAGCCAAACAGGTTGGGTATGAGAAGTTCAAGGGGGGGCGAGCAAAGCCCCCGTTCCAATTGATTCTCTATTCCACACAAATGGCGATATAAGCCGGCGGGTGATGACGACCCTGGAAGCTCTGGCATCGAGAGTGGATGTCTACTCCATCGACGAGGCGTTTCTGGATCTGACCGGAATCGACCGGGTGGTAAGCTTCGAGCCTTTTGGTCGGCAGGCGATTTGGCTCAAGGTGGAATCACCGGACGGTTACACAAAAATAAAATAATAGACGATCTGTGTAAGCAATCAATACTTTTGTGCATTGTTAGTAACCACCAAAAGTCCATAATGAACACATCAAGACGAAACAAACAACACACAGATCAGAACACCAGCAGGAGATAGACGACGACAATGAAACAACCAAATAAGATCACAGTTTACAGCAAAGGCTACTGCCCCTTTTGCAAAATGGCGAAAGCAACGCTTAATAAACTAGGGCTGCGCTTCGAAGAATTGGATATTACGAACAACGCCCAGCTTGAACATGAGATGAAGCAGCGTAGCAAGCGAAGAACCGTGCCTCAAATATTCATAAATGAACAGCATATTGGCGGCAATGACGATCTGCAAACAGCTTTTAGAAGCGGCGAATTAGCACGGATTCTAGAAAGACATTCAACCGCAGCTTAACCCGTAAACATTGATACACCCTAAACTTGAAATGGAAGGTAAAACGCATGACTACAAATACTGCAACACATTTAACTGATAAGAACTTATCACAAACAACACGTTCATTGGACGTCACTATCTCTCGAATCGGCGACCAAGCACTTCGCTACTCAGTGGTGGTCGTATTGGCATGGATTGGTGCCATGAAGTTTTCGGCTTATGAAGCCGGCGCGATTCAAGGACTCGTTGCGTCAAGTCCGCTCACATCATGGCTGTATAACGTATTTAGTGTTCAAGGAGCTTCCAACCTAATTGGTACAGTTGAGCTGGTAACGGCTGCGGCCATCTTATTAGCACCCTTGCATCGACAAATTGCTATTGCGGGAAGCTTAGCAGCGATAGCAACCTTTACGGTGACATCAAGCTTCTTGCTAACGGCTCCGGTTTGGGAAGCGAGCTTGGGTGGCTTTCCGGCACTGAACGTCGTGCCAGGTCAGTTTCTCTTAAAAGATATTGTCTTGCTAGCAGCTGCCATATCCTTACTAGGAAAAGCACTTCGCTACAGTAAATAAGCAATTAATCCATGAAAGGCACTAGCGATAGTGCCTTGTTTAACTCAGCTATAGGAAAACACGCTTCCTAAAGCGCGTAAATAACTGGAAATAACCATAAGTGAGTAAAGCATGACTGAAGAATATGATTATGACTTATTCGTGATAGGCGCCGGATCAGGTGGCGTACGCGCAGCGAGAATGGCCGCGTCGGCTGGTGCCAAGGTAGCCATTGCCGAAGAAAAATACCTAGGCGGTACTTGTGTTAATGTGGGTTGTGTCCCTAAAAAACTGTTCGTGTATGCATCACATTGGTCAGAGGAATTTGTAGATGCTGCTGGGTTTGGTTGGGAATTAGGTGAGCATCGTTTCAATTGGTCTACGTTACTACAACGTAAAAATAAAGAGATCGAAAGGCTTAACGGCATCTATCAAAACTTGTTAGAAAATGCAGGCGTGACTATCGTTTGGGGTCGTGCACGATTAACCTCTGCAAATAGTATTGAGGTAGATGGTAAAACCATCACGGCCCAAAAAATACTGGTGACCGTCGGTGCGACGCCAAGTGTGCCTGAGTTCCCTGGTTCAGAGCATGTGATCAGCTCAGATCAAGTGTTCTATTTACCTGAACTTCCCAAAAAGATTGTGATTGTCGGTGGTGGCTATATTGCTGTTGAGTTTGCAGGCATTATGAATGGCTTAGGTGTTGAAACACACTTGATTTATCGTGGCGATAAACTCTTAAAGAACTTCGACCAGCCTACCGCGCAATTTGCTGCAAAGGAAATGCAAAAAAAAGGCGTCAACATTCACTATTCTACCAATATTACGAAAATCGACAGGCAGTCTGACGGTTCATTGAGTTGCTCACTAGATAATGGTCAAAGCATAGTGGCAGGCCAGGTGATGTATGCCACGGGTAGACGCTCACTAACCAACGATTTAGGCATCGAAAAAGTGGGGCTGATGACTCTAAATAACGCCACTATCGAAACCAATGAGCAATTCCAAACTTCAATCCCATCCATTTATGCCTTAGGCGATGTGATTGGAACACCGGAGTTGACGCCTGTTGCCACGGCGCAAGCCATGGTCTTTGTTAACCAGCAGTATGGCGATGGCACGCGCACCATTAGCTACGACAATATTCCTACCGCCATTTTTTGCCAACCCAATATTGGAACGGTAGGTTTGTCTGAAGAAGCATTGAAGGCGAAGGGCGTGGCAGTCGATGTCTACCAATCAGAATTTAAACACCTCAAGCACACCCTATCTGGTAGTGATGAACGTGTATTGATGCGTATGCTTGTCGACAAAGGCACACAGAAGGTGCTCGGCATGCACATGGTTGGGCCGGATGCGGGCGAAGTTATTCAAGGTTTTGCCGTCGCGGTAAAAGCGGGCCTTACCAAAGATCAATTTGACGCCACTATTGGCATCCACCCGACAATGGCTGAAGAGTTTGTCACACTCAGGGATATTAGCTACTCGGTTTAAAACTACTTGGTTTAAAACTACAGGTTTCAAGGGCACAAGAAAATGAAAAACAAAGTTGAATTCGTTAGCAACGGTGTCACCTTGCGAGGCATGCTGGAGTCTCCTGATCAAAATGTCTCCAATTACGCACTATTTGCGCACTGCTTTACATGCGGCAAAGACATCGCGGCGGCCTCCAGAATAGCGAGAGCCCTGACTGAAAAAGGCATTGCCGTATTACGCTTTGATTTTACCGGCCTGGGGAACAGTGACGGTGATTTTTCTAACACCAACTACTCATCCAATGTAGAGGACCTAAAAGCAGCAGCGGACTTTCTGAAGCTGAATTACCGCGCCCCGAGCTTATTGATTGGCCATAGCTTGGGAGGGGCTGCGGTCTTATCTGTCGCCCATCAACTACCTGAAGTCAAAGCAATTGCGACGATAGGTGCCCCGCATGAAGCTCAGCACGTTGTTCACAACTTTGCCGCAGATGCCGACACGATCAACCAAGAAGGTCAGGCCGAAGTAACATTGGGCTTTAGAAAGTTTGTGATCAAAAAGCAGTTTATTGATGATGTCGCTCAATCAGAATCCAAGATTGGCAGTCTTAAAAAAGCCTTGTTGGTGATGCACTCACCGATGGATAGTACCGTTAACATCGCCGAGGCAGAAAAAATCTACAAAGATGCCAAGCACCCTAGGAGCTTTGTAAGCTTAGATAATGCGGATCATTTGGTATCCAATAAGGGCGATGCCGACTATATTGCCACCACCATTGCGGCATGGGCTAGCCGATATATCGAATTGCCCACGGAAGAACGCGTCTCCAAAGACGTCCACAAAGGCCATGTTTATGTTGAAGAGAAAGACCATAAATTCGCTCAGAATGTGTACAGTGACAGTCATCACTGGCTAGCAGATGAGCCGACGACCGTCGGAGGCAATAACTCAGGGCCAGACCCTTATGAGCACTTGCTTGCGGCGTTGGGTACGTGCACATCGATGACCATTCGGATGTATGCAAATAGAAAGAAGTGGCCATTAGAAAACATAGGGATCAATTTGTATCATGAGCGAAGCTACAATAAAGACTGTCAGCAGTGTGATGAAGCCCCGCAGCAAATCGACTATTTGAATCGCGAAATCACCTTGGAAGGCGATTTAGATAATGAGCAGCGTGAAAAGCTACTAGAGATTGCCGACAAATGCCCTGTACATAAAACCTTGCATGAGCATTTAGTGGTAAACACTAAACTAGGCGAACGTTAGCACGTACCAGAACAACAAAGAAGGAGAATTATAAGCATGGCCATTCCAATTCCTAATCGCCCGAGTGGATATTTACTCGGTGACCCAGCAGCCGCCATCACGTTAGATGCGTTTATCGACATTCAGTGCCCGCATTCTCGTCAAGCCTGGCCTACTTTATTGGCAGTTATGGAGCACTATCAAGACAAACCGGTGAGCTTGAGGGTGCATTTGATAACGCTGAGCAACCATCGGCAGGCTTGGGATGTAAGCTTAGGATTATTTGCCCTCGCAGACGGTGACGCCCGCAAGTTTTACGACTTCGCTACTTATGTGTACGAGCGGCAAGAGCAGTTTTATAACGCGCCATTCTTGCACAAAACCCATGATGACTTACGGCAATTCGTGGCCGATCTGGCTCAGGCGCATTCAGACGTAAATCGAGACGCATTCCTAAAAAAAATGGTCTCTCACGATATTTACATCGATGCCCGAACCCCCATACGATATGCAGCTACTAAATCCGTCTGGGCGACACCCACCTTCTTTGTTAATAATGGCGATAAGGTGTCTGTTGACCACAGCTCTACATTAGACAATTGGAAGGAATTGATTGATCCATTGCTCAGCTTGTAGATCAAGCCTGAACTATTGCGTATGAATTTAGTTGCTTGGGAAGGAGTGTTGTTTGAAGCTGTTTGAAGGTTGGTGAGTATGCAATTGCCCGTATCAGCCCTAAATTCCTGATAGTAAAGTTGCAGGTCAACGAAATTTGATATCTCATTGTCTTATAGCTTTTCTCCTGTTTGTTGAACATTCGTTGCAATATAGGGAGCGAGCAATCGACATAATCGTATATGGTAACACGGTCTTTACCATCCGACTCTCGGTGAATACGCCCCGCATACTGAGCCAGTGGACCCTTCCAGGCAAAGGACAACGCAAGGAATAGCGTATCTACCAGGCTGTTGAAAAAACCTAAAGTTGATGCGGCATTGGCAGAGATCGAGCCAGCCTTCGATGATATGTACTCTTCGGTTGGCAGGTCATTCATTCCACCCGAGCAGCTCATACGGGTAATGTTGCTCCAAATATTCTTCACCATTCGGTCGGAGCGACAGCTGGTTGAGCGGCTCGACTACGATTTGATGTTCCGTTGGTTTGTAGGTCTGGGTACGGATGATCGCGCCTGGAATCATTCGGTATTCTCTAAAAATCGTGATCGTTTATGTCAGGCAGTATCGATGAGCTGTTCTTTTCGGCCATTAAGAAGCAGGCGTATGCCAAGCAGCTCATGTCCCGCGACCATTTTTCAGTGGATGGTACTCTGCTGGAAGTCAGTGCATCCATGAAGTCCTTTAAGCCCAAAGAAAGTGCTGATGATCACGATGATGATGGAGAAATTTCCATAGTCAAAGCGCAGCAACAAGACTCACGCTTCCACTACGGATGCTGATAGCAAGCTGTTCAGAAAAAGCGACGGCAAGTAATCCCGCGTGTGCCACATGGGGCATCTGCTGACAGAAAATCGCAATGGATTGATCGTGGAGGCCGAGGTTTCTGAAGTGGGAACACGGCAAGAATGGGATACAGGCAGGACCATGCTGGCTGCGCAGGGAACACGCCCAGGCATGACCGTCGGCGCTGATCGGGGCTACGATACGGGCGAGTTTGTAGACGGATGCAGGGGTTTATCGATCACACACCATGTTGCACAGAAGCCTGTCCGAAGTGCAATTGATGGCAGGACGACAAATACGTGGGGCTATCGGATCAGCCAGTTAAAACGAAAGCGGATTGAAGAATGCTTTGGCTTGATGCGCAAATTACGCCATGTGGGCCGGGAGAAGACTGCCTGGATTTTCTGGTTTAAGGCAGCGAGCGGCCTACAATATTACGAGATTGAAAGGGTTGTTGGCTTGAAATTGAGAGAGAATGACCCGCATGTGGGAAATTTTTGCGATATGTCGATCAAATAATCGTCAAAAATTTATTTATCCCAAGATTGCGCTTCGAAAATTTGAATCATGTATGTCCCGAAGGAATTTGATAGTTGATTGAAAATTTTCACTGGGACGGTAATTTTGGAGTCTGTAACATATTCTGTGTAACTGCCATTTAGTTAAATATGTTTTTCGAGGCGGTGAGACTTAGGTTGTTGAAAGGCTTGAGCCGTATGAGGAGAGACTATCAAGTACGGTTCTTAGGAGCGATGGTGTGGCAACACACTGTCCTTACCCGACAAAAGCTCATATCGGTGTGGATGCAAAACGAGGTCTGGTGCTCAGTTTCACCACAAGGCCTGCCTGCCAATGCTAACTATCTAAACCAACTGCCAAAGCTCCTTCATGTTAATGAAGCATTTGTATCGGCAGACTCGGGCTACGAGGCGCAGAAAAGCATTTAGAAACAAAAATAAGAAAGTCGATTGGTTAGTGACTGAGATGCCTAGCAAGATAGGCGTTTGGAAGAAGCGCCCTTGTAAAAATAAGCAGACAATCAGAAGAGAATACTTAAAGGCGAATATCAGAGCAAAAGTCGAGCATCCGTTTAGAATTTTGAAATGTCAGTTCGGGTTCTGCAAAGGTCTGTGTAAAAATGACAACAAGCTCGCTGTGTTGTTTGCTCTTGGAAATCTACTGCGAGTGGATCAGATGATACGGTCTGCGCGGGGATAGTCAGTCCAAATGACGGGGTTTTTAGCTGTTTAGAACAGCGTAATAGGGTAAAACTGAGGCTAATTGGCACTTTTTAATAATTGCTGGGATGCGGAACAAGCTAGTTCAAAATTATCTAACTTGTTCGTAGTATCCCTAGGCTAAGGAGGGCTAGTTATTCAAAAAAGGGTAGTCGGTATCACTGCTGTCCCACAGTTTCACAGTCATAAGACCAGCCTCATCTGAGGCTGGTCTTTTTGATTGGGTGGCGGGTCAGGATTCAGTATCTCCTTCAGGCTTCTGCGCTCAAAAAGACTCAGCTGTAGCACTCTGAGCATGCGCTGCACCGACCACCCTTCCTTGGCGCTATGGCGAGCAAAAGCCACCAGAAGATAGGTGATTAAGGCTATCCAGACTGACCTGCCCCCAGGATTAGATACAACCTTCAGTTAGTAATGTCGGTTGGTTTTTCTTCATATTTCCTGTTTCGCCAGTCCGTTGCGAATTCAGCTGGTGTCTGGTAATCCAGCGATGAATGGGGACGGCACTCGTTATAATCCTGCCGCCAGTCATTAATCGTTTTCCGGGCATGAAGAATATCGCTGAACCAGTGTTCATTCAGACACTCATCGCGAAAGCGTCCGTTAAAACTCTCAATAAATCCGTTCTGCGTTGGCTTACCTGGCTGGATAAGCCGTAGTTCCACACCATGCTCAAAGGCCCATTGATCGAGCGCGCGGCAGGTAAATTCCGGGCCCTGATCGGTTCTTATTGTCGTCGGATAGCCCCGAAACAACGCGATGCTGTCCAGAATACGCGTAACCTGAACGCCTGAAATACCGAAAGCAGCGGTGATCGTCAGACATTCCTTCGTGAAATCATCCACACAGGTCAGGCACTTGATCCTGCGACCGTTGGCCAGTGCGTCCATAACGAAATCCATCGACCATGTAAGGTTCGGTACATCTGGGCGCAGAAGCGGAAACCGTTCGGTCGCCAGCCCTTTACGGCGTCGCCTGCGTTTTACGCTCAGTCCATTAAGATGGTAAATTCGGTATACCCGCTTGTGATTGACGTGAAGGCCCTCCCTACGCAGCAACTGCCAGATGCGCCGATAACCAAAACGTCTGCGTTCAAGCGCCAGCTCAGTAATACGCCCTGACAAATGTGCATCAGCAGCCGGACGCTGAGCATCATAACGGCAGGTCGACAGGGAAAAACCTGTAAGCCTGCAGGCACGACGTTGCGACAGACCGGTCGCACCACACATCAACACCACGGCTTCCCGCTTCTGGCCTGTCGTCAGTACTTTCGCCCCAGAGCCACCTGAAGCGCCTCCTTATCCAGCATGGCTTCGGCAAGCAGCTTCTTGAGCCTGGCGTTCTCTTCCTCAAGCGACTTCAGGCGCTTAACCTCGGGCACCTCCATACCACCATACTTCTTACGCCAGGTGTAAAAGGTGGCGTCGGAAATGGCGTGCTTACGGCATAGCTCACGGGCAGAAACCCCGGCTTCAGCCTCGCGAAGGATACTGATGATCTGTTCGTCGGAAAAACGCTTCTTCATGGGGATGTCCTCATGTGGCTTATGAAGACATTACTAACATCGCGGTGTATTAATCAACGGGGAGCAGGTCA
>Ga0247725_1000698_pt1 | contig 21571 bp, 26 predicted proteins | sample OKSTACKMCFT3sol_FD_183021 | JGI IMG/M metagenome (GOLD analysis project Ga0247725, IMG submission 183021) | Subsurface sediment microbial communities from gas well in Oklahoma, United States - OK STACK MC-FT3-sol | ecosystem: Environmental > Terrestrial > Deep subsurface > Rock core/Sediment...
TCCTCCCCGGGTGGTCAGCGGGATGACTCGCCTATGGCAAAGATGGCAGCCGCTCTCCGTGGGAAAGCCGAAGCTGAGCGGGCTGCGTTCGATCAACGCGTGCAGTCCGGCGAGTGGGGGCCGATGCCGGACAACCCGGACGTACTAGAACTGCCACCTCTTCCCGAAGAGGTTGACTCGGTTAGCTGCATGATTCGCGGTGAAAAAGGGTTCGCTGAGCCCTGCGATTACTACTTCACCTCCAAGCAGATGCGTGACTACGCGCGCACCGCCCTCGCCGCCCGCCAGCCGGTGGGGGAGCCGGTGGCTGAGGCCATTGAGCAACTGTCTGACGATGTTGAAAGCTGCGTTTCCGATGCGTGCGCGTACTTGGCTTCCGACAGCGGCTGGGATGATTACGGCATCTACCGGGACGACGCTAAGGAGCGCTACCGCGCATTGCCGGATCGGATTCGCGCACTTGCCAATCCGCCCGCGCAGGCCGTGGACCTGGGGCCGTTCCGTCCCTTCGTTGAAGCCCAGCGAAACGAATACATCTCGCATGGACTCACGTCTGAAAATGCAAGTGTTGCGGAATGCGACGAACTACTGGCCATGATCGACAGCCAGGCGGTTGGCAAATGAGCATCAAGTAATTAGCAACAAATAGACATGGGCCAATCGGCCCCTTTCTTTCGTATTGCATTTTCTAATCCGATGGTATACTCGCGCCAATTGATAATCGCGGGCAGGCCATGGCCGATAGTAAAATGTTGGTAACAGACAACCTAGTTAACCTAGTTTCTGGCCTAGGAACTACTCGCGCTAAGTCGGCCAACTCTACTTTCGTGGATCGTGCGTATTCCGACCATGAGCTAATGGCTACTTACCGGCAGAATTGGGTTGCCGGTCGGATTATCGACGTTCCGGCATTCGACTGCACCCGCGCATGGCGAAACTGGCAGGCCAAGGGCCGTCAGATTGAGCGTATTGAGAAGCTAGAGCGTGACTTGGGCCTGCAAGGGAAGATTCGCCAGGCAAAGAAGCTAGGCGACCTGCTGGGCGGTGCTGCTGTCTATATCGGGACCAATGCGGCGGATGTTAGTAAGCCGCTGAACGTGCAGACTGAGAAGGTTAAGTACCTGACGGTATTCACTAAGTCGCAGCTATCTGGTGGCGAGCGGGATAACGACATTGCCTCTGAATACTTCGGCCAACCTAAGTTCTACCGGCTGAGTACGGCTGATGTGCAGATCGAGATTCACCCGTCGCGCCTGATCCGGTTCATGGGCAAGCCAATCCCCGACACCGATGCGGCTGGCAGCATCAATAACGGCTGGGGCGATTCCGTACTGGTATCGTGCATGGCGCCGCTGCTGCGCAATGAGTCCACGGCGGCTAATGCTGGCGAGCTGGTGTTTGAGTCCAAGGTTGACGTTATCGGCGTACCTGACCTGATGGAAAGGCTGCGCGAGAATGACTATGCGCAGTCCGTCTTGGAGATGATTAGCCTTCAGGTTCAGGCCAAGGGCATCACCAAGACGCTGCTAATGGATGCGGCGCAGACCTATCACAGCCACAATGCCACCTTCGCTGGCGTACCTGAGCTTATCCGCGAGTTCCAGCAGGAGTGTTCCGGCGCATCTGGAATCCCGCGATCCATCCTGTTCGGTAACGCCGAGGGCGGTCTAAATAATAAGGGCGAGGCCGAAAGCCGAGTTTGGAGCGAACGAGTTAGCTCTATTCAGTCGCAGGAGTTCAGCCCTGCAATGGCTAAGTTCGATGAGCTATTGCTGTGGAATGCCCTAGGCCGTCGCCCATCCGATGTTTACTACATCTGGAACAATATCTGGAAGCCGACCAAGAAGGAGGAGGCAGATATTGGAAAGGTGATTGCTGATACAATCAAGACCATTAAGGACTCCGATGTTATCAATTCAGATGCTCTTAGTAAGGCGGCAGTGAATATGCTAACTGAGAATGGGGTTATGCCAGGTCTTGAGGCTGCCGTAGAAGAGGCCATGCGCAGCGAGGATAATCCGACTAGCGACCCCACTAGTAATTCTGCTAACAATGAGTAAAATGCGCCTAGTGGCATTGAGGTGATACCCATGATCCGAGTAGCCGATAGTTATACCGTAGACGCAAGCGGCCTTTCCCTCACTAGGGACGGTTACCTTGTGGGCGAGGCTAGAATCGCGCGGGCTGGGAACGTCCAGCAGTATTATGGTTCGGAGCTTGGATTGACTGGCGATGACGCCAGTAAGGTTTTCGGCGTCTATCGTGACCCTGATATTGTCTTCAATAAAGACAGTATGCGTTCACTTGCAGGCCGTCCTATCACTAGGAATCATCCGTCTGAGCAGGTAACTGCAAAGAACTGGAAGGACCTTGCCAAGGGCACTGTAGGCGGAGTTATCAGCCGCGATGGCGAGCATGTTGTCGCATCCATGGCAATCATGGATGCAAGCGCGGTTGACGAGCTTAGGTCTAATCCTGGCGCTCGCGCCCTGTCTGCTGGATACACTGTAGACATTGAAAGGGAAGATGGCATCGCTCCCGATGGCACCCCGTATCAATATAAGCAATCTGGCGAGCTTAGGTTTAACCACGTTGCATACCTGCCCGGTAACAATCCGCGCGCAGGAAACACCCGTATCGGGGATCAGGGCAATCCCGATATTATCTCTCCTGCCCAACCAAATGAAGGAGGCCACATGGCCGATTCCAATCTGCGAAAGGTCATTGTTGATGGCCTGAGCGTTGAAACTACCGATCAGGGCGCACAGGCTATTGAGAAGCTGACCAAGCAGGTTGGCGATGCTCAGGCCGCTAATGTGGCTCTGGCTGACTCCCACAAGGCTGCGATTGCTGCGAAGGATGCGGAGATTGCTAAGAAGGACGCCGAGATTGACGCGCTGAAGGGCAAGGTGATGGACGCCGCCGCCTTGGACGCTGCTGTCACCGCTCGCGCCGACCTGATCGCCAAGGCCAAGACTGTTGCCGATCAGGATTACACCGGCAAGTCTGAGACTGAAATCCGCAGGATGGCCGTTGCTAAGAAGTTCGGCGATGCGGCTGTTGCTGATAAGTCGGCTGAGTACATCGAGGCTCGATTTGATATTGCCGTGGGCGACTCGGCTAATGTTGATCCGGTGCGCTCTGCATTTAAGGGCAATCAGAATAATGTGGTGAATCTAAGTGATGCCGCCGCAATCGAAGAGAAGGCCCGTCAGGCTTATCTGACCCGTCACGACCGTAAGAAGGAGGCATAATCATGCCGATGATCCAGCCTGAAATCTATGCAAAGCCTGCTGCTGGTATTGTTGGCCGTCGCGCCAACATGGAAGAGTGGAACACCGTAACTCGCCTGACCACTGCCGCTGGCATTGGTTTTGGTGAGCCGGTCCAGCGTGGTGCTAGTGCCGACCTGATCGCGCCGTTTACTACTGGCAAGTTCCTTGGCATCACTGAGGCAGATATGACTGCCGTCGATGGTGCTCCGGGTGCTGCTGCTGTATTCCCGGCAGGCTATAACACTCCGGTCTGCGATATGGGCGTCATTTGGGGAAAGGCCGCTGGCACCTGCACCGCTGGTGGCCTGGTCTATTGGAGCGCCAGCAGCAAGGGTTACACCGATACCGCCGCTAGCAATACTCTGGTCCCGAACGCTGAGTTTGATAGCTCCGCTGCGGCCAACGGTATTGTTAAGGTCCGCCTGCGCCGCGTCCCGGCTGCGCCCGCTGCATAAGGAATAATAAATGAATATCAATGACGCAGATTTTGTTCTTGGTTTTGCGCGCCAGCAGTCGCACATTCTGAATGCTCGGGTCTATGAGATTGAGTATCAGGAAATGGACTACGGCGTCCTGATCCCGGTTAACCGTAACATCCCCGAATGGGCATCCGGTATGGATACCCTGGTGATGGATAAGGTTGGTGAAGCCAAGTTCCAGTCCACCTATGCCAAGGACGTTCCGCTGGCAGACGTGAATCTGAATATGGTTTCCAGCACTTTTGCCGAGTATGCTGTGGGCTATCAGTGGAACATCGGTGAAGTTGGCAAGGCTGCCTTCTCTAATTTCCCGCTGAGTGCTCGACGCGCTGAGGCTGCTCGCTTTGCTGCTGAGGTGTTCGTGTGGGAAACCGCGCTGATCGGCTCTAACCTGAAGGGCTGGACCGGCCTGATTAACAACGCCAATGTGACTCCGGTTGCGGCTGCTGCTAACGGTACTGCCTCGCCGAATACCGCGTGGGTGCTGAATGACGGCACCGGCAATAAGACGCCGGAAGAGATCGTTGCCGACATTAACAATGCCCTGATCGGCCCGGTGAACATCGGTACTGGCATCCAGACCTCAATCCTGGCGGATACCATCCTGCTTCCGGCTCTGGCGCTGAAGTACATCGAAGAGACTCCGTATGGCGTCACCTCGCCGAACGAGACTATCGCTTCGTATGTGCAGACCCGTAACGCCTATACCCGTCGCACTGGTCGTCCGCTGGTGATCCGTGAGCTTCCGGCTCTGGCGCGTGCTGCTACTGTTGGCGTTGCTGGCGGTGGCCGCATGGTTGCCTACCGCAACACTGCGGACGTGCTGGAACTGCCGATGCCGATGGACTACCGGTTCTTCCCGCTGTATCAGGACGGTCCGTTCAACTTCACCGTTCCGGGCATGGGTCGTATCGGTCAGATCGACGTGAAGAAGCCGGGTATTCGTTACCTGGATGGCATCACTCCGGTTCCGGCGTAATCCAAAAGCCGGGGCGTCTTTCGGGGCGCTCCGGCATAGGGGCATGAATGTATACGATTAAGAACCTGACTAACTCTCCCCATCGAATTAAGACCGCTGATGGCGGATCGAAGATTCTTGGTGCGCGTGCTACTGATGAGTTTGACATTCATCCTGGCATGGTAGGCCCGTATAGCCGACTTGGCTACTTTGTGATCACTGAGTCTAATGGTGATAGCAAGGAACTGCCTAAGCGTGAAGTAGTTAAGAATGTTCAGTTCACTGAGAAGGTTGATATCCCGAGTGAAGATGAGCAGAAAGAAGAGTTGATCGCGCAGCTTGCCGAGCTTGGCGTTAAGGCCGACAAGCGTTCGTCGGTTGAGAAGCTGCAAGAGAAGTTGGAAGAAGCACTCGCTAGTTAAGAGTCCTCGGGCCAAGGATGGCTCCCCTATTAGAGATTCCCATGGCACTGACCTACTACGGCACCATTCAAGGCGCTGACGACTATAACGAGGCCATGGGCAATACTGCTTGGGCCGCTCTATCCACTGAGGCGAAGACTGCGGCCCTAGTGCGCGGCACGCTGTATGTGGACAGCTACGCTAAGAAGTGGATTGGCGAAGATTACAAGTGCTGGTGGACGTTCCTAGGGCAGAAGGCCGGCGGTCCCGCGCAGTACATGCAGTGGCCGCGTACCGGTATTGATGGCATCGATAGCGCCACTGTCCCGCTGTCTGTCGAATACGCCACCTATGAGGCTGCTGCTATCGAGGGCGCTAATCCGAACAGCCTGCGCCCCATCGTGAACACCTCGACTGCCGTCAAGCGCGAGAGGGTTGACGTTCTAGAGGTCGAATACGCAATTAGCAGCTCTACTAACCCGTATGACCTGCTTCCGACTGTGCCGATCATCGATAGCCTGCTGGCTGGGCTGCTGGTGCGTCGCTGCACTGGCTCAATGGCAATCTATACCGTTTAAGGAGAGAAAATGAGCGATGAAATTAAAGAATGTCCTTTTTGCGGCACTAAGGGGCTAGATACAAGCTATGGTGGCGCCTTCCCGACAGGTCGTGATTCCAACACCTATTGGATAGCTAGGTGCGGCAATCCCGAATGTCATGCAGAAGTGCTTGGCGATAATGAAGATGATGCAATTAGGAAGTGGAACCGCCGCGTATGACGCCCGAGCAGCACGCCGCCAAGATTCGCGAGCTAGAAGCGCCCATGGCTGCGGCCTATCTGGCGGAGGTTCGTGCTGTCGAAGGAGGGGCAACGGTTGCTGAGGTCGAGCGCCTGATTGCTGCTGATGATCGAGACGGGCTTGCTGCTCTACTGAGTCTTGGAGCGCTAACCCTATTTACTGAACTGTTCCGTACAGCATTTATCCAAGGCGCTCAGAATGAGCTAGCTGGACGCTGGCGGTTCGATAGCAACACATGGGCTGTCATCAATCTACTGATGGGCGAATACCGCTCGATCAGCGACACGTCCGCTATGGACCTGCGCAAGACGATTGACGTAGTTCTGGCTAACGGCAATACCGCTCGCAACAAGGCGCTAGACCTACTCGGCGTCAAAGGCACTACAGCGCGACGCACAGGCGGCATGATTGGCCTGCCGGTACAGATGAGCGAATGGGTAGAATCGGCCCGTCAGCAGCTTCTCAGCGGCGACCGTGCGGCTATGCGTGCTTACCTGACTCGTAAGCTGCGCGATACCGCCTATGACCGATTCGTGGTGCCTGGGACTAAGCTGACCATCGAGCAGGCCAACACCATTTCCCGCGCCTACTCTTCTAGATTGCTGCAATCCTACGCAAAGCAGTTAGCGCAGACGTATGCGCAGGCGGCGTATGAGGCTGGTCGTCGCCATGGACTACAGCAGCAAATTGACAATGGGGTTTTGAGTCCCGATCAGATCGGAAAGGATTGGCAGACTGACAAAGATGAAAAGGTCCGCCATAGCCATCGTTATTTGCAAGGGCAGAAGCAGCCATTTGACCAGCCATTTGTAAGCGGCCTAGGCGGGTTGATGATGTATCCTGGCGACGCCTCCCTAGGGGCTAGCGACGAAGACCGATACGGGTGCCGATGCCGCGCCCGATACTCCGTAAGAATGAGGTTCTAATGAAGATCAGCGTATTCAAAGGCGATGAAGGATATGAAAACTATCTAGCCCATCGGCCTATTGTCGTCTATGTCAATGGCGAGATGCTAAACAATGTAGTCCGCTTGGACACGGCTGAAGGCTGGGCTGAGTTCAATGTGAAGGACGCTGACGGCCTATTCCTAATCGAGAATGGGGAGATTGTCACTGACATTGCTGAGGGGCTGGTTGAGATTCAGGGTGATGGCATTGAGCTAGAGGCGGTTGTGATTGAGCCTGAGCCGCTGCCTGAGCCGCCAGAAGAAGAGGCAGAAGAAGATGCCTGACATTCACGACAGGGGCCGCGCCCTAGCTATCCGTATGCTTGCACCTAGACCGCAAGGAAGTGGGCTTGGCCTAGTGCTTCGGAAAAAGGCAGTTGGTGAGTACAACCCCGAGACTGGAGGGCAGGACGTAGTTTGGACTGAGTATGAAGGCGCTGGACTTCGCACTACATTTGACCTCAAGGACATTGATAACACCTACATACTTGAGGGCGACGTAGAAATCCTAATGTCTCCGGCAATGCTAGACGGGGTTACGGATATGCCGCAGCCGAGTACGAATGACATAATCGTATTTGACGGCGGCTCTTACAATGTCATTGGCGTTAGACCGGGTGACTATGCTGGTCTGAATTGCTTCTATAAGGCGCATTGCCGTGGCATCTAACGTTCATCACATGACGCGGAAGTATGGTGGCCTGCAAGGTACGTTTGCAGAGCAGCTAGAAGGCTTTGCTGATTACGCAAAGGAAATGGCCGATCAGATTTTCAAGTCGGTTGTTATCCAAGTGGGCGCATCGGTAATCAACCTAAGCCCAGTGGACACGGGTAGATTCTTGGCAAATTGGCAGTTCAGCATTGATGGTGTCAGTAGCGCATCTCTTGATGAAACCGATCAAATGGGCGATGCCACCCTTGCGCGTTTTGTCAAAGAGGTAGGCGCACTCACCTACGGGCAGGCTGCATATATTTACAACAATCTTGTATACGCGATCCCGCTTGAGTATGGTCATTCAACTCAAAGTCCGCGAGGAATGGTAAGAATTACGCAAGCTAGGTTTCAGGAAATTGTGCAGCAGGCTATTAGGGAGGTTAGTGACCAATGAGCCATGCTCTCGCCCGCTCCGCCATTGAGCGCAAGCTATTCGATTGGGCCAAGGCTAAGTCTCCGGTCCTGCCTTCATTCTTCAGTACGCAGAAAGGCGATGTTGCAAAGCCAATCTTCATTCGCGGCAACCTGCTTCCAGCCTCGGCCCGGACTGAATGCCTTCAAGGCGATGAGATTACCTACCTTGGCTTGTATCAGGTAACTATCTCATGCCAGCCCGACCAACCAATCGGAAATGCAGAATCACTAGTTTCACAGATTCAAGAGTTGTTCCCGGTTTACTCAGATATTGGCATTGAAAGTTTCAACGGAATGATTACAGATGCCGTTGACCAAGGGCCAACTATTTACGAAGATTCACGCTACAATGTCCCCGTTACAATCCCGTACCGTGGCGTAGTTGCTACCTAAGAGGTTTATATATGGCTAAGAGAATGGAACTTCCCAACGGTGCGAAAGTTCATACCGCACTTTCCATGGGCGCTCCGGTAACCATTACCGCGATCACTAACGCTAACCCCGCTGTTGTAACAGCAGACTCGCACGGCCTAACTGCCGGTGATTATGTAATCATCAACTCCCCGTGGTGTGAGCTTGATGGCCGCGCATTCCGCGTCGGCGTAACTGATGTTGATACATTCACGCTAATTGGCGCTGACACTTCGGATACGACCGACTTCTCTCCAGGCGGCGGTGCTGGCTCCTTCCAAGAGGTTGTCTCTTGGACTGAAGTGCCTTGTGTTACTGACACGTCTCTTACTGGCGGCGAGGCTCAGTGGGCTGAAGTTGGTTGCCTTCAGGAGCAGAAAACCACTCGGCTGTTTAATGGTTTCTCTCCTATTGATTGGCAAATGTCTGTTGTTGATCTTGATGGAAACCCGGCGATTGAGCGTTTTGAGGAAGTAACCAAGTCTCAAGAGCCGACTGTCACCCGCATTACGTTGAAGTCTGGCAAGGTCAAGCTGTATCCGGGCATCCACATTATCAGTCCGGATTCCACTATGACTCGCGGTGAGGTGATGGTACGCACCCTGAATATCGCCGTCACCGACATTACCAAGTATCCGGCCCCGTAAGGAGTAATTTGTGGCAAAGAAGTTCTCGATCAAGCGTGATCCGACCTTTACCACGACTGTGAACCTGCCCGCACCTGGGCAGGCTCCGGTTCCGGTGAGTTTCACGTTTAAGTGGATGGATCGTGAGTCGCTGGCTAAGTTCCATGATGCCCGCATGAAGTTTGCTCAGTCTTTCATGGAGAAGGCTAAGGAAACGGAATCTGGCACTGAGCTTGCCAAGTTCGCCATTGAGTTTGAGGTTCCTCAGTTGAAGTCGATCATTGTCGGCTGGGACATTGAGGAGGAATTCAATGATGAGAATCTGCGAGCGCTGGTGGAGTCCGGCTCTGAGCTTCCGGCTGCAATCGTAAGCGGCTATCTCGCAGCCTATGACAAGGCCCGCGAGGGAAACTGAGGCAGGTTGCCTATGAGCTTAGCGCCCCGGAAGCCGATATGTCGGCAATGGCGGCGCTAGGCTTTGACCCTGAAGACTTCGATGAGTCAGATAACACCATCGAGGTTTGGGAATGTAACGCAGATGCCTTCTATGTCTTTGAGTCGATGGCGACACAGTGGCGAGTAGGCATGGCAGGGGCAACCGGGCTGGACTACGCTGCAATGCCCGTGGTCATGGATATGGTAGGGGTAGGTAAGAAGCGCAGGCCGGAAGTATTCGCATCGGTCCGCATTATGGAAAGTGTCGCCCTAGAAACCATGGCGGAGCATAGAAACGATGGCTAATTTTGCACAACTCGGCATCCAGATTGATTCCAAGCAAGCCGAGGATGCGGCCCGCGATCTAGACGACCTTGCCGCAGCGGGTGCGCGTGCAGAGAAGGCCACTGATAAGCTTTCCAAGACCACTACTGATTGGGCGGCAGAGCAGCAGAAGGCCAATGCTCGCGCCCGTGAAATGGAGCAGGCGGATGCTCGCAGAGCTGCTAGTGCGCAGAAGGCCAATAGCAGCATCAAAGATCAGCAGCAGGAGCTTGCCAAGCTAATTGGGCAGATTGACCCTGCTGTTGCAGCACTTGGGCGGCTTGATGAGCAAGAAAGGAAGCTAGCTCAATTCAGGCGGCAAGGCCTGGTAGATACTGATACCTTCCAAAAGTACAACGCCCAACTTCAGCAGCAGAGAGGGCTTCTAAGTAGTGTGGGCGGGGCTGCTGAGCGAGCCGGAATGTCTCAGCGGCAGTATGCGAACAATCTTCGCATCACCAGCATGCAGCTAACCGACATTACAACAGGTCTGCTCACTGGGCAGCCGTTGTATATGGTCGCATTGCAGCAGGGCGGCCAGCTAAGGGACATTTGGGGCGGGCTAGGTAACGCAGCCAGAGCGCTTGCCACATCCATCGGCAGCATGATTAACCCATTCACTCTGGCAGCGGCAGCAGTTGGAGCTATTGGCGTAGCCTTCTATCAGGCTAGCTCTCGCACCGAGGCGATCAATGAAGCGCTAATTACGACGGGCCGCAATGCTCAATACAGCGCAGATCAGATCAAGGCACTAGGTAGTGCGGTCGATGAGTCCTTTGGCATTACTTCCGGAAATGCTACGGCTGCAATCACCGCGCTGGCTACTACAACTCGCCTTAGTGGAGATGCACTTACGGGTGCCGCCGAGGCTGCTACCCGATGGGCGTCCGTTACTGGACAATCTGCGGATACCGTAGTTGATAAGTTCCGCCAGATTTCCCGCGATCCGCTGGATGCTCTTACTAAGCTAAATGATGCTGAGAACTTCCTGACTCAGACTCAATATGAGAGGATTAAGGCGCTTCAGGATGAGGGGCGCTGGCAAGATGCAGCTACTGAGGCAGCTAAAATCTATGCCGATACCGTAAATGGAAGGGCGCGAGAAATTGAGCAGAGCCTTGGCCTTATTTCTACCGCATGGCTCAACATCAAGCGCACCAGTAGCGAGGCGTGGGATAGTGTTGTAACTGGCGTAGATAGCGCCCTAGGTCCGCTTCAACGCTATGCAGATAGGCTTGCCCAGATTGGTGGGCTACAGCGTGACCTTGCCTCCTATGCTGGCGCGCTAGTCAGCCTGCCTCTTGGAATTATTTCTAGGTTTGGTGGGAACGCTGGTCGTGGCCGTCCAGAAGTAATCATGCCTGGTGTTGATGGCGAGACTCGCACGCCTGAGGCCATTAGAAATGAGGCTGATGTAAAGAGAACTCAGCAGGCTGCGGAAGCATGGAAGTCCATTGTTGCATCTACTGACAAGAGCCTACAGCAACAGATTCAGATTCAGAGGATTAAAGAAGCTGGTATTGCGGCAGGAAAGAGTGAGTCTGAAATTCAGGCACAAATAAACGCCTACACCGCTAGCATTGCCAAGTCCTCATCCTCTGCCACTGCGGCAACGAGAGCGCGTAAGGTTGAACTCACTGAGGAGCAGAAGGCGGCTCAAACGCTAGCCAGAAGCTATGAATCCATAACGGCTCAGCTAGAGCGCCAGATTGCATTGCAGCAAGATAATTCTCAGCTCGCCAGAGTTAACTACGACATTGCATCGGGCAACCTTCGTGGGCTTAGCCAGACAGATCAAGAAAAGCTACGAAATCTAGCTGGCGTAGCTGACATTGAATCAGATTACGCCGCGCTCTATAGTGGGCTTGATACCTTGCAGGCAAAGGGGCAGGAGACAACTTCACTCCTTGGTGAGTATGGTGTCCAGGCAGCTAGGAATATGCAAACGGCATTCGCTGATTTCCTATTTGATCCGTTCTCTGACGGCCTAGACGGTATGCTGAAAGGGTTCCTTAAGACTTTGCAGCGGATGGCTGCTGAGGCTGCGGCCTCTCAGATTTTCCAATTGATTGGTAGTGCCGCATCTAGCTACACGGGTCAAGGCGCCGGGTGGGTTAATGCAATTGGCTCTATCCTTTCTAACGGGAAATCTGAAGGTGGCTATACCGGACATGGTGGGAAGTATGAGCCTGCTGGAATCGTCCATCGCGGCGAGGTTGTGTGGTCACAAGCTGACGTAAAGGCTGTTGGCGGTCCCAAGCGAGCCAATGCCATGCGTCCTACTGCTGGATATGCCAGTGGCGGCATTGTTGGCGGTGGCGCATCCTCTTCGCCTAACAATGCTTCGCCAACCTTTGAAATCAATATCAACATGGAAGGCGGAACCGTCACATCGCAGACTCAGAGCGGCAGTGCTAGCCAAGATGGCATGCAGCTAGTTAATATGATCGAAGCTGCATGCAGCCAGTGGTGGATTAAGCAGAACCGTACTGGCGGTGCTGTATATAAGACTTTGAGAGGAATTGGCTGATGGCCGACAGATTTACATGGTGCGCCACTAAGCAATCTACCGGCCAGGTAACTAGCTCCATCAAGCGCGCTCAGTTTGGAGACGGTTACGCACAGTCTGCTGCTGATGGCATCAATCCGCTAAAGCGCATTTGGAATGTGGAGTTTGTCGGAACTAAGCAGCGCGCCCAAGAGATTGTGAACTTTCTAGATTCTCACGTTGGTAAGAGTTTCATTTGGGAAGTTCCATTCTTCGGTGACGCATATTTCTACTGCGATACCTACAACCCATCTCCGAATGGGAATAGGCTATGGACTGTAACCGCTACATTTGAACAAACTTATCAGCCTTAAGGAATAAGTATGGCACGACAAGAAATCGACCTAACCACTCCACAGCCCAACGGTAAAATGGGAGAGCCGACTAAATCGGCTTGGGAGAAAGTTAATGACATGACTCAGGAATTGTATGCTGGCCTTGACAAGTCAATGCAATTCTCAGGTAAAAATATCCTTCATAATTGCGGAATTCCTGTGAATCAGAGGGGATTTCAAGGAGGGGCTCTTGCGTTTGGTGCATTTGGATATGACAGGTGGAAAGGAGGAAATGGCGGATGCACAATTTCAATTAATAGTTCCGGGGTGTGGAGCTTGAATGGAGCAATTCAACAGGTAATTGATGATGTTCAGGATGTTTGGAATAGGCCTATTACATTTAGTGCACAATCTCCTTCAGGTCCAATTTCTGTTTATATGGGTGGTGCCACTGGTGTAATCCCCGCTGGAAGTGGCAGGCAAAGTGTTACTCTTCAGGCTAATGGTAGCGGGAATATGCTTGTTGATATAAGCACTCCAATTACAGCAACATTCTCAATGCTTCAAATGGAAAGGGGCACAAGCGCAACTTCATTTGACTTTAGGCCAATTTCATTGGAGAGAGCTATTTGTGAGAGGTATGCAATTTCAGGCAACATACTTGTTAGAGGCAATGGAGTTGGAGTAGGTCAATGGCTTGTTAGGCACTCAATGAGGGCTATTCCAACAATCACAGTAAGTTCTGTAAATTATTTGTATAGTTGCAGCAACCTTGTTACAAGTGGCGCAGCCACATATGCTGAGTTTTATGTAAATACAACAAACTCATGGGCTTTTGCGTGCAACTACATTCTAAGCGCAGACATTTAATGAGATTTAATAATGTCGATTAATTCTGACATTCAATCGCTAGACCCTGGGAACAAAATTGTTCTATTTGAGCTTGATGCAACAAGCCTCAATGCTGACCAATTGTATTTTCATGCTCATTTGCAAAGCGGCCCTATCTTCTGGCAAGGTCAGCAGTATGATCCGTGGCCGATTGAGTGTGAGGGGTTCGCACGAAGCACTAGCGCCCCCCCTCAGCCTAAGCTGCGTGTAGGCAATGTGGATGGAACTATCACGGCTCTGTGCCTAGCGTTTGATGATCTAGTTGGCGCTCGCCTGATTAGACGTCAGACCCTTGTTCAATACCTTGACTCTGCAAACTTCCCTCAGCCTAATCCAACCGCTGACCCAAATGAGCATTTCCCTGATGAAATTTGGTACATCGAGCGGAAGTCTGCGGAGAATGATGAGGTAGTAGAGTTTGAGCTTGCTACGGCTGCTGATCTAAACGGGCAGCAGTTGCCAGGGCGTCAGATCATCGCCAATGCCTGTACTTGGATTCTACGCGGCGGTTATCGTGGGCCTTACTGCGGTTACAATGGGCCACCTGTTGCCGACATTAACGACAATCCCACTAGCGATCCAAGTCTAGACGTTTGTGGGGGGCGAGTAGGTAGCTGCAAGCTTAGGTTTGGTGCTAATAATGAACTTCCATACGGCAGTTTCCCGGCTGCATCTCTAATTAGAGGTTAATGTGAAGCTTTCTACGCTCAAGGATGCTCAGGATCACGCAGCGAGATGTTACCCGCATGAATCTTGCGGCCTACTTGTTAGCAAGAACGGCGATCAATTCTATGTTGAGTGCGAAAACTCACATAACAACCCATCTGAACATTTCAGGATCAGTGGGGAGCAGTTCGCCGCTGCTGAGGATATTGGAGAAGTGGTTGCAGTGATCCATAGTCATCCTAATGGATCAAGTGAGCCTTCACACGCTGACCGTGTGCAGTGTGAGCTTTCTGAACTTCCTTGGCATATCCTAAGTATTGGCATGGTTGATGGGAAGCCAGACTTTGGCATTCAAGGATATTGCGAGCCATGCGGTTTTGAGGCCCCTCTTGAGGGTCGGCAGTTCGCTCATGGAATTCTAGACTGCTTTACGCTTTTCAAAGACTTCCTTTGGCGTGAATATGGAATTGGCGTTTCCGAATATGACCGCGATGATGATTGGTGGGAGAAGGGTCAAGAGCTTTACAGCATGGAGCGGCTTAACGCTGAGGGATTCTTACAAATCACCGACGAAATTAAGCGTGGCGACATTATTCTCATGAACGTTCGCTCTAAGGTTCCTAACCACGCTGGCGTATATCTCGGAGATGGTCAGATGCTACATCACCTGCATGGCAGGCTATCTCGCCGAGAGAACTACGGCGGATATTGGGCGGAGCGAACTGTATACGTAGTCAGACACCGAGATATGCCAAATGGATAAGCCGCTAAAGAAAGTGGTTCTGTATGGCCCCATGCGAAAGCGATTTGGGCGAGAGTTTGAATTGGCTGTGTCATCCCCTAAAGAGGCGATCCACGCCCTGTGTGTGCAGGTTGAGGGATTTAAAAAGTATCTATTTGACTCTAAAGCCAATGGCCTAACCTTTGCAATTTTCATTGGCAAGCGCAATGTCGGCGAGGATGGCCTGGCCGATCCTGCTGGAAATGATGAGATTCGCATTGCGCCCATTATCCAAGGCAGTAAGCGCCAAGGTGCATTGCAGACCATTGTGGGCGCAGTGCTAATCATTGTTGCTGCGGTATACACTGGCGGCGTCGGTGCTGCCTTTGCTGCTGGTGGCTATGCTGGCGCGGCCGCGTCCCTAGGCCTATCCATGGTGATTGGCGGAGTCGTGCAGATGCTTTCACCTCAGCCCAAGGGACTAGGGGCAAAGGATGACCCTGGCAATCTGCCTAGCTATTCGATGGATGGCGCTGTGAATACTCAGGCCCAAGGGAATCCCGTCCCTCTATGTTATGGCGGGCCTTTGATTATTGGCGGTGCTATCATTAGTGGCGGAATCTACGCTGAAGATATTTCAGCTAACGCTTAACTACAAATCGGCGGAACCTTTGGAAAACAGAAACCTATCTATCGTTGGCGCTGGTGGCAAGGGATCGACCGCTGGCCGTACCCCCGTAGAGTCTCCCGATAGTCTGCGGTCTATTTCCTATGCTAAGACTATCCTCCTTCTCGGCGAGGGGGAGATGCGTGGACTTGTCAACGGCTATAGGTCCGTATACCTGCAAGGCACTCCGCTACAGAATTCAGACGGCACATTCAATTTTCAGAATGTCGCTGTTGAGACGCGCTCAGGAACGCAGGATCAGTCTTATATTCCTGGATTCCCGAGTGTCGAGAATGAGGTAATCGTCGGGGTAGAGCTTCGCGCTGATACCCCTATTGTCCGCACCGTATCGGGATCGGACCTTTCTGCCATTCGTGTCCGCGTGGCGGTAGATTCTTTGCAGAAAGTCGATACCAGCAACGGTGACACGGTTGGCTATAGTGTCTCCTATGCTATTGACGTGGCTACAGATGGCGGTGCATACACCACCGTATTGAATAGTGCCTTCACTGGCAAGACAACTACTCAGTATGAGCGCAGCCATCGCATTGACCTTCCCGCTGGAAGTCAGTGGCAAATACGCATCCGTCGCCTAACGCCTAATGCGAACTCGTCTACGGTTGCTGATACCACTCGCGTCCAGTCGATCACTGAGATTATCGATGCCAAGCTAAGGTATCCTAATAGCGCGCTTTTGGCCGTTTCTGTGGATGCCCAGCAGTTCCAAAGCCTTCCTACGATTGCCTGCAATGTCTATGGTCGAATCATCAAGGTTCCGGCCAACTACGATCCCGAGCTAAGGACATATGCCACGACTGGACCCGGCACTACTAATGGCGTCTGGAATGGAACATTCAAATCAGCATGGACGAACAACCCAGCATGGGTGTTCTATGACATTGTTACCAATGACAGATTTGGCCTAGGCAATAACATCCCTGCCGCATGGGTGGATGCGTGGAACCTGTATCAAATCGCGCAGTATTGCGATGAGATGGTTTCGGATGGTTTTGGTGGTCAGGAACCGCGCTTTACCTGCAACGTCTACATGCAGACCCGAGCTGACGCCTATAAGGTGCTTCAGGACTTGGCCGCTGTGTTCCGTGGAGTAAGCTACTACGCGGTAGGGCAGATGATTGCCTCTGCCGATATGCCTAAGCAGGTATCGGTTGGCTATACGAATGCTGATGTTGTTGATGGCCGGTTTGAATACGAAAGCTCGGCCCGCAAGGTTCGCCATACGGTTGCGCTTGTGTCGTGGTCAGATCAGACAGACATGGGGCGCCAGAAGGTTGAGCGGGTTGAATTCCGTCCCGGCCTAATCCGCTATGGCATCCAAGAAACCGAAGTGACCGCCATCGGTTGCACGTCTCGCGGGCAGGCTCAGCGCATTGGCAACCACATTCTCGTTTCTGAGAATCTTGAGCGCGAAACGGTTGCGTTTAAGGTTGGCTTAGAGGGCGTTCTTGTATCGCCAGGCGACGTATTCAACGTCTCCAATCGTAACCGTGCAGGTCGCCGCATGGGTGGCCGTATTGGCTCGTTCACTGCGGATAGCGTAACTGTCGATCAGATTCCTGATGACATTGTTGCAGGCGACACAATCAAGGTCATGCTTTCGACCGGAAAGATCGAAGCTAGGACTATCCAGTCTGTCTCAGGGCGTGTTGTTACTGTTACGGTGGATTGGTCAGCAAATCCTGCTAAGCAAGGTGTTTTCATATTTGAAAAGACTGAGCTTGTGGCGGAAACATTCCGATGCATGGGCGTGGCCGATAATGAGGACGGGACCTATACGATTTCCGGCCTATCTTATCGTGCAGACAAGTTCGCCTATATCGATGACGGAACGCGCCTAGAGCAGCCCCCGATTAGCGTTATCCCACCTAGCGTTCAGGCTCCGCCAGCAAACGTTACGCTTACTTCATTTTCTGTTATCGATCAGGCCATTGCCCGCACTGACGTTACGATTCAGTGGGATGCTGCGCCAAATGCCATCGAGTATGAGGTTGAGTGGCGCAGAGATGACATGGATTGGGTGCGTGTCGGGCGCGTTAGCTCTACTAGCGTAGATATTCGTGGTGCCTACTCAGGCCAGTACCTAGCCCGCGTTCGTGCTGTAAACGCCTTGGGCGCACGGTCCATCCCGGCTACTAGTATGTTGACTCAGATCGTTGGCAAGACTGAGCCGCCCCCTGCGCTAACTTCGCTGACTACCACTAGCATTGTGTTCGCTATTGGCTTGCGCTGGGGATTCCCGCAGGGAGCTACGGACACAGAACGTACAGAGATTTGGTATTCGCAAGGTCCAGATAGGTCTAGCGCAATCAAGCTTGGCGATTTCGCATACCCACAAGATAGGCACCAAATCAACGGTCTTGCTGCTGGTGCTAGGTTCTATTTTTGGGGGAGGCTGGTTGACCGTAGCGGAAACATCGGTCCGTGGTATCCGACTGGAACGGGCGTTGTCGGCGAGTCTAGTGTCGATCAGACGGAATATGATGCTTACTTCTCAGGGCGCATCACTGAAAGCGCGCTTGGGCAGGATTTGCTGTCTAAGATCGATAGCATTGACAACATCGTTCCTCTAATATGGGATTCCAACGCAACCTATGAGGAAGGACAGACCGTTATTCACAACGGTCGAATCTATAGTTGGACAAACACGACGCCAGGGAACAACGAGCCCCCTAGTGCTGATTGGCAGGATGTTGGTGAGGCAATTGCACAGGCTGGCGCTATCGTTGGCCGTGTGGATCAGCTTGAGCTAGATGTTAGCGAAATTGACGGTGAACTTACTGCCCAAGGTCAAAAGGTAGATGGCTTGTTCGCCTCTATCGATACTCAATTCACTGGCGATGAGGATGATTACACCGCTGACGATGATGTTTTCGCTGGCACTACCACTATTCAGACGGTAATTGCTACTCAGGACTATGCGCTAAGTAAGCGTGTTGAGACTGTGCAGTCTACGGTTGGCGAAGTGTCGGCTAGTGTACAAGAAACATCTCAGGCACTAGTTGATCTTGATGGGCAGATAAGTGCATCTTGGACATTGAAACTACAGATTGCCGCAAACGGCCAGTATTACGCGGCGGGCATGGGAGTTGGCATTGAGAATCAGCCTGACGGTAGTTTCCAGTCTCAGATTCTTATGCAGGCTGACCGCTTCGCTGTAATCAACGTTGCCAATGGTCAGGTTACTAGTCCTTTTGTCATTCAAGGTGGTCAGACTTTCATCAGTCAGGCTCTTATAGGGACAAGCTGGATCACTAACGCAATGATCGCAAATGCGGCGATCACCAATGCCAAGATCAGCGGTACAATTCAATCCGATGACTATGTTTCAGGTCAGACGGGATGGCGGATCAATAAGGCTGCTGGTGGCGGGTTTGAGTTCAATGGTTCTATCGCTGGTGGATACCGCTTGAACATTACCAACCAAGGCGTATATATCTACTACCCTAATGGTAATCCGGCTGTTGAATTGGGAGTGCTGCTGTAATGGCTGACGTTGGACTTAGAATTAGAAACGAGAGCGGGTATGTAGAAACCACTGTGACCACTCGCCTTACAAAGACGATTGGGTCATACAAATTTCCTCTATACAATCCAGTTCGTGTAAACAACAGATACAGAGCGCCTCCTGAAGCTAATGGAGGCCTAGTAGTAAATGACTTTTCAGGAGGGCAGCCATTCTATTACTTCACAGCAGACGATCAACGTTCTAATTATGGAATTCTTGTCCCATCTGTGACAATCTCTGGGAACTCCATTAAATGGGTATGGATTGATGACGTTGTTCATTACCATGTTAGGTTTGAGGATTTCCCATCACAGCCAAACACTGGAACCATTGGCGGGATAACATTGCATTATGGAGTTTATAGCTGATGGCAGTAGGATTCCGAGTTCATAATCAGTCTAGCGGTCAGATACAAATATCGACAGGATACACAAATCTATCTTTGTTTAGGTCTGGAACCCTAGATACTGGGACATTTGGCGGCGGATCAACAGCAGGTAGTCCGCCATTTGCTTCATGGTTTCTAAGGGGCGGACTTCCTTATGCTCCAAGTGATAGCGATCTTCATGTAATAAGATATGTAAATGATAATGTATCTCAGCTAACAGCATTTGCTTTAACTCAAGAAAAATCAAGATTTGGCTTTAAATCAACTAATATTTATGCCGCAAATAATGCTGCTCAAAAAACTCTTGAGTATTACACATTTAGAAATATAACTAATAATCCTACAGGACCAGTAGGACTTAGAATGAGAGATGAGTCAGGAAACTCTTATTATGACTCTAGAAAAAAAGGGATAAGGGTTCTCCAAGCTGTAACATTGCCTGAATCTTGGACAGGGCTTAACTATTATCTTGGGCAATTTTTCGTAGGAACAAAAATAGGAATTGCAGTTCCATCTCCTCGGCTATACTACAATTCAGTTTCTCAAGATAGATGTACAATGTATGTAGATGCCATACAAATGACTAGCGATAATAGAATTTTCACAGCACGGCAGGAAACGTATAGCCAAATTTTGCTAACCAATACCTTCCCAGCAGGAAGCGCATCAAGCTCGCCGCAGGCGGCAACTATTTTCATCGTAGACCTGACTGAGGTTCCCTTGAATTTCACTGCTTAGCAGCGGCAGCGGCCAATGGTGGCGGTAGCGCGGAACTCGCGGCTACCGTCAGCACCTACTTCCGGCTTGTTGAACTCTCGCAGCGTGCCGCAGGCGCTCAGCGACAGGGCGATAACGATGGCGGCAATTATCTTCTTCATGGTTTAGTCCTCTTGGTTGGTGAGTCCATATTGCTGCATAGATCAAAATCAATCAATAGCAAAAATAGAACAGTATGCATACAAAAAGGGAGCCAATAGGCTCCCTATTCATTTAAATCCATCCTTGCCGCCTATTCATAGGCGCTTGGTAGCCGCCAAACCCACGCTTAGCGGCACCCATGATTTCCTCATGGCTCAGCCGCTCAAACCTATGCTCAGTCGGGCTACGGTCGATTTTCCCGCCAGCCTTTAGCCAATCCTCTACCGTTTGCTTTGGCCGGTCATCAACTGCTGCCTCGCGCTTAACCTTGATGGTCATGGCGTCCGGCTTCCTGGCATTGGCAATCTCTTGCTGCTGGATAGCCTTGATCCTTGCGCGCTTTTCATGGCGCACTCTTGATGCCCGCCTTGATCTCATACTGCGATTGTTCCTAGCGTTTGCTTCTCGCTTCTCATCAGCAGTCATGGCCTGCATCTGGATCGCGTCACGGACGAAATGGTAATTGCGTTCATCATCCTGCCTAACGCAGCCATAGCGCTTCATATAGCTGAGGATTCGGCTGCATTGCTTGGGCGGGAAGCCCGTACCCTTGCTTACTTCTGCGTTCTTGGCTGGTCCTTTGGCCTTCAGCCAGTCGCGGACCTGCTGAGCTTTCGATACTGCCATAGTCTTTTCTACACCTCTTAGCTTCTGTTTCAATGGCCTAGCCACTCTATATCGATATGGCTTGGCATCTCCAATACGTTCTAGCAGGCCAACCTTGACCATCGTTTGAATGCATCCACGGATGAGTGCAAGGTTCCCGCCTATCTCTGAGTGAACATGCGCAGCCGTCTTTGGAGATGATAGACAGCTGCGGATGCGCTCGTTTAGGTTCACTTATTGCCCACCGCATGGCTGTCGATCAGGGCCAGAAGTTCCTCACCCATGCGGCGCTGCCCCGAGTTGATCCCGTGTCCGGCGCTGTTGGCAACCCATCTTGCCAAACTACGGAATCGGCTTAGGTCCACGCTATGCGCGCGCGGCGAGGCGAGGTCAGCGCGAACGTAGGCGACCTCCGATTCCACGATGCTATCTGAGCACCATGTGATCTCTTCTCCGGCCGGGTGCGGGAAAGGTTCATCGCTGTAATCGCCGTCACCGATCTGAAGGAAAATCTTCTCAGGGGCGGTGCTGACCATCCTCGAAACAACCTGCGAAGTCGCATCCTGACCACCCGGGGAGGG
>Ga0247725_1000699_pt1 | contig 21558 bp, 15 predicted proteins | sample OKSTACKMCFT3sol_FD_183021 | JGI IMG/M metagenome (GOLD analysis project Ga0247725, IMG submission 183021) | Subsurface sediment microbial communities from gas well in Oklahoma, United States - OK STACK MC-FT3-sol | ecosystem: Environmental > Terrestrial > Deep subsurface > Rock core/Sediment...
CACTCGAAGACCAGGCCGGAGAGGTACCAGGAATAGGTCGCCGGGGTGTTGTACATGGAGCCGTTGTCGGCAGCGACCTTGTAGTTGAGCATGGTCGGGCAAACGCTGCGGGCGCGACCCAGCAGGTCTTCGCGAATGATGGCGACGACCAGGCCGCTGGGCCCGATGTTCTTCTGCGCGCCGGCGTAGATCAGGCCGAACTTGGAGACGTCGATCTCGCGGGAGAGGATGTCCGAGGACATGTCCACCACCAGCGGGGTGTCGCCCACTTCGGGAATCCAGTCGAACTGCAGACCACCGATGGTCTCGTTGCTGGCGTAGTGCACGTAGGCGGCGTCTTTCGACAGCTGCCACTCGTTCTGCCCGGGAATGGCGAAGTAGTCGTAGCCCTTGGCGCTGGCGGCGACATTGATGTTGCCGTAGCGCTGCGCCTCCTCGATGGCCTTCTTCGACCAGATGCCGGTCTCGATATAGTCGGCCACGCCGTCTTCCGGCAGCAGGTTGAGCGGGATCTCGGCGAACTGCTGGCTGGCGCCACCCTGCAGGAACAGCACCTTGTAGTCGCTGGGGATGCTCAACAGGTCGCGCAGATCCTGTTCGGCCTTCTCGGCAATGGCCACGTACTCGTCGCTGCGATGGCTCATCTCCATCACGGACAGGCCCTTGCCCTGCCAGTCGAGCATCTCCGCCTGGGCACGCTCCAGAACGGCGGTGGGAAGCGCGGCCGGGCCGGCGCAGAAGTTATGGGCGCGTTTGCTCACTTCGACTCTCTCACTCTTCGCTGTTACCGGTCTCCGCGCCGTCTTCGGCCTCGGTCACCGCTTCTTCGTTCTGCTCGACGACTTCGCCTTCCAGCTCGTCCTCGTCACCGCCGGAGGGTTCCTGCACGCGCTCCAGGCCGACCAGGGTCTCGTCCTCGGCCAGCTTGATCAGGATCACGCCCTGGGTGTTACGGCCCGCTCCACGAACTTCATCGACACGGGTACGCACCAGGGTGCCCTGGTCGGAGATCAGCATGATCTCCTCGCCATCCAGCACCTGCACGGCACCGACCAGCTTGCCGTTGCGCTCGTTGATCACCATGGCGATCACGCCCTGGCCGCCACGACCGCGGCGCGGGTAGTCGGCCAGCGGGGTGCGCTTGCCGTAGCCACGCGCGGAGGCGGAGAGGATCTGCGCGCCGGCTTCCGGAATCAGCATGGAGATGATGCGCTGGTCTTCGGCCAGACGCATGCCGCGCACGCCGCGGGCCAGACGGCCCATGATGCGCACCTTGCTCTCCTTGAAGCGGATCACCTTGCCGGCGTCGGAGAACATCATCACGTCCTTCGAGCCATCGGTGATGGCGGCGGCGATCAGCGAGTCGCCCTCTTCCAGCTTCAGGGCGATCAGGCCGTTGGAGCGCGGCTTGGTGAACTGGATCAGCGGGGTCTTCTTCACGGTGCCGTAGGCGGTGGCCATGAAGATGTAGGCGCCGGTCGGCTCGTCCTGGCTGAAGTCGGATTCGTCGCCTTCCTCGGCTTCCTCCACCTCGACCACCTCGGCAACCACGTCGTCGTCCTCGCTCTCCTCGTCGGCAAAGCGGGCACGCACGGCCTCCAGGTCGATCTGCAGCATGGCGGTGATGCGCTCACCCTCGTCCAGCGGCAGCAGGTTGACCAGCGGACGGCCACGCGCGGCGCGCGAGGCCTCGGGAATCTCGAAGGTACGCAGCCAGTAGACCTTGCCCTTGCTGGAGAACAGCAGCAGGGTGGCGTGACTGTTGGCGACCAGCAGGTGCTCGATGTAGTCCTCGTCCTTCACCCCGGTAGCCGACTTGCCCTTGCCGCCACGACGCTGCGCCTGGTAGGCGGCCAGCGGCTGGGACTTGGCGTAGCCGCCGTGGGAGATGGTGACGACACGCTCTTCCTCGGTGATCAGGTCGGCGATGGTCAGGTCCATCTGCGAGGCCATGATTTCGGTGCGACGGGCATCGCCGAACTCGGCCTTGACCTTCTCCAGCTCCTCGCGGATGACTTCCATCAGGCGCTCGGCGCTGGTCAGGATGCGGATCAGCTCACCGATCTGAGTCAGGATCTCCTGGTACTCGGCCAGCAGCTTCTCGTGCTCCAGGCCGGTCAGGCGGTGCAGGCGCAGCTCGAGGATGGCCTGAGCCTGCTCGGGCGACAGGTAGTACTTGCCATCGCGCAGGCCGTATTGCGGGTCCAGATCTTCCGGACGGCAGGAATCGGCGCCGGCGCGCTCGACCATCGCTTCCACGGCGCTGGAGGCCCAGGCAGTGGCGATCAGGCGCTCCTTGGCTTCGGCCGGTGTCGGCGAGGTCTTGATCAGCTCGATCACCGGATCGATGTTGGACAGGGCAACCGCCTGGCCTTCGAGGATGTGGCCGCGCTCGCGGGCCTTGCGCAGCTCGTAGACGGTGCGGCGGGTCACCACTTCACGGCGGTGACGGACGAAGACCTCGAGCATGTCTTTCAGGTTCAGCGTGCGCGGCTGGCCGTCGACCAGGGCCACCACGTTGATACCGAACACGCTCTGCATCTGGGTCTGGGCGTAGAGGTTGTTCAGCACCACCTCGCCGACTTCGCCACGACGCAGCTCGATGACCACGCGCATGCCGTCCTTGTCGGACTCGTCGCGCAGCTCGGTGATACCTTCGATCTTCTTCTCTTTGACCAGCTCGGCGATCTTCTCGATCAGGCGCGCCTTGTTCAGCTGGTAAGGCAGCTCGGTGACGATGATCTGCTGGCGGCTGCCGCCCTTCTCCATATCCTCGACGGTGGCGCGGGCGCGCATGTAGATGCGCCCACGGCCGGTACGGTAGGCCTCGATGATACCGGCACGACCGTTGATGATGCCCGCAGTGGGGAAGTCCGGACCGGGGATGTACTGCATCAGCTCATCGACGGTCAGCTCGGGGTTGTCGATCAGCGCCAGGCAGCCGTCGATTACCTCGGTCAGGTTGTGCGGCGGGATGTTGGTCGCCATGCCCACGGCGATACCCGACGAGCCGTTGACCAGCAGGTTGGGGATCTTGGTCGGCATGACCGCCGGAATCTGCTCGGTGCCGTCGTAGTTGGGCACCCAGTCGACGGTTTCCTTGTCCAGGTCGGCCAGCAGCTCGTGGGCCAGCTTGGCCATGCGCACTTCGGTGTATCGCATGGCCGCGGCATTGTCGCCGTCCACCGAACCGAAGTTACCCTGGCCGTCGACCAGCATGTAGCGCAGGGAGAAAGGCTGGGCCATGCGCACGATGGTGTCGTAGACAGCCGTGTCGCCGTGCGGGTGGTACTTACCGATCACGTCACCGACCACACGGGCGGACTTCTTGTAGGCCTTGTTCCAGTCGTTGCCCAGCTCGCTCATGGCGTAGAGCACGCGACGGTGCACCGGCTTCAGGCCGTCGCGCGCATCCGGCAGCGCACGCCCGACGATCACGCTCATGGCGTAGTCGAGGTAGGACTGTTTCAGCTCGTCTTCGATATTGACCGGGAGGATTTCTTTGGCCAGTTCGCCCATGAGAAGCCTGGTTCCTTTTTATAGGCAGCCCGCCGACAGGGGGCTCGATATGGGGAAGGAGCTCAGCGCCCCATCAAACCCGGGATGCTAACACATCCTCCGGAACCGACCTAGACGCCTCCCCCCAGAAGCCATACCGACACCAAACTCGCCAGTCCAGTCAAGATTGCCTCCCCGTCTCTCGCTGCGTAAAATTTCAAGTTTGTCACAAACCAAAGCATCCACTGCCTTCCAGCAATGAGCGGCTAAGACAGAAGACGGACAAAGGCATGAAGGCCACACCGTACCCGATAAGCTAAAGCGCGGCAGCCTGTCCGAACCACTCAGAGACTTATTCAAAACCGAGAAAATGAGGCATCCAAGGAGCCTCAAAATAGTAGGCATGCCAGCCTATCGAAAGAGCCCCTTGATAGCACCAGCGGTGCTGTACTTATAAACAACCGCGGGTAACTTAGCCTCATGACCACAACCAATCTCATAAGGATCTGACATGACCATTCTAGCCACCGGCAGCGCAGGCTTCATCGGCGCCAACTTCGTTCTAGACTGGCTCGCCCAGAGCGATGAAAAAGTCATCAACCTAGACAAACTAACCTATGCAGGCAATCTGCAGAATTTGGCTACTGTCAAAGACGATCCTCGACACATATTTGTCCACGGTGATATTGGAGACGACACCCTAGTTCCCGCATTACTCGCCCAATACCAGCCCAGAGCAATCATCAACTTTGCTGCCGAATCGCATGTTGACCGCTCAATTCATGGCCCCGAAGACTTCATTCAGACCAATATCGTCGGCACCTTCAGACTTTTGGAGTCGACTCGCGCCTACTGGAGCAAGCTACCGGAGTCGGATAAGCAACAATTCCGCTTCCTGCATGTTTCTACCGACGAAGTATACGGCTCGCTAGCGCCTACAGACCCGGCCTTTACCGAAAACAACAAGTACGAACCCAATAGCCCCTACTCCGCGTCGAAGGCAGCATCCGACCACTTGGTACGCGCCTACCACCACACCTATGGCCTACCGGTACTGACCACCAACTGTTCGAACAACTACGGCCCCTACCATTTCCCGGAAAAGCTGATCCCTCTGATAATTCATAACGCGCTCACGGGCAAATCACTGCCGATATACGGCGACGGACAACAGATTCGCGACTGGCTGTATGTCAAGGACCACTGCGCAGCCATCCGCCGCGTACTGGAAGCCGGCCAACTGGGTGAAACCTACAACGTAGGCGGCTGGAATGAGAAAGCCAACATCGATGTCGTACATACCCTCTGCGATATCCTTGACGAAGAGCAGCCCCGCAGCGATGGCAAAAGCTATCGAGAGCAAATCACCTTCGTCAAAGATCGTCCCGGCCATGACCGGCGTTACGCAATCGACGCCTCACGCCTGGAGCGAGAACTGGGTTGGAAACCAGCAGAGACCTTTGAAACAGGGATCCGCAAGACCGTTCGCTGGTACCTTGACAATCAAGACTGGGTGGAGAACGTCACCAGCGGCGCTTACAGAGACTGGGTAGGCCAGCAATACACATGAGAAAGATTCTTCTATTGGGCTGCAATGGCCAGGTGGGCTGGGAGCTGCAACGCTCGCTTACCCCCCTAGGCGCCCTGCTTGCCTGCGACCGCAAACAGGCAGACCTGAGTGATCCGCTAAGCCTTGAGCAACTGCTGCGCAGCGAGAGGCCCGACATCATCGTGAATGCCGGCGCCTATACAGCTGTAGACAAGGCCGAGAGCGATATCGCCAGCGCACGGCGGATCAACGCTGAAGCGCCAGCAGTGCTCGCGAGGATTGCGCGCGAACTCGATGCCTGGCTGGTCCACTACTCCACTGACTACGTATTCGACGGTAGCGGCAACCAACCCATTCAGGAGGACGCCCCCACCGAGCCGCTTGGCATCTATGGCCAAACCAAGCTCGAAGGCGAGCAAGCAATTCGCGCCAGCGGCTGCAAGCACCTGATATTCAGGACTAGCTGGGTATACGCAACACGCGGCGCGAACTTCGCCAAGACCATGCTGCGCCTGGCCAGAGAGAGAGAGGAACTTCGCGTCATTGCCGACCAACACGGCGCCCCCACCAGCGCCGAGCTGATCGCGGACATCACCGCACTAGCCCTGCAGCGACTGGCCTGCGACGGGGAACTGAAGACCCGCGCAAGTGGTACCTACCACCTTGTCGCTGGTGGCGAAACGAGTTGGCACCGCTACGCCCAGTTCGTGATCGAGGAAGCCACTCGTCTCGGCGCAAAGCTACTCGCGACCAGCGAGCGCATCATCCCCATCAGCACCGATGAGTACCCGCTACCCGCTAAGCGCCCGGCCAACTCACGCCTGGACAACGACAAGCTGCAAAGAACCTTCGACCTGGTCCTGCCTCACTGGCAGCACCACGTAAAACGTATGATTCAAGAAGTTATTGAACAAGGAACGATATGAACCGCAAAGGCATTATTCTGGCAGGCGGCTCTGGCACACGCCTTCACCCGGCAACCCTGGCCATTTCAAAGCAGCTTTTGCCCGTATATGACAAACCGATGATCTACTACCCGCTAAGCACCCTGATGCTAGCAGGTATCCGTGACATCCTGGTTATCTCCACCCCCCAAGACACCCCTCGCTTTGAGCAACTGCTCGGCGACGGGCACCAGTGGGGCCTAAACCTGCAATACGCGATTCAGCCCGCTCCAGACGGACTGGCTCAAGCATTCTTGATCGGAGAGAGCTTCATCGGCAACGATCTTTGCGCCCTGGTATTAGGCGACAACATCTATCACGGCCATCACTTTCAAGAGCTGCTGCTCAACGCCATGAACCGCATCTCAGGTGCCAGCGTCTTTGCCTATCATGTCCACGATCCCGAACGCTATGGCGTGGTCGAGTTCGACGCCAAGGGAAAGGCTATCAGCCTGGAAGAAAAGCCAGCCAAACCGAAATCCAGCTACGCGGTTACTGGCCTTTATTTCTACGATAACCAAGTCGTAGACATCGCAAAGAACATCAAGCCTTCACCGCGCGGTGAGCTAGAGATCACTGATGTAAACAAGGCCTACCTTGAGCGAGCTTCGCTTTCCGTCGAGATCATGGGCCGCGGATACGCATGGCTAGACACCGGCACGCACGATTCACTACTCGAAGCTAGCCAATTCATCGCCACTCTGGAAAATCGCCAAGGACTCAAAGTCGCCTGCCCGGAAGAAATTGCCTTCCGCCAGAAGTGGATCAGCGCCGAGCAACTACAAGCCCTGGCCGCACCACTATCGAAGAATGGATATGGCCAATACTTGAAACGCCTGCTGATCGAGACACTCTACTAATGAAGGCCACCCATCTCGCCATCAAGGAAGTCGTACTGTTCGAACCAAAAGTCTTCGGCGACGAGCGCGGCTACTTCTTCGAGAGCTTCAACCAGAAGCAATTCGAGGAAGCTGTCAGCAGACCGGTTGTATTCGTTCAAGATAATCATTCACGCTCGTTAAAGGGAGTACTCCGCGGCCTGCATTATCAAATCCAATCCCCCCAAGGAAAACTTGTACGAGTAGTGTCAGGCGAAGTCTTCGATGTGGCAGTCGACATGCGCCGATCGTCGCCAACATTTGGCAAATGGGTTGGCGCATTGCTTAGCGCCGAAAACAAGCATCAACTTTGGGTACCGGAAGGTTTTGCCCATGGCTTCGTAGTACTATCGGACTCTGCAGAATTTCTCTACAAGACCACGGATTACTATGCGCCAAACCATGAGCGCTGCCTCCTCTGGAACGATCCAGAAATCGCAATCGCCTGGCCGATCGCGGAAGCCCCCATCCTATCCACAAAGGACGCTAAGGGATTAAGTCTCAGCGAGGCAGAGGTCTATCCCTAATGCAAAAATTTTCCTTATCGCCTAAAGAGCTGACAGCTAGTCTGTGGCGCAATCGCAGCCTCATTCGCGCCATGGTGAAACGCGAAGTACTGGGCCGTTATCGCGGCTCAATTCTGGGAGTACTGTGGTCGTTCTTTAATCCGGTATTTATGCTCACCGTTTACACATTCGTTTTCAGTGTTGTGTTTCGTGCCCGTTGGAGTACCGACAGTGATTCGAAGACTGAATTTGCACTAGTTCTTTTCGCCGGCCTAATTGTGTTCAACTTATTTGCCGAAGCCATTAATCGCGCACCGGGCTTGGTGCTATCCAACGTCAACTACGTCAAGAAGGTTGTATTTCCCCTGGAAGTACTACCCTGGATTTCGCTTGGATCGGCATTATTTCATTTTGCCATCAGCTTATCCGTCTGGCTAATTGGTTACATTGTGCTTTTCGGAGCCCCGCATCTGACGATCATCTACTTACCCCTCATCCTACTGCCACTCATGCTACTGACCCTCGGACTCTCTTGGCTTCTCGCCTCTTTGGGTGTTTTTCTGAGAGACGTCACACAACTTATTGGCATCACAACTTCGGTATTGATGTTCTTATCCCCAATTTTCTATCCAGTCTCCGCCCTACCTGAGCAGTACCAATCCCTGATTTTCATGAACCCACTGACTATCGTCATTGAACAGGTGCGCGCCGTGCTCTTTTGGGGCAAAGCCCCGGAATTTGGCATATTAGCCGCGCACTTTGTGATAACCGCCATCATCGCTTGGCTTGGCTTTATCTGGTTCCAGAAGACTCGCAAGGGGTTCGCCGATGTCCTCTGATATTGCAATTCGCATTACAGGCCTTAGCAAGTGCTATCAGGTTTACAATCAACCTCGTGACCGTCTTAAACAATTTATCCTACCCAGCCTACAAAGCCTTATAAAATGCCCGACCAAGCAATATTTTCAGGAGTTTTGGGCGCTCAAGGACGTTTCATTCGAGGTTAACAGAGGCGAGACCGTTGGCATCCTCGGGCGTAATGGAAGTGGTAAGTCTACACTATTACAACTGATTTGCGGCACGCTTAACCCCAGCTCAGGCTCTATCGATGTTAATGGTCGAATCGCAGCACTCTTGGAACTTGGATCAGGTTTTAACCCAGAGTTCACCGGGCGTGAGAACGTTTACCTAAGTGGTACCCTGCTGGGCATGAGCCTTGATGAAATCAACGAGCGCTTCGATAGCATTGCCGCTTTCGCTGATATCGGTGATTTTCTTGATCGCGCAGTCAAGACCTATTCCAGCGGCATGTTTGTGCGCTTGGCATTTGCTGTAAACATCATGTCTCAGCCTGAAATCATGATCGTGGACGAAGCCTTGGCAGTCGGCGATATGAGCTTCCAAGCAAAGTGCATGACGGCCCTTCGGCGCATTCAAGACCATGGATCAACCGTTCTATTTGTCAGTCACGACATCGGCAGCGTAAAGAGCCTTTGCTCACGAGCGGTCTACCTAGATGGGGGGCGGCTGATAATGGTCGGTAAAGCATCGGCAGTCGCCGAAGATTATGTAAGAATCATGCGCGAGGAGATGAACTCGCAACACAAAGAGGCAACTCAGACTCCACCTAGAGAAAAGACCCACTCACCTAGCACAACTGTGATGGCTGCGCCTGACCCACAACAAGGAGAAAGAGAGTCTCTGTGCGACGCCTTCGCCCAGCGTGTAGCCCAATTCCGCTATGGCTCCGGAAAGGCAAAGGTCGATTATGCGGAGCTTTTGGACATTAACGGCCAGCCCTTGTTATCTGCAAACTTTGATCAGCAAGTAAAGATCCGCTTCCAATTCCATGTCCTAGAGCCCCTGACTGTCGCTCCTAGCTATTACATTCTCGACGACAAGAAAAATTTAATCCTAGGGGCAGGACCTCGACAACTTAACCTAGATATTCCTCAATGCTTCCCCGGTAAGAAGTATGTCGTCACCTACACGACATCGCTCCCCCTTCACGAAGGAAATTATAGCATTCAGCTCCAGCTGAACTGCCCGATCATCCCCGATGAAACTGCAGAGTTTCTTGACGTGATCGATGACGCCATTCTCTTTAATGTTCAACGCAGACAGAGTGGCCGCATTTGGACCAAGATCCTACTACCAAACCAACTGGAAATAGTCGCTCAATGAAGTCACTGATATCTCGCCTTATTGGAGCCACTCGCAGGAGCACCGCACCAGCGATTTGCCCCGTGTGCAATTCAGATGGGGTATCTTTCGTCCCTCTCGACAACTACTATCAGGAAAATGCCAAGGCGAATGGTTATCGTTACTTCGGGCAAGGCGAAATGACGGCCATCGAAACGTACTCCTGTAGGAACTGCGGGGCTTCGGACCGTGAGCGCTTGTATGCATACTGGCTGGATCAGGAGATTGCCATGGGAAGATTCCCTATTGGCACCAAGCTGATGCACTTCTCCCCCGAGCCCGCACTGAGGGCGAGTATTAAGCAGAAGCAACTATTCGATTACGCCACTGCTGATCTCGTTATGGAAGGTGTCGACCATCACGTCGACCTGATGAATTTGCCCTTTGCCAATGAAAGTTTCGACTTTTTCATATGCAGTCATGTACTTGAGCACGTTCCAAATGATCGCCGAGCCATTCAGGAGCTTTACAGGATCAGCAGGAAAGGTGCCCGAGGTATTCTGATGGCGCCCATTATCGTAGGCCTAACCTGCACCGACGAAGAAACCTTCCCCACCCCCCCCAAGGAGCGCTGGAGGCGCTTCGGTCAGGACGACCACGTGCGCCTGTATGCACATGACGACTATGTGCAAAGAATTTGCGAATCAGGATTCAATCTGCAACAGCTCGATCAATCCTACTTTGGCGTACAGACCTTTAAGCGACTGGGCCTGAAAGACAGCAGTATTCTCTACATCGTGAGCAAGGCATGATCACGGTGACCCGCACTTTCATGCCTCCACTTGAGGATTATGTGGAGCAGCTGCAGCACATCTGGTCTAGCGGACAGCTTACTAATAATGGTGAAGCAGCCCTGTCACTCAATAGAGCTGTAAGCAGTTATCTTGGCGCCCAGAACCTAGAGCTAATGGCCAACGGCACTCTTGCGCTACAGCTAGCCATACGCGCCCTAGAGCTACAAGGTGAAATAATTACCACACCCTTCAGTTATGTAGCGACGACCAATGCAATTCTCTGGGAGGGCTGCCAACCGGTATTCGTGGACATCGATCAAAACAGCTTGTGTATTGACCCAGACCTCATTGAAGGCGCTATCACAAAGAGTACTTGCGGTATTCTGGCGACCCATGTGTATGGCTACCCCTGCGCAGTCGAGAAAATCGAGGATATTGCCCGTAAGCATGGCCTGAAAGTCATCTACGATGCTGCCCATGCATTCGGAGCCAAACTGCATGGCCGCTCACTAGCCACTTTCGGAGATTGCAGCACCCTAAGTTTCCATGCCACCAAACTCTTCCACAGCGCTGAGGGCGGAGCTGTGGTCGCTAAAGATGCAGAGATCGCAAAGAAATTGTTCCTCCTGAGCCGCTTCGGCCACTTAGGGGAGGATAATTATTTGAGTCTAGGCATCAACGCAAAGATGTCTGAGCTACATGCGGCCATGGGGCTGGTGATGCTACCGCGAGTCGACGAGATAATTGCCGAACGCCAGAAATGCTCACAGTGGTATGACCATTATCTGCAAGACTGCAAACTGTCGCGCCCCAAGCCCTCCGAAGGACTGCAATACAACTATGCCTATTACCCGGTAATCTTCAGAAGCCCGCAACACATGAACAAAGCGCGGACGATGCTACTGGAAAATGGCATCAGTCCGCGCCGTTACTTTCATCCAGCGCTGAACACACTACCTTTTCTCAACCAGACACAGCGCTATTCATGCCCCACAGCGGAGAGCATGGCAGAACGAGTACTCAGCCTGCCTTTGTTCGTTGGCTTATCCCAAGATACCATCCGTGATATAGCTGGCATACTTAGCAGCTGCGCCTAAAAGGCATCCAACACGCTTATAGTTGTGCGAGTGGTGCAATTACCTAAACGGCACACAACCAGTAACAAACTTTTCTCGAATTTCAAGAAGCAAGGCACTTGATGATGGAAATGCACACACCAATAGTTTCAGTCATTCTGACTTCGTTTAACCATGGTAAATTCATTGGTGAAGCCATCGACAGCATCCTGATGCAGACCTTCACCGATTTCGAACTTATCATCTGGGATGATGCATCCAGTGATAACTCGTGGGAAGTGATTCAGCGCTACTCGGACCCTCGTATTCGCGCCTTCCGGAATGAGAAGCGCGGTCGAGCGATAGTAGGAATCAATCGCGCCATTGGCGAGATTGCCCAGGGCAAGTTTATTGCTATTCATCACTCAGACGACAGCTGGCATCCAGAGAAACTGGAGAAACAAGTAGCCTTCCTGGAAAAAAACCCTGAGGTTGGTGCTGTTTTCACTAACGCAAATATTATTCTCGAAGATGGATCTCCCCTGCAGGATGAAACCCACTTCTACTTTAAAGTATTCTCTCAACCTAATCGCACTCGCCATGAGTGGTTACGTCAGTTTTTCACGGAAGGCAACGTCCTCTGCCACCCTAGCATTCTGATCCGCAAGGAATGCTATCAGGTGAGTGGGCTCTACCGCTATGGATTCGCACAACTGGGCGATTTTGATATGTGGGTACGCCTTTGTCTGCATTACCCCATTTACGTCTTACCACAAAAACTGACTAATTTCCGCATTCTCAACACCGAGCGCAACACCAGTGGGAATCGCTACGACAGTCGAACCAGAAGCTATGTCGAGCTTTTTCATGTATTGCATAATTTCTTGGACATCAGCAACTTCAACGAACTGTTACAAATCTTGCCTGATGCAAGAAATTTCAATATTGGCGAGAGATCCAACATCCCCTTCGCATTGGCAATGGTCGCACTGGAGCTTGGTGATAACCCAGTCTATAAACTATTCTCCTTCAATATTCTATTCAATCTGATTCTCGACCCATCAAATTCCATCCTACTGAAACAAGACTACAACTTCGACTACCTATCTCTTATATCCCTGACCGGAAAATACGACATTTTCCGTGATGAAACAGTGAGACAACTGCAGCAAGCATTCGAAGCCAGCAGACAGGCACACCATGCCGAACTGGAACTCCAAATGCAGGCACACCATGCCGAACTGGAACTCCAAATGCAGGCACACCATGCCGAACTGGAACTCCAAATGGCCGAGACAATTCGCATCAAGCAGACACTAGCCGACCTACAAACCTCGAATTCCTGGCGCCTAACTGCTCCACTGCGCGCGCTGACCGCGAATATTCGACGCATTTTACGGCTACTCAGGCATATTCCAAGTCTGACAAAAAACGCCGGCGGGCTAAGCCGGTTGGCGCTCAAGGCCATTCGGATTCTACGCAACGAAGGTCTGATCGGCGTAAAACTACGGCTACGTCGAATAAAAACGGAAGCGCAACAACAACTCGAGGGTGAAGCCCTACAAGCAGCTCAACAAAAGGTACTGGAGATCGCTCCTCTATATCTGGACCCAAACGAAAACATCGTCGTTGAGCCACCAATCAACTCAAAACTTGGCATTCATCTCACCATCTCTCAAGCAAAAGATCTGACTGCTTTTACTGATAGAGCCAAGTATTGGGAAATACCTTTCGACCTCTATGTAAGCATCACAACCCAGGAAATTGGACAAGCAGCCGAACAACAGCTGCGTCAGGTGCTTCCCAGGCTGGAAAACCTGCAGCTTCGAGCGATGAGCGAGCGTCAGTTCCCACTAACTATCGGTGACTTCGCAACAGAGCTTTCACAGCACGAACTGATTGGTCTTTTCGACTTAAGCAAAGAGTGTACACAAAGCAGCCTGGATTTAATGCTCGGCTCTGCCTTCGCAAGCCCACAGCACTTCTACAAGCTGCTTGCAGCACTCTCTCAGGACAATTGCATCATCTATCCAGAGTTCAGCTCTCCAGAGCCTCAAGAACCCAACGGCTGGGGCACACCTGTTGAACGTCGCCATTTGGAGACTCTTCTCGAAGAATCTGGAGCATTCAAGCTTAAGGAGCTTTTAACAATCGACTTCCCTCGCCAAGGCATGCTCTGGGCGCAATCTCGGGCACTGAAGTCGTTCCTGAGCAAGCTCCAAGAACAGCACCCGGTCATTGCTCCCGCTCAGCTGGAAGCCTACAAGCGTCTACCGCTACTGTTGGCAAGCCTTCACAGCGGGCTAATACGCCGAATCCACCAAGGTGACTCCATAGCCGATTACCGTCACTATGAGGAGGCCCACGACTTCTCGGCATCCATCGTCCATAACGATATCAAGGTACTGGCCTACTACCTGCCACAATTCCACCCCACCCCCGAAAATGACCAATGGCATGGCAAAGGCTTCACTGAGTGGACCAAAGTACGGGCAGCCAATCCACTGTTTAAAGGGCATTTCCAGCAACACATCCCACATCAGGATACCGGCTACTACCTGCTGGACTCCGTAGACACACTACGCAAGCAAGCCCAGCAGATGCGCCACGCAGGTGTCTACGGCCAGGTTTTTTATCACTACTGGTTCACCGGGAAACTCATCTTGGAAGAGCCAGCACGCATGTTACTGGCCGCTCCAGACGTCGAAATGCCATTCTGCTTCTGCTGGGCAAATGAAAACTGGACGCGCCGTTGGGATGGCAACGAAAGCGAGATCCTGCTCGGCCAGGACTATTCTGCAGATGATGCCCGAGCCTTCATCCAATACCTGATCCCATTCTTCAAGGATCCTCGCTATATTCGGGTCGATGGACGCCCCATGCTCTCCATCTATCGCCCATCCTCCATTCCTAACGCTCAAGAGTACCTAGACATCTGGGCCGAGGAATGTGCCGCCCATGGAGTTGAGCGACCTTATGTAGTTGCCGTACTGACACGCGGCGCAGTCGATCCACGCGACTTCGGCATGGATGCTGGAATTGAACGAGTTCTGCACGACTGGACAGGCGGAGGCGTTGTCGAGCGCAAGCATGAGCTGAAGCAGTTCACCAAAATGTCTGGCAGTGTATTGCTCTATGACGAAGTTGCGGACTTCTACGCCAAGCAGACAACCCCTAAGAATTTCCCCTATTTCCGTTCGCTGGTACCCACCTGGGACAATACAGCACGTTACGATGAACGCGCCTTACTGCTGCACGATAGTACCCCAAAGAAATTCCAGGAATGGCTCGAAAGTTGTATCCAATTCAGTAAGGAACATCTGGCAAAGAACCAACGTTTCATCTTGGTGAACGCTTGGAATGAATGGGCCGAAGGCGCCCATCTTGAACCGGATACCCGCTTCGGCTACTCCTACCTTAACTCGGTGGGACGCGCGCTCTCTGCGATTCCGTATGGAAAACGTCTCGCATCGGAGCAGAGCCAAGGGACCTCAACACAAGTGCACATTCAGCTCTCGCCCAAGGCTTGCACACTTCTCAAGCAGGACAAGGACCTCCAGCAACGCTTCTGGAATTGCATGCATGCAGCGCTTGCGACACTCGAACATTGCCAGATAAGTGCTGATGTTGAAGCGTCTAGCTTCCTGTCTATCCAACCCAATGCGCAGAACGAAGCGGACTTCACCCTTCATATTGATCGGCCAGCTCTATTCGACGAAACCCTTATAGCCAAGTTGCTCGAAACTGCCAAGGCTGCCCCAGGGTCGGTTGTTGTTCCTACAGACTACACGTCCGATCCCGCCCTAATCAAAAGCACGGAAAATTGCTCAGTATCTGAAGCAGTTGCATACAGGAGCTCAATGCGCCTGGTACCAGCGCAACTACCAGAGGGCAGACTCAAGAACATCCGCCTGCGCACCGATGCCTATGCATTTGAATGCCAACCTTGGTCGAAGGAGTCCCGCACAGTACCAAAGGTTACGACCATCATTCGGTTTCATCGCTCCGGCAGTCTAGAACAGCTTAAGAACGCTCTCTACTCCTTGGCAGCCATGCGTAACTGCGAGGTAACTCCTCTAGTTACCGCTCAAGATTTGAGCGACGCTCAAAAGGTCGACTTGGAAGAACTACTGAAATGCATCCCATTACCCAACAGAGCAACTCCTAGAATTCAGTATTACGAGACCCAGGATGGCAGGGGAGACCTGCGATCAAAGATGCTCAATCACGCAATGAGTCTAGTCAACACTCGCTATGCCGCCTTTCTAGACTATGATGACTTCATGATGCCTCATGCGTACGAATGGATGCATTCACGCTTGGAAAAGACCGGGAAAGCAGCAACTTTCGGCAGAATATATGCGACGCTGTACAATGGCCACACGGGCGAATTTCTGGAGCGCAACCCGAATTTCGAATATGGCTATAGTTATGAGGACTTCATCACCAACAATCACACTCCGCTACATGGCTTCTTATTGGACATGTCCCAAATAGACCTGAGCACACTGGTCTATCATGATGACCATCGCTTTATGGAAGACTACTTCCTTACTCTACAACTTTTCACGAAAAACAATACCGACTGGGACAGTTTGCGCGAGAACCTCTATGTTGGCGACTATATACACAGTATTGAGCGAGATCATACGCTAGCGTTCACTGACGACGCCGAAAGAAAAAAACTACTGGCCGACCCTCAATATCAGCTATGTGAAAAACGCATCAATGACCTGCGCAAGAAACTCCGCATAGAAAAAGGATTAAGCGCCTAAAAGCCCTACTAGGTCGGCCTTTAGCAATCTAAAGGCCGATTTTCGCTTAAAGAGCTAAAAATTCAGACGGGGTAGCACTCGCCTCAGCACGCTGAGCACTCAAAAGGGTTCAGAGGCCATTCAGCGCGATGCATGAGTACCGCAGGTAAAAGAAAATGTTACTACATCACTCAGAAAGATAAATGGCCAGTGGGTCATCTTTCAGACAGTTTCTGATACCATCAACGATATCCTGACTCAGCACACTCTTCCAACGATCATCTGAGGGCCGACTCCGGAAGACAGAGTAAGTGTCGCTCACGTCCCTCTCGTTGCTCTCGCTAATAAACCTATTCATCTGCTCATCTCTCTCAAGATGCGCAAACCCCAACAAACGATCTATTGTTCCCACCCTATCCATAAGAAGATCTGAATACCTCAAGATCATCACCCTATCCGGATAATGATCTTTTAAATAATGGAAGATACGAGCCGCATCTATCCACCTTTTGAATCCATAAAACTCCTCATCGCGCCCCTTATTCTTGCTCTGCCCCAAGAACCACTCTGCCGCCCGATCCCATTCCGGATCAAACTCCTTGGGCGCAGAAAACCATGAAGAAATTACAGCTAGAGGATTGCGAATTATGCAAATCAACCTTACTTTGGCATCTCTTTCCATCATGTTTTTCAGAATATTCGCATACCTAACCTCCTTATACACAATATGAGAAACCAGCCCTCTCTTCTCAAATAACGGCAACACCCCCTCCTTCCGCTTCTCAAGCTGACATATGAACTCATCCTGAGTAGTTTCAAGCCTCGCAAAGAACTCATCGATACGCCCGCCTGTAGAGTCAATCGATAGAAAATTCTTGAGCGCGTATGAAAACAAGGGCTGAAAGCAGTACTTAGTACTATAACTGCTATTAAACAACTCTCCAAGCCACGAGGACCCAGACCGAGGAACACTATGTATTGCTATACGATACATATGCACACCTATTAAATTATATTATAAGAAACAAAATGCCCCCTCACCGCATCAAGATCATTATTCATCAAAATATCGATAACAGAAAGCCCAGGCACAAATTCGATGCCTTTATATTGAGCATATGGCCTCATATAAGGCTCAACAAAACCAAGCTCCAATCCTCGAGAGGAGAAAAACTTCTTATCATATAAGCCCACCCCTCCAATCGAGTTAAAATATCGACTCCCATTAAGACTCTGAACAATAGAAATTATCCTTTCTGATCGCTCCAGCCCCTTCGTATCTGGAAATCGCTCAGAGGAAACAATAAACTCCCTATGAATCCCGAGAATCTCGAAAACACCAACAACTGCACGCATAGCCAACTGACTTATAGACACAAAATCCCCATCCAACACCCAATCCACATAATCCATACCTTGGCGATAACAACACGCCCCACCATATGACTGACTAAGTGTTCGCATAAATTTATCCTTAAATCTGGAAAAACCCAACATCCTCACATTCCCAATCTGCTCAAACGAACTACCATTCTCCAAGGGAACAGAAAACATATGCGGCGTACCATTTAATAAAATTCTATTCCGATTAACCCAGCCCTGCTTTATATAATTCACATCGTCATAGAAAACAAAAATATCACTAGCCTGAATCAAGCAGAAATATCCAACATAAGGAAACAAGTAAGGCTGCATTATCGAAACAGTCCGCACCCTCATACCCTCCAGAACAAGACCAGCACTGCAACCCCACAGATAGCAGCCCACTTCAAGCAAATTTATTGGCGCACCTTGCTAAGGTAACGCCCCTAGCAACTTGCAAGCAATTACCATACAAACTATGTAGCTCGGCTCACTGATCACTTATGCTAAGCTCGGCTACTGTAGCGTTTGATTCGCACGCACAAGATGCACAATACGTTCAGACGCACGCCCTCAGTAACAGTTATGCCAGGTTCGGCTAATTACTCGATCTCTTCGATCTTGAAACGCTACGAACCTCACTCTAAGTTTCGTAGGCGCCTAGGGACGCTGACATCAACTCAGACTGCCTACACAACTGAAAACGGCTTGCATCCCTAACCTGCTAATGTAGCCTTTTGCGACACATGAGTTGCGCCATTTTCGCCGCATCCGGCCGCTCGACCACGCCCTTTTCGGTGACGATCGCGTCGATCAGGTCGGCCGGCGTCACGTCGAACACCGGATTGACCGCATGCACCTCGGCGGCGATGCGCTGGCCGCCGACATCCAGCAGCTCGCGACCGTCGCGCTCCTCGATCGGGATGTCTTCACCCTCTTCCAGACTCATGTCGATGGTCGAACTGGGCGCCACCACCATGAAGCGCACGCCGTGGTGCATGGCGTTGACCGCCAGCTGGTAGGTACCGATCTTGTTGGCCACATCGCCATTGGCGGTGATGCGGTCAGCGCCGACTATGACCCAGGTGATGCCCTCGGTCTTCATCAGGTGCGCGGCGGCGGAGTCGGCATTGAGGCTGACCGGCACGCCCTCGCCGGCCAGCTCCCAGGCCGTCAGGCGCGAGCCCTGCAACCAGGGCCGGGTCTCGTCGGCGAATACCCGCTCGACCAGCCCGGCCAGGTGGGCGGCTCGGATCACGCCGAGCGCGGTGCCGAAGCCGCCGGTGGCCAGAGCACCGGTGTTGCAGTGGGTCAGCAGTTTCTGCGGGCTGTCCTGATGCTTGCGGATCAGCTCCAGGCCCAGCTGCGCCATGGTCAGATTGGCCTCGCGGTCGCTGTCGAAGATGCCGACAGCCTCCGCCTCTAGCGCTGCAAGGGCATTTTCGCCCTCTTTCAAGCGCTGCAGGCGCTCACGCATGCGATCCAGGGCCCAGAACAGGTTGACGGCGGTCGGCCGCGACTCGGCCAGCACCTTGAAATCCTCCTCCAGCGCCGCCTGCCAGTCGCCACCGACCGCCAGGCGTGCCCGTGCACCCAGCACCAAACCGAAGGCGGCAGCAATGCCGATGGCCGGCGCCCCGCGCACCACCATGCTGCGGATGGCCTCGGCCACGCCGGCCGCCGAATCGTAGGTCAGCCAGCTTTCCTCGCGCGGCAGTACGCGCTGGTCCAGCAGGCCCAACTTGCCGTCGCGCCATTCGATGGCCTTTACCTTCTCTGCCGCCAACAGTTTGTCGCGCATGACATCCCCAACGCCGAAACGAAAAGCCGCGGATTATAGCGAGCCGCCCTCTCCAAGGCTCAGTTATACTGCCGCGACTTTTCATTTGCCCGGACAAATGCCATGCCCGAACCGCGCCAGCCGCTCGATCTGTTGCTCCTGCCCTCCTGGCTGGTGCCCATCGAGCCCGCCGGCGTGGTGTTGCGCGAGCACGGCCTGGGTATTCGCGACGGCCGCATCGCCCTGATCGCTCCGCGCGCCGAGGCGCTGCGCCATCCCGCCACGCAAGTGCGCGAGCTGCCGAACTGCGTGCTCACCCCCGGCCTGGTCAACGCCCACGGCCATGCCGCCATGACCCTGTTCCGCGGCCTGGCCGACGATCTGCCGCTGATGAACTGGCTGCAGGACCATATCTGGCCCGCCGAGGCCAAGTGGGTCGACGAAGCGTTCGTTCGCGACGGCACCGAGCTGGCCATCGCCGAGCAGCTCAAGGGCGGCGTCAGCTGCTTCTCCGACATGTACTTCTTCCCGGAAGTGGCCAGCGAGCTGGCGCACAAGAGCGGCATCCGCGCTCAGCTGACCATTCCGGTGCTGGACTTCCCCACCCCTGGCGCGCGCGACGCCGAGGAAGCCCTGCGCAAGGGCCTGCGCCTGTTCGACGACCTCAAGCAGCACCCGCGCATCAAGGTAGCCTTCGGCCCCCACGCGCCCTACTCGGTCAGCGACGACAAGCTGCAGCAGGTGCTGATGCTCGCCGAGGAGCTGGATGCCGGCATCCACATGCATGTCCACGAGACTGCCTTCGAGGTGCAACAGAGCCTGGAACTGCACGGCGTGCGCCCACTGCAGCGCCTTGCCAGCCTGGGCCTGCTCGGCCCGCGTTTCCAGGCCGTGCACATGACCCAGATCGACGAGGCCGACCTGGAACTGCTGGTGGCCAGCAACAGCAGCGTGATCCACTGCCCCGAATCCAACCTCAAGCTGGCCAGCGGCTTCTGTCCGGTGGAGAAACTCTGGCAGGCCGGCGTCAACGTGGCGGTCGGCACCGATGGCGCGGCCAGCAACAACGATCTGGACCTGCTCGGCGAAACCCGCACCGCCGCCCTGCTGGCCAAGGCCGTGGCCGGCAGTGCCACCGCCCTCAGCGCACACGCGGCGCTGCGCATGGCGACGCTCAACGGCGCCCGCGCCCTGGGCCTGGACGAAAGCACTGGCTCGCTGGAACTGGGCAAGCTTGCCGACCTGGCCGCCTTCGACCTGTCCGGCCTGGCCCAGCAACCGGTCTACGATCCGGTTTCGCAACTGGTCTACGCCGGCAGCCGCAGCTGCGTGAAACATCTCTGGGTCGGCGGCAAGCAGCTGCTCGATGACGGGCGCCTGACGCGCCTGGACGAGCAGCGCATCGTCGCCAATGCCCGCGCCTGGGGCGAGCGCATCGCCGGCAAATGCTGAGTTCGTTTTCGAGACCCTTTATTTTCAAGAGCACACCATGAGCAACGTCGACCACGCCGAAATCGCCAAATTCGAAGCCCTCGCCCACCGCTGGTGGGACCGCGAGAGCGAGTTCAAGCCGCTGCACGACATCAACCCGCTGCGCGTCAACTGGATCGACGAGCGTGTTGGCCTGGCCGGCAAGAAGGTGCTGGACGTCGGCTGCGGCGGCGGCATCCTCAGCGAGTCGATGGCCCAGCGCGGCGCCAGCGTGACCGGCATCGACATGGGCGAGGCGCCGCTGGCCGTGGCCCAGCTGCACCAGCTGGAGTCCGGCGTGGCCGTGGAGTACCGGCAGATCACCGCCGAGGCCCTGGCCGAGGAAATGCCTGGCCAGTTCGACGTGGTCACCTGCCTGGAAATGCTCGAACACGTGCCGGACCCGTCCTCGGTCATCCGCGCCTGCCACAAGCTGGTCAAGCCCGGCGGCCAGGCGTTCTTCTCCACCATCAACCGCAATCCCAAGGCCTACCTGTTCGCCATCATCGGCGCCGAGTACGTGATGCGCCTGCTGCCGCGCGGCACCCACGACTTCAAGAAGTTCATCCGCCCGTCCGAGCTGGGTGCCTGGAGCCGTGCTGCCGGCCTGAACGTGCAGGACATCATCGGCCTGACCTACAACCCGCTGACCAAGCGCTACAAGCTGGAAGCGGACGTCGACGTCAACTACATGATCCAGACCCTGCGCGAGGACTGAGGCGCATGGCCCTGCGAGCAGTTCTCTTCGACATGGACGGTACCCTGCTGGATACCGCCCCCGACTTCGTCGCCGTGTGCCAGGCCATGCGCGCCGCGCGCGACCTGC
>Ga0247725_1000700_pt1 | contig 21522 bp, 23 predicted proteins | sample OKSTACKMCFT3sol_FD_183021 | JGI IMG/M metagenome (GOLD analysis project Ga0247725, IMG submission 183021) | Subsurface sediment microbial communities from gas well in Oklahoma, United States - OK STACK MC-FT3-sol | ecosystem: Environmental > Terrestrial > Deep subsurface > Rock core/Sediment...
CGCAGCCCGGTAGCGCACTTGCATGGGGTGCAAGGGGTCGAGTGTTCGAATCACTCCGTCCCGACCAAAAAACCCTAGAAAATCCAGTCACTTAGCGGTGACTGGATTTTTTTATGCCTGCTGCTTCTTGAATGCCGATGAATTTTGCCCCACTTTTTGCCCCACCGCTGAGAGCGAAAGCTTCGAATGTGATAGGTCTATTATCGCGTCTGCTGCATCCATCCCCCATTCCATCGTGCACTCCCGTAGTTGGCTCTGAACATGGTCGCGATCTTGGGCCGAGTTTGAACTCGTATGAAAGCGCATTGCGGGGTCTCAGCGGCCCGATCAGTGGTTTTCTTCACGCGCCGTTTGATCCTTGTAGGGCAAAAGGTTGGCTTATTGATCAATTCCATCACCTAGTAGCGATCGGGCTGGCGGAAATTGAACTAGCCACAACGGAAAAGCCCGGCAATGCCGGGCTTTTTTATTACAGGTACGCCTTGATGATTCGTACGTCACAAACGACGTGCTCAGCCCATCCGCTGATTCTTCGCGCCATCTGGGCTTCGTTCCCGCGGGGTGCTCGTCCTGGAGCTTGCGCACCAGACCTGAGCCAGCAAGAATCCGGGGCACGCTCCGCCCTTATGGGATCTCGCCTGTTAAGCGGGCACAAAAAAGCTCAACTGCGATTATGTTGCCAGAGAGGCTTACCGCTGTTGCGCGTCAGCTCAGGCGAGAACCCTGCAGACGACATGGCGCGAGCCAACAGGTCCAGCTTCGCTCACCTCCCGCAGTGAAGCCTAGTCACGTGTTCAGCACTAAGACAAGCCCGAGTAGACCCAAGACCATTAAGACCGCGCCATGAGCCCCTGAGGAGCTCCCAATGAACCGTCTTCAACCGATCATCGACCTCAGTTACGGCGAGCAGGAAGTACTCCAGCGCGTCCTTGCCGAACCCCGGAAAATCGCCGACGCTTTGGCTCCAGACGACGCTCGCGAGCATTCGCGCATCATCGACGTGCTGGGAGAAGTGGCCCTGGCCTTCGCCCCAGAGTTTTTCAAGGAACACGATTACGACGAGCCGGAACAAGATCTGGAAGAGCGGCATGAGCCGCTGAACCTATGATTCAGGAACTTCTCCGGCGCCTCGAACAGGCCGACTCCGGCCTGTTCATGCACGCCCCGGAGGGCGCCTGCCAGCGCCTGGCCGAGGTGCTTGGTGATGCTGGCAAACCCCTTGCGGGCCTGACCGAAACCGACGACAGCCAACTCGCCATCGAGCAGCTGGCTGACCAGCTGGCCGTAGCACGAGGACACACCCTCGCTGCCACCCTGGAGGCGGCCAGCCGCCTGATCGGGGAGCCGATCTATATCATGATTGATCGCGCCGAGCGCCTGGAGCGTTCCGACCTGACCTACGCCCTGAAAGCTGCCAGGGACGCGCTGGCCAGCTCCGAACTGGCAGGCCTGCGCCTCGCTTTTTTCAGCACCGACCGCGCCGCTTTGGAGCGCATGACGCGCCACCAGTCGGCCGCTTTCTTCTACGCTCAGGTCCTCGATGTTGCTGACGAGCTGTCCTGAGAAACGCCCCGGCCGTTGGCCACGAGTTCGGCGCCATGGTGATCGACCTGCAGGCACGTGAGCTGACCAGGCGCAACGCGCTGTGGGCGCTCGACAACCAGGAGAAGCATGAGCAGGCCACACAGGATCTACTGAGCGTCGGCGTGCTGATCGTGACTGCCCGATCGCTCCAGCCGCAGGCCTGAGCGTCGACGAGATCCGCAACCTGGTGCAGATCCACGTCGAAGAGGGCGTCGGCTCACTGGTGCACTACTCCGAGATCCCTGAACCATGGGCAACCCGATTCCAGGTCGCCAGCCTCGGTGCTACCCGAGCCCTGGACGGGTACTACACCCGCGACTGGGAGAGATTCCTGGATCTCTGGCCAGCAGAGGCCGAGCAAATCGAGGCCCTGGTCGAGCGTGAGCTGGAGCGCCAGGTCATCGCCGGCATCCAGAGAGCACAGGCGCGCAGCGTCGCCACACTGGCGGATCTTGGCATTGATCTCGTCGAGCTGGGCGAGTGGGTGGCTGACCAGGTAGAGAGCGGCCGCTGGCCCGAGGGCGACCTGCTGGAGGCCTTCCGCGTCTGGCGTGACCAGAAAAATACGTCGAACGCCGTTCCTGGAGACCGACCATGAATCACCAGATCGAGCTGGAGCAGCGTGAGAAACGCCGCCGTGCGGCGCTGCGAAAGCTCCACGCTCCTGATCTGGCTGACAGCCACGCAGCGCTTAATTCGCTGCGCGAGATCCAGGAGCTGGACCGCACAGATCCGCTCGGCGAGGCTGCAGGCTTGTCGATCGATGAGCTGCACGCGAACGTGCCAGTCCACTCACCGGCCGAGGGTTACCCGTACATCCTCAGCGAGGATATGCCTGAGCCATGGAGAACGAGGTTCTGGGCTGCCAGCAGCCACGGAATCACGATGAGCGGGCCAGGCGTCTATCTCCATGACTGGGAGAATTTCCTCTCCCTCTGGGAAAAAGAGCACCTCGACCTCGCCGATCGGCTTCTCGACCTAGACTGATGCTCCTCTTCCTCGATATCGACGGGGTGCTGCACCCCGACCCTCCACAGCCTGATCAGCGCCTGCGCTCGCTGCCGCGACTGGTCGAGATCTTGCGCGACCATCCCCAGGTTGAGGTGGTGATCAGCTCGCTCTGGCGCGAGCACCTCTCGCTCGATCAGCTGCGCGACCTGTTCCCGGCCGATCTGCGGGCGCGGATCATCGACGTGACCCCGATCGCCGAACGCATCGATGGCTGGTTACCCGCGCGGCGCGAGGAAGAGATCCTGGAATGGTTGTCTGCCTCTGGCCGTGCCGATGAGCTCTGGTTCGCCCTTGACGACCAGGCGTGGCAGTTTACTCAGCACCGTGACCGGCTGATCGCGTGCGTGTTTTACGACGGAATCACGGCCGCGATCGAGGCTGAGCTGCGCCAGAGGCTCGCCGATTCCTGAAAATACGTCGAACGCCGATCAGGGGTATGTCACGAGCACTACAGAATTGAAATGCTCGTAACATACCTCAGCCCTGCCGGGGCTCCGGCAGATCAGGCAAGCCGAAACGCCGCCGCGCCTCGTCGATCGCCTGGTCGATAGTGATCTCACCGTCGATCCAGCGGGCCTGCAGCTCGCCGGCAGGCGCTGACGGCTTATACCTCTCGACTAGGCCCATCGTGCCTCTCGCATAGCGCACGGACTCGATTCGTTTGGTGCGTTCCTTGGGCGTAAGCGTGCTCATGGCGATCTCCCGAAGTCTTCGCCCGGTGTATCTTGGTCAAACATGGTGGTCACCATGCGTTGACGTTTGCGAGTGCTCAACGCGAAAAAGAAGCATGGCTCGCAGAGATTCACCTGGTAGTGCTCACCTTCATGGGGCGAGCCTTCCCCGAGCTCAGCGTTAAGCTCTGCGGGCTGAGGCCCCTCTGCGTCGAAAACGTCTCATTTCTCGCTCACGGCGCCATCCCCATCGCGAAATCCATCTCGAGCTGCGGCGGCTCCGGCTCCTGCCGCGCCCAGCGCATGTAGCGATCGTGGTCAGCGCCCTCGATGAGCCGCCAGCCGCACCCAGCCTCAGGCATGTACGCCTCATCGAGGATCGAGGTATGCAAGGCGATCGCTACACCGCCGACGATCACCTTATAAACCGCCGCAGCTTCTGGATGGCTAAGCACGACCGCATGGGTCGGCCTGCCCGAATGCAGCATGGCCTCGGTCACCCAGGCTGCGTAGGGTTGATAGCCCGACAGCAGAGCCGTGCGTACCGTGTCGACGAACGCCTGCCCGTGATCGCCCGTGCGGGCGTGAGCCTCGTAATACACTGAGGCGACATGGGAGAGGCATTCCTGGTCGGTGCGGCGGGACATGGTGCAGAGCCTGCAATTAGATGCGTTCAGAGTAGGCCCGTCGAATGGGGCAGTTCAATGCAGACGCTTGCCAGCACTTTAGCTAGGGTCAGGTGGGGTTGGACTCGTGTTTCATGGTGCCATCCAGATGGTGTATCTAGAGAGGAGTCCAACTTCTGGCTAGAGATTTTTGGTGTATCGGTATCGAAGCTGTACTCATACATGGTGCTATCGAAAGTTTTTATACTGTTCTTGATTAAAAGCTGTACTCAGTTGGGTGTGGTAACTGGACAGGGTTTTTGGTTGTTCTGGAGGCTTAGCTTTAATGAAGGAGTAATCGAGGCTTGAATTTCAAGGCTTTTTCCTGGGCACTCATCTATTGGTAGCCATGCAAGTGCGTAAAGTGCGCAGCGTCCTCCGGGGTTTGTAAAATAACCCTCTCTAGTTCTTATTATAAAATTGTACTTCTGTAGGTCGTATAATCCCTTTGCCAGCGATGTTTTGCTGCCGACACCCCATTTTACTGCCTGTGAGTGGGGCGCTGATAGGTCTCCGTTGTTCTTCCCCCGATATTGACGTAAAAGGCCGAGAAGAATTTTCAAGGCTGTTCCGCTTAAATTTTGGAAATTTGGGTGGTCGTGGAGCAATATGGGAATTGCCATAAAACGGCCATTTTCATTTCGGCCTTTGGATTTTCGTCTGTTTCTTGCCATGGTCGTCTCGGGAATGTTTAATGACTATCGGGATAATTATTTATCCAACCAGTGACTATTGTTTGAACTTAATTTTCCCTCTTCGCGATTCGGCCCTCGATCCAGGTTAGGACCTCGCTGAGTACGAACCCCATGCGCGATCTGCCTGATCCTGTATCGCTGAGCGGTACTGGTTTTGGGAATGAGTCGTCATTTTTTATTTTGCAGTAGATCGTGGAGCGCTTAAGCGAGGTCAGTGACTCGACTTCTCTAATGTTGATAATTCTAAGATTTTGACTCATGTGATTTCTCCTGGGTTTTCTGAGTTTTATGTGTGATTTCTTGCTATTTCTTGGTCATATTCAATTGCTCATCTCGAGTGTTTGCAAATTGTAGTTTTTTATCGTTATTTCTGGTGGTGTTTTACTGTTGAGATTCCGGCGATAAAACATATCTAGTTATTTTTCCTGTTCTGCTCGGGTGTGTCCGCTTGCCTGATAGGGAGCTTCTATTTGTTTTGCTTCTGCATGGATTTTTAATCTCTTTAATGTTTTTCGGGGGGGCTTTTTGGTTTTTGGGTTTTTATTTTGTGATTGCGATAATAAAGCTTTGGTTTTGTGAGTTTGTGTTTTGGTTGGCGCTGTTCGCTGTTCGCTGCTTTTTTTGTTGCCGCTTTTTCGTGTGTTTCTCTGTCCTGAGAACGTCGTCTTCCCCCCGCCTCAGGATATTTTGAATCCTGCCTGTGTTGACTTGGTACCTGTAATCTACAGCTTAGCTTTTGCTGTGAATTCCTATTGCATTTCTATTGGATAGGAATGTCGTTCTTTGAATTGTTATGTGATTTTTATGTTATTTGAATAGTATTATTTCTGCGGTTGTTGGCGGGTCTGATAGGGAGTTGTGGAGGTGCTTGTTTATTTGTTTTTATATTTCTATCTTTGATGTGCGAGTGCTTATCTCAATGTTGAGCTGGATGTTCGTTAAGTCGGGGTGATGGTTTGTATCTGCAGGTGGTTTTTTGGGTGAACGGTTCCTGCGACCCATAGGCTATCGGCACGGGTGGGATGTCACGCGGGGTGGTGCGGCCGCAGCCAGCGAGGCACGGCCGCTTGACAGCCAAGCCGGGCCAGCACCCTCAGCAAGCCCCCGGGGTACATGTACCCCGGGGGAGTGCCACCCGGCGAGGGACTGCGGTGGGGCAGACAATTCCTTCACCATTTTTGACGCCGAATGGCGGCCAAAAATGGGGGGGTGAACAAGATTTAGGTGGAGTTTGTGTCGGTCGGAGCATCGCGTAGACCAGCACAAACTGAGAATGACTGGAGGCGGATGTGAGGCGACCCGAGGAAAGAGCGAACAGCTTGCCAGCGGTACCATCTGATCGAGGGGCAATCCGAGCGATTGCCAGGCCGATCCTCAATCAGTATGCCAGGCTGGCTGAGTCGACCAAGGCAGAATACCAGCGGGCTATTAAACGACTGGCTGGTGAACATTGGCATGACTACGCGACAGCTAGGCAGTTGCGAACGTCTGGTGTACTTAGGTCGGCCTGGAAGGTGTCTATTGCATACTGGGTCCTAGAGTCGTTGCGAGCGTCTGAGAAAGCAGATACTCCAGAGGCGCGTGCAAATGCCAGGGAAATGGCTAGGTACTACGCGGCTCAGCTCTTAGAGTCGCATGAATACCGTAGGCCAGTGAAAAAAGCCGGCCCTAGAACCAAATCAAAACGGGCCAGCATTTCTGGATTGCCAAGTGACTGGCGTGACCAACTGATTGCGGAAGTTTCGCCAAAACATCGCCATCACTGTGTTGTTATGGCCCTCACTGGTGCTCGTCCAGAGGAAATGGGTAGTCCCGTAGAGCTGAAATCTATGGCTGATGGGACGCTGGAGGTTTTAATCCGGGGGGCCAAAGTCAGCCAGCACACAGGTGGCGGCCAGGCTTGGCGTCGACTTAGTTTGTGTGGTGGGCTCGCTGAGCGCTTGCGCCAGGCTGTTGAGAATCGAGGTGGGTTAGTAGTTCTGCCACCCAAGCGAGGTCTTGGCCTACAGAAGGCCATCGCGGCGGCGGCGATGCGACTTGGTTTTACTGGGGTCAGCGCTTATAGCCTTCGTCATGGATTCTCTGCCGATTTGAAGGCTGCGAAGGCGAATCCTGACGCGATATCTCTCGCTCTCGGCCACGTCAGTCGTTCTAGTAAGAGCCGTTACGGTGCCGCTCGTTCTGGGTTGAAGAATTACGCCCGGTTAGTGGCTGTTGAGGCGGCTAGTGATCTACGTGGAGAAGTGCGCGATCCGGCTGAGGTATTTGCATGTTCTGCTCGTCAATATGATGTGAGCAATAATTTGCTGACATGACCACTTTTCTGCCTTGGTGCCCGACGTAGCAGGCGAGATAGCCTGGGTAAAACACTCCTGCTGTAAGCCACGAATACGGTGAACGTAACATGTACTCGGAAGCGCTTTTCGGAAATATGATGCTGAATGCTTATTCCGCACTCGCTATAAGTAGGTCTGCCCACCGAGTGGTATAAGCAGGTGATAGTAGGTCTCTGCGCATAGCCCACTCGGCAGGTTTGGCGATGCGCCCTGGTCGCAGCGTGCCACGCCCCCAGCGATTGTTGATGGCGTCTAGTGTGCTCATTAGTCGCTCGGCTTTCACGGGCTGTTCGGGTGAGAACAGATCCGGTGTGTATTCGTTCTTGCGACATAGGTCCAGCAGCAGTACCTGAGCCTTGGCGTAGCTGAAACCCTCGCGGTACACCTGCTTCAGCCCAGTCTGAACGGCCTGGATGATCAGCCGGCTGTCATCGGTAGGGTAGGGCAATTGGCAGAGGATGCCGTTGGCATATTTGACTTCAGCGGGGTTGAACATCCCCGTGCGCAGGCTGACGCGCACTTGCCGGCACAGTGATTCCTGCTTGCGTAGTTTTTCGGCGGCACGCATGGCATAGGCGGCGACGGCCTCTTGGATAGGGGCTAATTCGCGTAGTCGTTTGCCGAATGAGCGACTGGAGCAGATCTCCTGCTTGGGTTCGATCTCGCTCTCAATTTCTAGGCAGGCCACTCCGCGCAGTTCTCGCACGGTCTTCTCTACCACCACATTGAACCGTTTGCGCAGCGTCCAGGCGTCCATCTGCGCCAGCTCCCAGGCCGTTTTGATCTGCATGCCTTCTAGGTGCGCGCGCAGCCGCGGACCGATACCCCAGACCTCTTCAACTGGCATAGCCTTGAGCAGCTTGTCACGCCGAACAGAGTCGCGAATATCTACGACGCCCCCTGTCTGTTTTAACCAGCGTTTGGCGGCGGCATTGGCCAGCTTGGCTAGCGTCTTGGTGGTGGCGATGCCAATACCAACGGGAATACCGGTTTTCTGTTTCACCTCCGCTTGTACCTGACGGCCTATCGACTCCAGAGGTTCGGGAAGGCCGGTCATATCGGCGAAGGCTTCATCGATGCTGTAGATCTCGACGCTCGGGAAGCGGGCCTCCAGGATGGTCATCACTCGCTCGCTCATGTCGCCATACAGCGCGTAGTTGCTACTGAAGGCCACGATGCCGTGGCGCTTGAGGTCGCCTCTTATCTCGTGAAAGAGCGCGCCCATCTTCACGAAAGGTTTGGCATCGGCAGACCTGGCAATGACGCAGCCGTCGTTATTGCTGAGTACCACGATGGGCGTGCGCTGCAGATCGGGGCGAAAGACGCGCTCGCAGCTGGCATAGAAGCTGTTGCAATCAATTAGTGCGTAGACCGGCTCAGCCATGGTTCAGGTGGTTGCGCAGGCTATGGGTGACGACGCCCCAGATCATCAGATCATCCTGCTCTAGGATGTAGCGCGGCGAGTAGGCGGGATTCTCCGAGCGCAATACGAATTGCCCCTGGTCCTGCGCTAGGCGTTTCACAAATACATCGCCGTTGAGGCATGCCACCACCACGTGTCCGGGGCGGGCTTGCAGCGCGCGACTGACGATCAGGTGGTCGTTATCGAAGATGCCGGCGCCGATCATGCTGTCACCGCTGACGGCGACCACATAGGTGTGCGGGGCCTGCATATCCAACAGCGCATCGAGCGACAGCTTGTGCTCCATGTGATCAAGTGCAGGGCTGGGAAAGCCGGCCGGGACTCGCGCATCGAAGAGAGGGAGGGCGGTGCCGCTGCGCTGCAGCGGGCCGAGGATAAGGGCGTTGCTCATGACGGGCTGACCGGTAGCTGTATTTATATACAGTAATTAGCGTTCCGTCATTTCGACAAGGTGCGTTCGTCGCCAACGTGCGGGGTCTGCACGGATTGTTTACAGGCGAAAAGTAGACAGATCGCCCTGGCGGGCGGTTCTCGCTAGGTTGTGGGCAACCGACCAGGAGGACTTCCTATGATATTGCTGCCCACCCTTAGCGATCTTTTGCCGCTGGCGCTGGTGCTGCCCGCACTGATCGGGCTGGCCAAGCTGGCCTATGGCGGTGCTGCGAATTAAGCGCTAGCCGCGCTTGGCAGCGCTGGCCTCAGCCCCAGAAGTTATTGCAGATCCGCTGCACCGCCGCGTTGGCGGCGCGTCGGTCAAACAGCTCGGGATCAAAGCTGCCGCCTGAAGCCAGGAAGTCCAGGTAACCCGGCACGCCACCCACATCTTCCGGCGGGCAGGCACGGGCTCCATCGAGTACCTCACACCAGGTGCCGGTGAAGTCGCAGGGCTCGATGCTCTCCACGGCAATCACGTGCTGCCAGCTATCGCCGAAGTCGTAGAGATAGCGCAGCCGGTCCGCCTCCTTGAGTACGTGGCGCAGTTTGCTCTTACGGTCATCCAGCGCATCGTCGTACATGTACATCAGCTCGGCATCCAGCGGCAGGTAGCGATGGATGCCGTCGCTGAACTCATGCAGGTGGCTGCTGTGCCAGCCAAAGGCTGCCTGGATGAAGTGGTGCAGCTTGCGCAGGGTGCAGTCGCCGTTCACGCGCAGGCGGCGCCAGACCGGAGGATTGAAGTTCAACGGCTCCAGCTGAATGTGCAGGGTATACAGCAGCGGTTGAGTCGCCATGCTGGCTCCGTCGGTCAGTGATACAGCCAGGGCTGCAGTTCATCGAGGTTGGTGACGACGATCTGCTGCGCCGTAGCTTTGGCGTGCACCTTGGTCGGGTCGATCTGATAGCGCTGCAGCACGTACTGCACCAGGGCGCCACGGGTCTCGATCACCAGCTGCCCATCACGCATACCGTAGTCGGCCTCGATGATCGCGCGCTGCTCCGGCTTGAGGCGCGAGTCCGGCTCGATAACCACCGTGAGCGGGGTGTTCCAGCCCTTGTCGAGCGCGCGAGTGTGCTCCGAGGGAGCATCCATCAGGTCGGGCTCACCGCGAAAGCGGCTCAGCACGAAGTCGCGGTAATCGCGGTTCTTCTCGCAGTAAGCTCGCACATGCCAGCGCATGCCGGTGTAGATCAGGGTGTGTGGTGCGATCAGGCGAGTTTCGCCGTCCGGCGTGGTGAAGGACACATACTCGCACTCCAGTCGCAGCCCCTCGCGGCAGGCCTTGAGCAGCGGGCGCAGCACCTCCGGGCGTACCGAACGATCCGGCACGTCCAGTACCTCGGTGTGCGCATAGGCCAGCGCCAGACCTTCGATGTGCGGTGCACGGTCGTAGTTTTGATTAAGCAGATGCAGGTAGGCGCTGGCGCTGTCATCGATAAACAGCGGTTTGAAGTGGCGGCTCGGCACATACCCCTTCAAATGCTTGTCGTATTCCAGGTTCTTCGGCGCGTAGTCGGTGATGTAGGAGTTGATGTCTTTCGACGCCTGCTGCCGGCTGATGCCGAAGCTCTGCATCAGATGGCCAGTGGTCAAACGGCCCTCCCACCATGCGATGGTCTCGATCAGGCGGTAGCGCAGGGCCAGATCCCAGCGCACTGACTCAATGGCTTGCTTGCGTTTCATGGCCTCTCCATCTGCTCGAAAACTTTACCTGTACGAGTAAACACCGTGGATGCGTCGCTTGAGGCTACATATCCTGTAGCTGTCATTCAAGTTGCATCACTGATGCATGCAGTGGAAGGAGAACACCGTGAGCGATATCGGAATGTCCTGGGGGATGGTGGCAGCTGCGCTGGTGCTGGCGGCAGGTCTTGGCCTGGTGCTGTTCTGGCAGAGCATGCGGCGCAAGGAGGTACACACCCATTTGCAGGCCTGCAAAGACCAGCTGGAGCAGCTTCAGGCACTGAGCCAGTCGCGCGAATTGGAGCTGCGCGAGCTGACCGCCGCGGTGCGTGCCGAGAAGGCGCATGTCGAGCAACTGCAGCGCCAGCTGAGCTTTGCCCATGAAGAGTCTGCCGGCTTGCGCGATGAGCAGAAGCAACTGCTCACCCAGTTGGCCGATGCGCAAAGCCAGGCCAGCGCGGCGCGTGCTCAGCACGGCCAGCTGCTGCAGCAGCACGCCGAGCTCAAGCAGACCCATGAGCGCCTGCAGAACAGTCACGAGGTGATGCAGGACAAGTTTGCCAACCTGTCCAAGGAACACGCCACCCTCAGCAGCAGCCTGGAGCAGAAGCAGCAGCACTTTGCCGAGCAACAGCAGCTGCTCAAGGAAAGCCGCGATCAGCTCAAGCTGGAGTTCGAGCAGCTCGCCGGGCAGATCTTCGAAGCCAAGGGCCAGGCCTTCTCGCAGCACAGTCAGCAGTCGCTGGATGCGCTGCTCAAGCCCTTCCGCGAGCAGATCGACGGCTTCCGCGCCAAGGTCGAAGACATCCACCACAAGGATGTCCAGCAGCAGGCCGCGCTGACCCAGGAGCTGCTGCACCTCAAGGCGCTCAACCAGCAGATCACCCAGGAGGCGCATGACCTGGCCACTGCGCTCAAGGGCCAGAAGAAGGCCCAGGGCAACTGGGGCGAGCTGGTGTTGGAAAACGTCCTGGAGCGCTCCGGTCTGGTCAACGGGCGCGACTTCAAACGCGAGGTCAGCATCAATGGCGAGGAGAATCGCCAGCGCCCGGATGTGATCGTCTACCTGCCGCAGGGCAAGCACCTGATCATCGATGCCAAGGTCTCGCTCAATGCCTACACCCGCTACATCAATGCCGAGGATGATGCCGAGCGGCGCCTGGCTCTCAATGAGCACGTCACGGCCATCGGCCAGCGCATCAAGGAGTTGTCCAACCGGCACTACTTCGAGCTGCCGGGGCTGAATGCGCCGGAGATGGTGTTCATGTTCGTGCCCATCGAGTCGGCCTTCGTCGAGGCGCTCAAGGCAGACGAGACCCTGTTCCAGAAAGCCATCGAGCAGAACGTGCTGGTCGCCACCCCGACCACCTTGCTCACCAGCCTCAACATCGTGCGCCAGCTCTGGCGCTTCGAGGATCAGAACAAGCACACCGCCGAACTGGCCGAGCGCGCCGGCAAGGTCTACGACAAGCTGCGCACCTTCCTCGGCAGCATGGATGCCATCGGCAACAGCCTGGACAAGGCCCAGGACGCCTACCGCAAGGCGCGTGATCAGCTGGTCAGCGGCAAGGCCAACCTGGTTAAGCAGGTTAGCGACTTCCGCCAACTGGGGGTGGCAGTCAAAGGTGAGCTGGACGAAAGCTGGGTGGATCGAGCGGATCTTGAACTGGCCTTGGTTGGGCATGAGCCCAGCGGATCGTCACAGTAAGCGCATCGGCGTATGGGGGGGCAGGAGTCGTACGACTTTGCATTCGAGAGTTACCGGTTGTCGCAAGTGTGCGAGCAATTATTGGGGAGACCGCTGTGGACGGGGAAGTCGTGCTCCATAGCGTGGCTGCTGAAAGTCGACTCTACTTAGTAAGCTTTAGCTTGAGTCGTGTGCGTCTTATTTCGTCGTATCTGCTGGTAACCATATGCCAGCGCTCTGCCAGTGAGGTGTTCAATGACTAAACCTGCGCTAAGCCGCATGCAGCAGAGCGAAGAGCTGGAAAAACTGCTGACGCAAAGTCGGCAGATGATTTTTTCTAGGCGCTCGTTTGAAGGTATCAGTGCGTGGATCGAGCAGGCCTCTCAGATTGCTGAGGTATTCCGAGTGTATGCCGGGGCGGTGGCGGAGGGCTGCTCCGCAGAGGAGGCATGGAGTGATGCTGAGTCTGATCTTGCAGAGTTCAGGCAGGCAATAAACTACCTAGAGACTCCTTGTTTTCTTGATGATGTATACGGGGATACAGAGGTGGTTGGGGGCTTGTCCGATCTTTCCCGGCACATTCTGCTGGGGTATGCCGAACAGCTTGAGAGCTGCCTTACCCAAATTCATAAGCAACTGGAGCACGTGGTCGAGGATCTTGAGTCTGTGGATGGATTGCAGGGGGGGCTTCGTTAGCACGCTTGAAAAATCTTGCTCCGAAGATGCAGCAATTTCACTGGGCGCCTAAGAGATTCTGGAGGGAGCGAGGCTTGCTTCGTTGCCGATGGTCGCTATGTCTGAAGCTAATCTGAAAGGTGGCAGACTTGAAAACTGAGGGAACATACGAAATTCACGTAACGTCCCCGTCCCGAGATCGGCCGATTTCACGCATGCTTCTCTTTTATGTTTGTAGCCATTGCGGCTACAAACGATCGATGATGAGGGGTGGCACTCCTCATCGCACCGTTACTGTTGAGTTGAGTCTTGAAGGGTATTTGCTGAGCTGTGAGTATCTACATCCAAATGGTGTAGGGATGCGGCCAGAAGGCCCGGTAGAGCCATTTCCAGCGCGCGCACGTTGCCCTGATTGCCTGCATGACAGTTTGCTCCCAGAAACAATCGCGACGATGTGTTGAGCGCTAGGGTGTTTCGGCCTCTTGCCGAGAGTTCTTAGTCGCTTCGCTGGTCAGTGTTTGGATAGGGTAAACACGGTGTTTCGAACACACCCAGAGGCTGCGTCTGCAGCAGATTGAGGATGTCCTGCAGTGACGCTTCGTAACTACCGTGGGGCTGATGGGGCGATGCCAGTGGGTGTGTTGGGCAGCTGCGGCTCGTTCAGGATGATCTATTTTGCACGCGTGTGGGGCGAATCGTTTGCCACCATGAGCGATTACTTTTCATGATCTATCCCTTGCCCCATCCAATGTGGGGCAAAAGACGATTGGCCTATTCATACGCTTTGCATTTTTTCCATGGGTGCGCGGGCAGCAAAGGCAGATCGAAACGAGCTACTCCGCGACGTAATCTCGTATGGACTGGAGCCCTTGCCATAGAGGAAGCTCCTTGCACGTGCCCCGTTTCAGGTATTACCTGCTCTTTGCAGACTGATAAAAGGAAGTTGTGAATATGCAAACCATGTTGGTGAGCCCGTTGTTCAAAGCGTCAGCTGAAGGTCCGGTATCTTCTGAAAGTAGAGAGCTGATCCACTTGCGTCAGGGGGATTTAGATGGCGCTTGTGGCCCATATTGCATGGTGTCGGCGCTTATTGCTTTGGGGCTGATGACGCGCAAATCTGCCAAGAATATGGACCGATGGGATGGCCGTACGCGTGAAGGTCGGTTTCGAGATGCGCTATACGCTTTTGGGGTGCTGAGTAGCGAGGGAACGAATGGCGATGACCTGCAATGGCTGACTGACCACTTCAAGGGCGTTGGCTTGCAGGCCAGGTACGTCGAGGGTACCAAAAAGCAGGTCTTCAACAATGTTGCGGATGCCATAGCGTCTGGAGATATGCCGATCATTGGCGTCGAATGGCCAGGCGGTGGAGGGCACTGGATGCTTGCCGTGGGTTATCAAGGCGTGATGATTGAGGATGAGCTCCAGCTAACTCATCTGCTATGCCTCGACCCCAATCAGGAGCTTCCAAAAGTCAGCCTATGGAATGCTGTATTGGAGGTATTCGATGATCAGGGGGCATCAGTCAATCAGGGGCGCATGTCTTCAAATCACTGGGGCATGGGTGGTGAGCTAGGCAAGTGTCAGATCAAAGATACTGTCATCCTGTCTTTATCCGAGCGATAAGCAGCAAACAGCCCCATTGCCCAACAGTTGCACACTGCTGAGTGTGCATAGAAAGTTGGCGTGTGAGTCTATCAAAGCCCCGCGGCTTGGGACTTTAACTGATTTCACCCCGCTAACCTGTTTGAAAAATTGACCTGTACAAACGCCCATTATTGGTGTGTCCAGTTGGGCGACATATCCTGCAGCTATGCCCGATGGATGTGGGCATTGGAAGGCCACGCCAGTCAGGGATGACCGCCCAGGCGGGCCGCGAACAGGCAGCAGCTACAGGAGCAAGGTAATGGAACTCACCGCACACGCCGTGCAACGTTGCAGTCAGCGCGGCATCCGCATCCAACAGGTCGAATGGCTGATTGGCTATGGCAGCCACACATGGAACCGAGGTGCCCGTGTGTACTACTTCGATCGTGGCCACTTTCAGCGCCTGTTGCTGCGGCTTGGCGCTGCAGAGCGGCAGTTGGCGGAGAAGGCGCGCAATTGCTACGTGGTTGTGCGTAATGGTGAGGTGATTACCGTTGGGCACCGCGAGGCGGTGTTCTGTGCCAGCAAGCCCGGTGTTCACCACCATCGCCGCCGCGACTGGCGGCACGGGGAGGCGCGGGTGGCCTGAGTCAGCGATTAAAAGCTGAACAGTCGTGCAAAAAGTTACGACCCAATAGTTCTCAATCTTTACCCATGTAGCTTAGGTGGATATTGTGATCACAGTCGCAACAAGGCAGGCCGCAGTACCTACAGGGATGGCCCCATCACAGTGTTCTGGTGCGACCCGGAACGCCGCCCCTCGTATCGCTGCAGTCCGGCTTGTGCCCGTTTTGCCTCTCAGGGCAGGCATGAATATTCGTGCACTTTAGGACTGGAACATGGACAAGAAGTCGCTGAGCGAGCGAGACATCTGCAGCAAGTTCATCACCCCGGCCATCGTCAGTGCCGGCTGGGATCTGCAGCGTCAGGTGCGTGAGGAAGTCAGCTTCACCAAAGGCCGCATCGTCGTGCGCGGTAAGCTGCACAGCCGTGGTGAGTCACGCCGGGCGGATTACATCCTCTATCACCAGCCCAATCTGCCCATTGCCATCATCGAGGCTAAGGACAACAAGCACTCCGTAGGCTCCGGCATGCAGCAGGCGCTGGGCTATGCCGAATCGCTCGATGTACCGTTCGTGTTCTCCAGCAATGGCGACGGTTTCCTGTTCCACGACCGCAGCGGCACAGGTTCGCAGGTCGAAACCCAGCTGAGTCTGGAGCAGTTCCCCAGCCCCGCCGAGCTCTGGCAACGCTATTGCCAGTGGAAGGGGCTCAAGGGTGAGGCCGTGCAGAAGGTCGAGGCCCCGTATTACGACGACGGCTCCGGCCGCATGCCGCGCTACTACCAGATGAATGCCATCAACCGCACGGTGGAAGCAGTCGCGCGCGGGCAGGAGCGCATCCTGCTGGTGATGGCCACCGGCACCGGCAAGACCTACACAGCCTTCCAGATCATCTGGCGTCTGTGGAAGTCCAAGCAGAAGAAACGCATCCTGTTTCTGGCCGACCGCAACATCCTGGTCGACCAGACCAAGAACAACGATTTCAAACCCTTCGGCCAGGCGATGACCAAGATCACCAATCGCCAGATCGAAAAATCCTACGAGATCTACCTGTCGCTGTACCAAGCAGTCACTGGCGCCGAGGAAGAAAGGAACATCTACAAGCAGTTCTCCCCGGACTTCTTCGACCTGATCGTTATCGACGAATGCCACCGTGGCAGTGCCGCCGAGGATTCCGCCTGGCGCGAGATTCTCGACTACTTCTCCAGCGCGACCCATGTCGGCCTCACCGCCACACCGAAGGAAACCAAGGAGGTTTCCAGCATCACCTACTTCGGTGAGCCGGTGTACAGCTACACCCTCAAGCAGGGCATCGAGGACGGCTTCCTCGCCCCCTACAAGGTGGTGCGCATCGACTTCGACAAGGACCTGCAAGGCTGGCGCCCGCCCAAGGGTATGCGCGACAAGAATGGCGAGCTGATCGAAGACCGAATCTATGATCTCAAGGACATGGACCGTCAGCTGGTCATCGAGGCGCGTACGCTGAAGGTGGCGGAAAAGGTCACCGAGTTTCTCAAGGCCACCGGTCCGTTCCAGAAAACCATCATCTTCTGCGACGACATCAACCACGCAGAACGCATGCGTCAGGCACTGGTCAACCTCAACCCGGAGCGTGTGGCGGAGAACCGCAAGTACGTCATGCGCATCACCGGCGATGACCAGGAAGGCAAGGCCGAGCTGGATAATTTCATCAACCCGGAGGAGCGCTACCCGGTCATCGCCACCACCAGCAAGCTGATGACCACCGGCGTCGATGCCCAGACCTGCAAGCTGGTGGTACTCGACCAGCACATCAAGTCGATGACCGAGTTCAAGCAGATCATCGGTCGTGGCACCCGTATCAACGAAGAGTACGGCAAGTTCTGGTTCACCATCATGGACTTCAAGAAAGCCACCGAGCTGTTTGCCGACCCGGCGTTCGATGGCGATCCGGTGGTCATCTACAGCCCGGAAGGTGATGAGTCGCCGGTCCCGCCAGATAATCCGCTGGCAGATGACGATGGCATTACCGCAGGCATGCCCGATCAGCCCGGTGATATCGAGTTCACCGGTGAGGAGGAGGGCAAGAAGCGCGTCAAGTACGTGATCGACAACGTGCCGATCCACGTCATCGCCGAGCGTGTGCAGTACTACGGTCCGGATGGCAAGCTGATCACCGAATCGCTGCGTGATTACACCCGTACCTGCGTGAAAAAACAGTTCGCCTCGCTGGACGACTTCCTGCGCCGCTGGACGGATGCCGAGCAGAAAAAGGCCATCATCGATGAACTGGCGACCCAGGGCGTGATGTGGGAAGCCCTGGCCGAGGAGGTCGAAGCCAAGCGCGGACAGCCGCTCGATCCCTTCGACCTGATCTGCCATATCGCCTTCGACCAGCCACCGCTGACCCGTAAGGAACGCGCTGAGCAGGTGAAAAAGCGCAACTACTTTGGCAAATATTCCGGCGCGGCGCGCCAGGTGCTGGAAGCCCTGCTCGACAAGTATGCCGACACCGGTATCGAACACATCGAAGACATCAAGATCCTCCAGCTCGACCCGTTCAGCCAGATCGGTGCGCCGATGGAATTGGTCAAGGCTTTTGGCGGCAAGCCAGGCTATCAGCAGGCGATCCAGGAACTGGAAAGTGAACTCTACGCGTCCTCATTGCCAGCTGCGTGACTCCAGGAATTAAGGACGCTACATGGATCCTAAAAACAAAGAGCAATGGCGTGCTTTTCTGGAAACGGCCATGGAGAGCGCACCTCCGGTATCGCCTGCGCGCGCGATTCGCCCTATTAGCATCGGGGAGTACGTCCAGGCGCTACGTAGTATTGAGTCAGGGATTACTGAGAAACAGCGCAGCATGCTGATTGGTCATGCCATGGCCCCAGGCCAAGCACTTACCATGTCGGAACTGGCCGCTTTGGTAGGCTTTCCCGGCTACAGCGCGGCAAATCTGCAATACGGCCTCTTGGCCGGCAAACTCGCCGACAGCCTGGGCATCCCGCGTCCTGAATATCTGGTGTATGTCATTGCCAGTTTTGACGACGACCCCAATACAACTCAGAGCCGCGCTCACATGTACCCTGAACTCTATGCAGCCCTGCAGGAGTTGGGGTGGGTCGCGGCAGAGGGCAGTCCTCAGGATTCAGTAGCAGTGCATCCGACTTCAGTCTATGCCGGCCACCCGACTACGGCTGGAACAGTTGGCAGCATGCTGACTATTCAGCAAGTCATTACCACCCTGGAACGCCATGGATTTACACGCCCGAATCAGTCCGGGCTGAAGGTCGTGCGCCTCGAACATCCGGCGCTAACGGCTCCGGTTTTTATTAAGCAGAGTTCCAGTATCCATGCACGCTTGCAGGCGCCGCTGGTGCTGCATCCGAACCATGAGAGTCAGCTGCCGGACTGGCTGGCCATTGCAGGCGTTGAGCGGGGCCATGCTCGCTACTATCACAACAGCAATCTGCGTGGCTTCCCCAAACGGCGCAACGGCGGTGCAACCGATATCGCCTATGGCGTGGATCTGGGCTTCCAGCATGTCGAGGCGTTGGAGCAGTTTCTGGCTCAACTGACTGGCAATGCACCAGAGTCCACTGCGGTAGCGTCCGCCAATGCAGATGCCGCCATAGCGGATCAGTTTGATCCGCAGGATCTGGCCCTTACCGACACCGAACGCGCAGCCCTGATCAAGGTACGCATAGGGCAGGGCGGCTACCGTGAAGCGCTGCTGGCCTACTGGGGCGGCTGCGCGGTCACCGACTGCAGCGTACCCGCCATGCTGCGCGCCTCACATATCAAACCTTGGCACGCATCCAGCGCCAGCGAACGGCTCGACCCGTTCAATGGCCTGCTACTCACTCCCAATCTCGATCTGGCCTTTGACCAGGGTCTGATCAGCTTCGATGACCACGGGCAGATTCTTCTCGGCGAAGATCTGGACCCGGACAGCGCCCGTGCGCTGAACATCACTCCCGAACTTCGCCTGCGTCAGATCGAGCCGCGTCATCGCGCCTATCTGGCCTGGCACCGTGAACACCTGTTTAGGAAGTAAGCATGTCCATCAGCTCAACCATCAAATCCATCCAGGACATCATGCGCAAGGACGTCGGCGTCGACGGCGACGCCCAGCGCATCGGCCAGCTCGTGTGGATGCTGTTCCTCAAAATCTTCGATGACCGCGAGCAGGAGTGGGAGCTGCTGGACGACAGCTACCGCTCGCCGCTTCCGGCGAGCTGCCGCTGGCGTACCTGGGCGGCCGACCCGGAAGGCATCACCGGTGACGAGCTGAAGGACTTCATCGACAACAACCTGTTCCCGCAGCTGCAGAACCTCCACGAGTACAGCACCACCCCGGCCGCCTACGTGGTGCGCGGCGTGTTCGAGGATGCCTACAACTACATGAAGTCCGGCCAGCTCATTCGCCAGGTGATCAACAAGATCCAGGAGGGTGTGGACTTCAACAAGGCGCAGGAGCGTCATGCCTTCGGCGACATGTACGAGCAACTGCTGCGCGACCTGCAGAACGCCGGCAACGCCGGCGAGTTCTACACCCCGCGCCCGGTCACCGAGTTCATGGTGCGCATGGTCGATCCCAAGCTAAATGAAAAGGTCATGGACCCGGCCTGCGGCACAGGCGGCTTCCTCACCTGCACCATCGAGCACAAGCGCAGCCGCTATGTGAAAACCACCGAGGACGAGCGCGCCCTGCAGGCCAGCATCTTCGGCGTGGAGAAAAAGCCGCTGCCGCACCTGCTGGCCACCACCAACATGATCCTGCATGGCATCGAGGTACCCAGCCAGATCAAACACGACAACACCCTGAGCCGCCCGCTGACCAGTTGGGGGCCGAGTGAGCGGGTCGACTGCATCGTCGCCAACCCGCCGTTCGGCGGCATGGAGGAGGACGGCATCGAAACCAACTTCCCCACCGCCTTCCGCACCCGGGAAACCGCCGACCTGTTCCTGGTGCTGATCATGCACCTGCTGAAGGACGGCGGCCGCGCCGCCGTGGTCCTGCCGGACGGCTTCCTGTTCGGTGAAGGCATCAAGAGCCGCATCAAGGAAAAACTGCTCACCGAGTGCAACCTGCACACCATCGTTCGCCTGCCCAACGGCGTGTTCAACCCTTACACCGGCATCAAGACCAACCTGCTGTTTTTCACCAAGGGCACGCCGACCAAAGAGGTATGGTTCTACGAGCACCAATACCCGGCCGGCTACAAGAGCTACTCCAAGACCAAACCCATGCGTATCGAGGAGTTCGCCGTCGAGCAGGCCTGGTGGGGCAGCGAGGCCGATGGCTTTGCCGCGCGGGTGGAAAACGAATTCGCCTGGAAGGTCAGCCTGGACGAGCTCAAGGCGCGCAACTGGAACCTGGACTGCAAGAACCCGCACATCGGCGAGCAGATCAGCCACGACCCGGAAGAACTGCTACGCGACTACGCGGCCCTGCAAGGCGAGATCGGCGAACTGCGCGACCAGCTCAAGGCGGTACTGGCTGAAGCCCTGGAGCGCGAGGTATGACGGCGCTGCTCACCGACAATCTGCCGCTGCTGGCCGGCTCGCCCAATGGCATCAAGAAGCTGCGTGAGCTGATTCTGGAGCTGGCGGTGCGCGGCAAGCTGGTGCCGCAAGACCCGAATGATGAGCCGGCCAGTGAGTTGCTCAAGCGTATTGCCGAGGAAAAGGCGCGCTCGATTGTTGACGGAACAACCAAAAAACAAAAACAGCTGTCTGGAATTACCCAAGACGAAACGCCTTTTGAGGTACCTGCGGGCTGGTGCTGGGTAAGAATGGGAGACGTTGGGGAAACAAATATTGGACTGACATACTCCCCATCAGACGTAGGTCATATTGGGATTCCTGTTCTCCGCTCAAGCAATGTGCAGAAAGGCCAGATTGATTTATCTGACTTGGTCAGGGTGGACATTTCAGTAAAAGACAGCGCTCTTGTTCAAGAAGGGGATCTGCTGATCTGCGCACGGAATGGTAGTAAAGCGTTGGTCGGCAAGACTGCGATGATCTCCAACCTGACAGAGCCAATGGCATTCGGCGCATTCATGGCAATATTCCGCAGCCAGCTAAATCCATACCTGCTTCGATTTATAAGTTCACCGCTGTTCCGAAAGGTCATTGACGACGTAAATACGACAACGATTAATCAAATAACCCAGAATAATTTACGAACAACCCTGTTACCACTTCCGCCTCTCGCCGAACAACACCGCATCGTCGCCAAAGTCGATGAGCTGATGGCCCTGTGCGACCGCCTGGAAGCCCGGCAGGCCGATGCCGACAGCGCCCACACCCAACTGGTGCAGGCACTGCTGGAAAGCCTTACCCAGGCCGGCGACGCAGAAGACTTTGCGCAAAGCTGGCAGCGCCTGGCCGAACACTTCCACACCCTGTTCACCACCGAATCCAGCATCGACGCCCTCAAGCAAACCCTGCTGCAACTG
>Ga0247725_1000701_pt1 | contig 21521 bp, 21 predicted proteins | sample OKSTACKMCFT3sol_FD_183021 | JGI IMG/M metagenome (GOLD analysis project Ga0247725, IMG submission 183021) | Subsurface sediment microbial communities from gas well in Oklahoma, United States - OK STACK MC-FT3-sol | ecosystem: Environmental > Terrestrial > Deep subsurface > Rock core/Sediment...
CGTAATAAGAAATTGCCGCGACCGACAGGCCTTCGACGGTTTGCTGAAGGCGCAATTGCATCTTGGCCCGGTTGTTCATCGACGCAAGCAGATCGCGGTTCTGGCGTTCAAGCTCGACGTCGATCCATGAACGCAGCAACGCGATGGCCCGGGTCAGCTTGTCGGAGAGCTTGGCCTGGCGCTCCTTTACGGATTGGCATGTCCGCATGGCGGGAGCGATGCGACGCTGGAGGAAGTCCGCCCAGGTGCAGTACCCGGACACGGCCTCTTCCGAAAGCGCTGCCAGCCTTTCCTCGACGATCTCGTAGTAGGCACGGCTGGCGCCGAAGCGATAGAGATTCGCTGCAACGCCAGCTTCCAGCTCGGCAGCCAGGCCGGTCAATTCGGACAGCAGCACGTCACTGTCGCGCCGTTCCACCAAGCTCGTACACATCTCGTCGGTGATCGCCGCAAGGCGCGACTCCATGCGTCGCAGCTCCGACGTCATCGATCGTGTCAACGGCAGGGACAGCAAGGCCAAGGTGCGGTAAGTCTCGATCTCCAGCAGACGTTGAGCCAGCGCACCCGCCCGTGCCGGGGTCAAATCGCGGGCCAGGACGAGGATCTGCGTCAGGCCATCCTCATCCTGTCGGAAGTCGGTCAGGATGGCGGCAGAGCCGTTCTCCACCAGCGAGTAGCACAGGCTGGCAGGATCGAAGCGATCGGCCTCCTTCTCCGTTTCCGGCGTCCACGGAAGAAGTCTCAAACGGATGCCGGATACGACCGGGCCGGGAGGAACAAATCCATGCTTGAAAGGATTTTCGCCGCATGGCTCTCCCGTCTCGGAATCCAGCGAAGCGCACCAGAGATACGTCGAGAACTCGGTGTGCTTTTCGCAGTGCAGGTCTCCCTCGTCCCATGTCACGCCGTGGAGCGGCGTAGCGTGGTCGGGCTCGGCAACGCCGAAGCGATGAGACAACTCGCTCATCGCCATCTGATCCCTGGCCTGGTCGCCTTCGGTCATGAAAGCGAGCTGCAATATGCCGCGGGGGGCCTGAATCAATAGATGTGGGCGCGCGTGTACTTCACCCACGGCTGCAGCACGATCGGCATAGGCCGGCATGCCGTACACGGTGGCGCTCGGGGCGGGTTGTACGGTCGTCGTATTGATGTTGGCCGGCTCTTTCATAACGACCTCATTTCTTCTTGGTTGAAAAACACGCTTCAAAGCAAATGCCCGCAGCCATGCGTTTCGCACATGGCTGCGGGCCGATCTTCATGAGCAGGCACCGCTCTACACGGTCCGTCTAATAGGCTTGCCGTGTAGAGGCTTGTGCTGGCCCTTTCAGAACGCCCTCAGCTTCCTAGCTTTCAGACGAAGGTGTACGAGCAAACCTTGTTGCCTGCCGGATCACGCAGGTAGGCAGCATAGGCACCCGGCAGGTGGCCACGCGGGCCAGGCTGGCCCTCGTCGGTGCCGCCTGCGGCAAGGCCGGCGGCGTGGAAGGCATCCACTTCGGCGGGGGTGGCGGCCGCAAAGCCGATCGTCACGCCGTTGCTGGAAGGCGCTTCACCATTGCCCGGACGAGCGATGATGAAAGCCGGCTTTTCGCGACCGAAAAGCACCCATCCGTTGCCGAAAGGACCGAGGTTCTTGATGCCGAGAGCACCCAGAGCGGCGTCATAGAACGCGGCCGACTTCTGGACGTCGGCCGCGCCGATGAAGACGTGCGAGAAGATGCCGTCGCCGGAAATGACAGGATTGGACATGGTTAATTTCCTTGATGGTTGGTATTGAATGGATAGTGGGTGATCAGTAGTGGATCACCGTGCGAATCGACTTGCCTTCATGCATCAGGTCGAAGGCGTGGTTGATCTCGTCGAGACCCATGGTGTGAGTGACGAACGGGGCGAGATCGATCTCGCCTTTCATTGCGTCTTCCACCATGCCCGGGAGCTGGGTGCGCCCCTTGACCCCACCGAAAGCGGAGCCCTTCCAGGTCCGGCCGGTGACCAACTGGAACGGACGGGTCGAGATTTCCTTGCCGGCACCGGCGACGCCGATGACGATCGACTGGCCCCAGCCACGATGGGCAGCTTCCAGAGCCGAACGCATCACGTTGACGTTGCCGATGCACTCGAAGGTGTGATCGACACCCCAGCCGGTCATCTCGATCAGAACCTCGTGAATCGGCTTGTCGAAGTCCTTCGGGTTGAGGCATTCGGTCGCGCCGAAGGTACGAGCCAGCTCGAACTTCGCCGGATTGGTATCGATGGCGATGATGCGGCCCGCTTTGGCCTGGCGTGCCCCCTGAATCGCAGCGAGACCGATGCCGCCGAGGCCGAAGATGGCCACCGAGTCGCCGGGCTGTACCTTGGCCGTGTTGTGCACGGCGCCGATGCCGGTGGTCACGCCGCAGCCCAGCAGGCAGACGTGCTCGGGGTTGGCGTCCGGGTTGATCTTGGCCAGCGAGACTTCGGCGACGACCGTGTATTCGCTGAAGGTCGAGCAGCCCATGTAGTGGTAAAGCGGCTGACCGTTGTACGAGAAGCGAGTCGTACCATCGGGCATCAGCCCCTTACCCTGGGTTGCACGAACCGCGACACACAGGTTGGTCTTGCCGGACTTGCAGAACAGGCACTCGCCGCACTCGGCGGTATAGAGGGGAATGACGTGATCGCCAGGCTTCACGCTGGTCACACCTTCACCCACCTCCACGACGATACCCGCACCTTCATGACCCAGCACGACCGGGAAGAGACCTTCGGGATCGTCGCCCGACAGGGTGAAGGCGTCGGTATGGCAAACGCCGGTATTCGTGATCTTGATGAGCACCTCGCCCTTGCGCGGCGGCTCGACGTCGATCTCGACGATTTCCAGCGGCTTTCCTGGCCCGAAGGCAACTGCTGCACGTGATTTCATGATGTCGCTTCCTTTACTAGCTAACTAAATTTGCCCTCACCGAGGGCACCCTGGTGCCTCTACCGCAGATAGGAGCGGACGATAGAGATGGTCTCGTCAATGGACTTGTTCTGCGAATCGCTCCTGATTTCGCTACTGGGAAACTCTTCCCGCAGATAGCTCTCCAGAACGGTTGCCATCAATCCGTTGACTGCCCCACGAACGGCCGCAAGCTGCTGAAGAATTGCAGGGCATTCCGCACCTGCATCGAGCGCTTGCTCAAGAGTCGCTACCTGACCTTTGATGCGCCGGATGCGCGTCAGTGCTTGCTTCTTTTCTTCCGGGCTGTGTGGCATCGAACACCTCTCTACTTGGGTACACCGCCGCATTATACAATACTCCCCCATAGTATATGCGGCCGAACTTCGCCACAAATTCTGTGCTCTTCGAGCACTCTTACAGGCTAGTACAGGTTTGTTCCCAAGAAGCGCAAAACATTCAAATCAATGAATATTTCTTGCATGTATCGACAGCATCGGGGCAAGTTCAAAACTGGTCAAACTGGAAAAATCTATGCGCAGATAGACATGACCTATCTAAGCCGACTCATCGAGTTGAAGCTATCAAGATGAGACCGGCTAGACGACCTGAAGACCCGAGTGCCGAGCTTTCCGCAGTGCAGGCAACATCTGTCCGTCCCAGTCACGATCGACCGCCACCTGGGCCTGTTCTTGGTTTCGTTCGAGTGCTTCAACGTCAAGATCACCGATCGCCCATGTCTGCGTGCCGCAAGTCCTCGCGAGAATGCCATCCTCGGGGAATCCACGATCCATGGGTGCATAGATCGTGGCCTCGCCAGTGTTCGTGTCCAGCGCCGGACTCCAGTCAGCAGCTCCGGTCGTGACGGCCTGCGCGATGAACATTCGGTTCTCCAGTGCCCGCGCCATGCAGCCCACACGGACCCGGGTTGCACCGGCTTGGGTGTCGGTACAGCTCGGGACCAGCAGCAGGCTCGCCCCCGCCTCCCGCTGGGCTCGCACGGGCAATGGAAACTCACTGTCGTAGCAGACAGCGATGCCGGTACGCACGCCATTCAGGTCGAACACCTTGAGTTCGTCGCCACCCTCGATGACGCCGGTGTCTTTCTCGAACCCCGTCAACTGCAATTTGTCCTGGTAGTCACGCGTGCCGTCCGGCGCAAACCACCACGCCCGGTTGCGATAGCGATCCGGTCCAACCCGGGTCAAGAACGTACCGGCCTGAATGGTCATGCGCAGCTCGCGCGACAGGTCGGCGTAAAGTGCCAGCCACGCAGGCTGCAAGGCCTGCAGCGCGGCCAGCGAGGCGTTGAAATCCTGGCGGATGCCAGGCTCGAACATCGCAGCCAGTTCGAGGGACAGATATTCGGGCAACACGGCCAGCTCCGCTCCGGCACGGCTCGCCTCCTCCAGAACCCGCCGCTGCCGCGTTGCGAATGCCTCGAAGCCCGTGGGCTGACCCACTGCGTATTTCGCAACTGCTACTTTCATTTCGCGTTCTCCAGGGCGTGCAGCCACATCGTGAGCGTCTGCTCGGTTTCGCTCGGCTCACCCACCTGTTTCCAGGGCAGCGTAACCTTCATGTCCGACTGTCGCACGTAGCCACGACGGGTCCAGAAGGGATCATTACTGCGGTAGTTGGAAGGACGCCGGGGATCGTCGTCTGCTCGATCCACCGACGCGAACGATGTCCACTGCATGCCGCCCAACGAACGGGCATGCGCTTCGCGTTCGTCAAAGAAGCGATGGCCCAGGCCAAGGCCCCGGAAGGCCGGGAGCAGGACTGATTCGCCGCAGTAAAACACTGCCTCCATCGGGATTCCTCGATCGGCGAACGGCACCTGGAAGGCCGGCTCCGCATCGCCGAGCGGCAACCCCGTGGACGCACCCACGACCACGTCATCTGCGAGCGCGAGCACCAGCAGGCTGTCTGCCGAACGGGCGTACATGGAAAGGTAGTGCTTCTCGTATTCGATGTCGCCCTCGTACAGGTATGGAAAGCTGCGGAAGACCTTCGCCCGCAGATGTGCCACGCTGTCGAACCATTCGGCAATGTCCGGCCCACGACGAACCAGCACCTGCACGTGGCTGGTCATTTCAGGCGTCCCCTCCGACCTGTGCGATCCAGTCGCCGAGGTTGTAGTAGTTGGTGACACGAGCGATCTTGCCATCGTGGATCTCGAAGAAGGCGCCGCCCGGCAGCACGTAGCGCTGACCCTGGGCTTCCGGCAGCCCGTCGTCCGTCACCTTGTATTCGCCATGCACCACGTACTCCGCGCCTGCGCGCAGGCCGTCGGCGCTGACCATCACCACGATCCCGCGCAGTTGCTCGCCATAGCAGCGGTCCATGCGCTGCAGGAAGGCGCGGAAGGCTTCGCGACCGACCTCACGAGCACCCTGGTTCAGGTCGTGCGCGACGTCATCGGTCAACATTGACAGCATGGCCTCGCGGTCGCCGCGGTTGAAGGCGTCGTAGTAGGCAGTGATGAGAGTCGCAGCGTTCATTCGCGGTCCTTGTTGTGTTGTTCGGAGCGGAGCACTCCGGGGTGTTGCCAGTTTGGGCAACCGCGCCTCCCTTGTATATGGAATTGTTGCGATTTTATAATTCCTAAATCTGGAATAATTAACGAGCAGCGAAACCGGCCATGAGGCGTGCGTCATGAACAAGGAAATGGAACTACTGCGCATCTTTCGGGTGGCGGCTGAAAGCAGCAGTTTTCGCGATGCGGCCGTCCGGCTGGGGACTTCTCCGCAAGGTGTCACCCGTGCCATCCAGCAACTGGAGCAACACTACGGCGAGGTGTTGTTTCATCGAAGCACGCGCCAGGTGCGCATCACCGCCTTCGGCGAAGGGCTGTTAGACCAAGTGCGCCCCGCATTGGAGCGGTTCGAGGATCTGTGGCGAACGCCTGGCTCCGACCAGCAGGCATCCCTGTCCGGTACGGTTCGCATCACCGCACCGCACAGCTTGGGCACCAGAGCGGTACTACCGGCACTGGAGCGCGTGGCCGCGCGTCATCCCGGCATCACGCTGGATGTGCGCCTGTCCGATCGCATCAGCAATACGGTTGACGAAGGGATTGACGTCGGGATCAGGGTCGGATTCATGCGCGATAGCCGCTTCGTCGCACGCAAGGCCGCCGACATGAGACTCCCCATCGTTGCCGCTCCGCGCCTAATCAAGAAAGTGGGCGTACCTGAAAACATCGATGCGCTAAGCAGCCTGCCAGTTACCGTGGCCTTGGATATCAATACCGGCCGTCCCTGGCCTTGGCACTTCAAGGCGGGACGCCAGTGGACGCCTGCCGCATCCACTCTCGTCGCCGACAATGCCGACATGGAAATGGGGGCGGCGCTGGCCGGGATCGCGTTCGCGCAACTGGCGGACTACATGGCCGCCCCCTACATTGCCAGCGGGAAGCTCGTGCGAGTGCTGGAGAACGAAGAACCTCCGGCATGGGGGTTGTACGTCTATCGGCCTCAGCGTGGCCCCATTCCGGGGAGGGTTCGAGCGGTATTTGATGAAATGCTGGTCGCCGTTGGATCGTTGCCAGCCTTGCGCTGACACGTCGCAAGACGCCGTAGGGCACACGCCTTGGAAAGCGGGGCACTGAGCCTCGGCGGCTCACCCCTCCGGTTGAATGATGAGCCGACCGTCTGCCCGCTTGCGCCATGTGCAGATCGGTCGGCCATGCAACCCAATGCCGGCGAACGATTAGATGTAAATGAATTGCCGGTACAACCCATCCAACTGACGACGAATGTCTTCGACGCGCTGCTCGTCACCGGTATCGGTAAATTCGAGTAGCTGCTGTTCCTTGGCGGTGATCTGATCGCAAAGGTCGGACAAGTTCTCGCAGAAAGCCTCGGAATGAACGGTGGGCTCCTCCGTATTCGTCTCTTCTCCTGCTAGTTTTCGCACAGACGAGGCTGGAGAAATCCCATTTTCCTCGTTAAAGGCAATTTGAAGCTGCCTGCGCCTATTGGTCTCATCGATCGCCTGCTTCATCGCCGGCGTCACCGCGTCGGCGTACAAGATCGCCTTGCCGTTTTCATTCCGAGCGACTCGACCGATCATCTGAATAAGCGCATGGGCCGAACGCAAGAACCCTGCACGGTCTGCATCGAGAATGGCAACCAATGATGCCTCTGGAATATCCAGCCCTTCGCGCAAAAGACTAATCCCAATCAAAACATCGAACTCTCCTGCGCGCAGGCCGTTGATGATCTCAACACGATCCTCCGCTTTTATGTCCGAATGCATGTAGCGCGCTCGAATCCCGTTGTCCGTCAAGAAATCCGTTAGCTCTTCTGCACTGACCTTCGTCAGCGTAGTCACAAGCACTCGATTCTTTCTCTTCACGCACTTCGATATTTCGGCAAGCAGGTCATCTATGTATCCATCCGCTTTCCGCACTTCAACCTTGGGGTCAAGCAGTCCCGTTGGCCTGATAACCTGTTCGACAACCCTGCCTTTCGACACCCTCAGCTCGTAGTCGCCCGGAGTAGCGGAAACAAAGATGGTCTGAGGCTTGACCTTCTCGAACTCGTCAAAGTTCAATGGCCGGTTGTTCTTCGATGAAGGCAAACGGAACCCGTAATCGATCAGCGTGTCCTTGCGCGCCTGATCCCCCCGGTACATTGCGGATATCTGTGGCACCATGACATGAGATTCATCGACGAACAGCAGCCCGTCTTTCGGCAAATAATCCAGCAACGTGATCGGAGGAGAAGCTGCGTCTCGGTCGCTGAAGTAGCAGGAATAATTCTCCATCCCCGAGCAATAGCCGACCTCGCGCATCATTTCCACGTCATGCGTGATCCGCTCGTACAGCCTGTTTGCCTCGACCAAGCGATTATTCCTGTTCAGCTCGGCAACCCGCTCTTCCATATCAGCGAGTATCTTTTTGGATGCGGAATCTATTTTGTTCGTGGGCGGTGCGAAAAGCGTTTTTGGCGAAACCAAATAATGATCTATCTCTCCCAACGTCTTGCCGGTAACAGGGTCCATCCATTGGACAGACGCAACAGTGTCATCCAGCAGCTCCACCCGAACTGCCCTGTACTCGGAATCAGCGGGGAAAATATCGATCACATCACCTTGGACGCGGAACGTTGCACGCTTGAGAGTGCGCTCAGTGCGATCATATTGCAGCAAAGCCAAGCGACGAATTAGCTCTCTCTGGTTTAGTTTGACCCCAGGGGACAGAGCGATCTGTAGCGCTCGGTACGCATCTGGATCACCCAGGCCGTAGATTGAAGACACCGAAGCGACGACGATCACGTCACGACGCTCAATCAAGGATTTGGTCGTGGACAGGCGCAGGCGCTCAAGGTGGTCATTGATGGCCGAGTCCTTTGGAATGAAACGATCGGTGCCCGGCATATAGATTTCGGGCTGAAAATAATCGTAGTAGGAAACGAAGTACTCGACCGCGTTCTCAGGAAAGAAGTGCTTCATTTCACCATAAAGCTGCGCGGTCAACGTCTTGTTAGGAGCCAAGATCAACGTAGGCCGCTTCAGACGATGAATCACATTGGCCATGGTGAAGGTCTTACCTGAGCCGGTGATACCTTTCAGCGTCTGGTGCGTCGCACCTTCTTCTATGTCCGACAGCAGGCGCGCTATCGCCTCTGGCTGGTCCCCCGCCGGCGTATAGTTGGAGTGCAGAATAAACATACCGGTTGACATTAGATATCTCCTAATTGAGCTACTTCAATTTGTCCTGATGTATCGGCTATTTCAGAAGACCTATAGCAGTACCAAACTGTGGTGTAAATGACGGCGATCCTGCCGTGCCCCACCTGGGCGTAGGCGTCGTCAACATGATAGCCCAACACACGGGCGGGCTTCCCGGTACATATCCTCCAAGCACCACGACGCCAGCCAGCGGCCCGTCTGCCAATGCACCTGAAGCACTTGCCTTGTTGAGCACCGACATCGAGCCGTGGCGGGCGAGCTTGCTCTGTAGGCCAAATGTGTGGCGCTGGCTCCCGTCGATACGTGCCTTTGTCGCTCTCAGCCCTCAAGACGAGGTGCTGGAGGCGCGGAGCTATGTCGCCCCTCTAAAGATGCACGATCTCGACATTCGGCCATTTGCCTGCAAGGTACTCGGCCACTAGCCTCCGATGGCAGTGATGGGGCTTGTCTTCGCTACAAAGCAGGCAACTGTTATCAATCTTCTCTTTATCGATTGATTCGATCTTTCGGGACGACATTAAATCCAGAAATTTACTGGCGTAGATATCCCAATCTCCACCTTTTATTTTATATTCATCGAACATTTCTTTGGTTGGAGCAAGTGCCGGTAGATGCTCATACTCCATCCCACACAATGCCTCGGAGAAATACCGAAGATCCTCGCGTTTTGCGAAACCCGCCAATTGCGAAACATTATTCAGGCGTACATCGACAAGGCGCTCGGCACCAGAAGCACTTAACTTGTTGAAGAAGGACCGCGCGGAGGTCTTAGTGAATCCAATCGTGAATATCTTCATCTGCCTTATTCCTCTCGTTCCTTCATCCATAAATAGCTGTTATTGAGCTACCGTCAGGCATGCCCGTCAATTGCAGCTAAGGAAACGCTGGGGGAGCATGGTGTACTAGCTGCGTCACAACGGGCACGGCTCGTTGCTTCAACGGCTCGCGGCCACGACCCGAACAGCTCAAGAGCTTAGCACCGCCTTTTGCGGTTGCGTGCCTCACCACTCCCGCTTATTCCCTTCCAGAACGCGCCAACTGCTAAGCTACATGAGGACGACTCGCCCCACAGCGCGAAGCACCTTTGTTCGCGCAATCGGCTGTCCCGTGCGTTGTGGTGCTGGCCGTCGATGACGAGCCGAGCCTACTGTATGGGCACTGCGCGCAACAGCCTTTCATGCGTGCCACCTACGTGACCAAGGTTGGACGCAGATCGAAGCGTGCACAGGCTTTTAATGAAAGTATAAAATCTAATCAACTTTATCAGAAGAAAATCTATGATAGTAAGAAACTTTGAATACTTGCTTGCTTTGCACCGTGAAGGCCATTTTGGCAACGCGGCCAAAAGCTGCAATGTTTCCCAGCCGACACTCTCCGCGGGCATCAAGCAATTGGAGGAAGACATGGGTGTCGAGATCGTGCGTCATGGCCGACGCTATGACGGGCTCACTTCCGAAGGGATGCGCGTACTGTCCTGGGCTCAGCAGATGTATGACGACTGCAAAGGGCTGGAGCGAGAACTCTCCGCACTACGGCGGGGTATAGAGGGGCAATTCCGGCTAGGGATACTCCCAGGAACTGCCGGTGTAGCGCCCACATTAAGCATCGCCCTTGCCGAAAAAACACCTTTACTCCAACAATCAGTTCTGGTTTCCGGCGCCTCTTCCCTGCTGCAGGCGATTCGAGAAAACAATTTGGATATCGCACTCATGCATTTGGAGGATATCCCAGGGGAAGACTTCGATACTCACCTTCTGTACCGTGAACGCATTTTCCTTTTTCACGCCGCAAGAACACAGCAACCCCGAAACACAACGTGGGACCATGTTCTCAATAGACAACTCTGCCTGCTGAACTCGGCAGTACCTGAACCCATTCAAGATAGGCTGACGCAATGTACCGCGCAGACTATTCGCACTGATTCAATTGACGTGCTATCGGCACACGTGGCGACAGGAAAATATTCGGCAGTTCTTCCACAATCTCTCGCCGGCCAACTCGCACACATTCCGAATCTCCACGCTATCGCAATCAATGGACCAATGTCGCACTCAAATGTCGGATTCGTTGCAGGGAAAAATGCGTTCGAGGCACCATCATCTCGCGCATTGCTCGAAATGGTACACACCCCAGAACTGGCCGCCACTCTTCAATCCGTTATATCGATCCACCGTCGGTTCCAGCCCAAAGCAGACTCATCTCAAAGCCCCCTGAAATAGTGAGTCTTGAAGAGCAACCCTGTATTGCTTCAACCAAGCAAAGATTGCAGGCATGCCGTGTGCGCCGCTAACAGGCGCCACGTGCTGAGCAACCCATCGAAGGCCACTAGGGGGCCAGGGACAACACGGAGAACAGGAGTGCCTGCTGTATGCGGCCTCCACATGTCTCGCTGGGTCGAGCTGACCGTTCCTAGATCGGCTACGAGGCGCGATGTACTGATGATCGTTGTCCTCTCCCAGCGAAGAGACGAACACGGCCCGACGAGCCGGCATAGATAGATCGTGCCTATCTGCACATAGATTATTCCAGTTTGACCACTTCTGAGCTTGATCCGATGCTGTCAAGACCGCAGAAGGAGACGCGGCCAACGGCTAGGCAGTACCACCATCGTTCTTCTTGACAGCGGTAAGTCTCGTTTCCCACTTCGATTTAGAAGATGGAAACATTAACGCACAGAGGTGACGAAATGACTCCGACCGGTAACCGAATCGTGACTTTCGAGAAGCCCTTGGAAATGAAGGTCAACACCTTCAAATTTCCAGAGCTGATAACCCCTCAAGGGAAAAGCGCACCCCACGGCGCCATCCTCAAAATAGTTACCACGAATATCTGTGGCAGCGACCTTCATATTTATCGCGGTTCGTTTGCTGTTCCCAAGGGAATGACCATGGGCCATGAAATGACCGGCGAAGTGATCGAAGTGGGATCAGACGTCGAAGTCGTGAAGAAGGGTGACATCGTTTCCGTTCCCTTCAATGTGGGTTGTGGGCGTTGCTACAACTGCAAGCATATGCGGTCTGATGTATGCGAGAACACCAACCCGGAAATCGACTGCGGAGCCTACGGGTTCAACCTCGGCGGCTGGACGGGGGGCCAAGGTGATTATCTCTTCGTACCTTATGCGGATTTCAATCTCCTGCGCTTCCCTGACAAGGATGCCGCTATGGAAAAAATCCGCGACCTGACCCTTCTCTCTGACGTACTACCCACAGCTTTCCATGGGTTCGCTGGCCCTGACTGGCCAGCAGCACCGGCCTACGTCGTCGGCGAAAACATCCTGATCTTCGGTGCCGGGCCTGTCGGCAGAGCGGGTGCCGCCTGCGCCAGACTTCTGGGTGCAGGCGCCATTATCGTTGCCGATTACATTCAAGAGCGGCTGGACCTTCTCAAGCCACACGGCGTGGAAACCATCAACCTTTCCGACGGCGTGCCGATCGAGGACCATCTCGAACGCATTACCGGGCACAGGGAGGTGGACCGCGTCATCGACTATGTTGGTGTGGACTGCCGCGGGTTTGGTGCGGAAGCTGACAAGATCGTGGAGAGCGCTGTTACCAACGCAATGCTCAAATATGTCCGCTTCGGCGGAATGACCAGCACGGTCGGCGTGTACTGCGCAAACCCGATCTCGAAAGACCCGAAAGCCAAGAAAGGCCATATGGATCTGGAATGGTCCAACGCCTGGATCAAGTCGCCGCGAATGTCGGCTGGTCAATCTCCGACGGCCAACTACAACCACGCATTAATGCGGGCGATACTGAATGATCGCATGCCTTACCTTTCGCCGATGATGAACACCAAGTTCATCAAGCTCGAAGACGCGCCCGCCGCGTACAAAGAGTTCGACGCGGGTTCTGCATACAAGTACGTCATCGACCCGCATGGTTCAGTGCGGCATTAGGCATCCGGCGCGGGCTAAGTATCAGGATGTCTCACACTTTCTGGTGAGAGGCATTCTGGTCCCGCCAGTCTCCGGGCAGCAACTGGAGCCGGCGAATATTTTCGCCGGCATTTGCCGTCTGCCCCAGGGTACTTGTCTTGGCTCGGACCAGGAGCAGAGCCTCAGCAATCCGCAGGTGATGATCAACCGCAAGCGTGTTCGAGCGCTTGGTTCGCAATCGGCCAAGGGTCAGACGGGGACGATGCACGGCATCCATTGACGTGCGTGGCTGGAGATAGCCTTCGTCTGATCCTTATCACCCCACGGACTTGATCAGGCTCGCCTGGTGTTGTGCCTGCCTCGGGCCATCGCACGGTCAACCCAGCCCTGGCTTATTCAGCCAGAAGTTTCCAATGATGTGGCCGAACTCGCCGCCGCCAGAATGGCAGTCACCTCTATAGGGAGATAGCACAGTGTTGGATAAGTCGGAACGGGAGGGTGGCCTATGGAGCTGCGCCATCTTCGCTGCTTCGTAGTTCTTGCTGAGGAGCTACATTTCACGCGGGCGGCTGAGCGCCTGCATATCGAACAACCACCGCTATCACGAGCCATCAAGGAACTTGAGGACGAGTTGGGCGTAGTGCTCTTCGACCGAAACCGACGAGGAACAGTTCTAACGGCGGCGGGCGCGGTCTTCTTGCAAGATGTTCGCCGTCTATTCACAGTGCTGGAACAGGCTCGTGAAAATGCCAAGGCTGTGGCATCGGGCTTGCGCGGTAGCCTGCGCATCGCTGTATCAGATGGGGCTATCGATCCACGGCTGTCGGCATTTCTGGCTCGTTGCCGCGCCGAGGAGCCGGAGATCGAAATACGCTTGTCAGAAGTGCCTCTGGCAGAGCAAGTGCGTGGCTTGCGTTCGGGCGACTTCATGATCGGGTTCGCGCACACGGGCGATGTCGGCGACGGTATCGCTGCCGAACCAATCTGGCACGACCCGCTGGTGATTGCGGTGCCAGCTCGTCACTCATTGCTCACCTACAAGGAGGTGCCACTTCAAGAACTTCAAGGCCATCCACTTGTCCTGTGCGACCCGCAGGTATGCGAGGGCTATTGCCGCGAACTCAAGCGGCTGCTCAACACGTTGGAGCACAAGCTGAATGTTGTCGAGGAAGTGTCCTCGCTGGACATGATGCTCACGTTGGTCGGCGCCGGCTACGGCATCGGCTTCATGACGGCGACCAAGATTCCCATCTCCCAACGGCCGGATGTGGTGATCCGCCCCTTGGCGATGGATTCTGCCGTGATCACCACCTACCTGCTTCGGCCCGACGGCGGCAATTTATCGGCTTCGGTGGAGCGATTTATCGTTCGCCTTCGCGACTCTTCGGACGGTTGACGGAGCCTGGCAGGCTAGACACTCAGGGATCAGTGTCGGCACGCAGATTGCGTTCGGTCGCCGTCATCAGGTCAGCCGCGCTTATTCCAAGTGCCGTAGAAATTTTCAGTATGAGCGGAAGCGTGGGCACGTGCTCACCACGCTCGATCTTACCCATGTGAGAACGCGAAATGCTTGCCCGAGATGCGAACTCGTCTTGCGCGACTCCTTGAGCGACGCGCGCAGCGCGCACGGCCTGTCCGAAGGCTAACGCCGACTCGGATTCATACGTCGATGTGCCAGAAGGACGGCCTGGCTGAATTGTTGATTTCTGCATTAGCAGAAGCGTCAAACAATCTGCCACAATTAACCACGTTAAAGATAACGACGTTAAACTTCACTCTTTCCTGCAACGCTGGTTTGCCTTTCTGGACAGATCGCTTATTGGGGGCCCTCATGCATGACGCCACCAGCCAGTTTTCCCATTTCAGGCTTGCTATCGCGCCCGGAGTGCCATCCTCTTGCCTCACAACGCTTCTTGCCCTACAGCGCGCGGAGGAACCAGAAGTCACCATCACGTTCTTTGAGACCTCAGCCGATGATCTGTTGACGGGCCTTGAGGAAGGCCGGTACGACGCTGGAATGTCGCTTCGGAACGCTGGTGCTCCGGCCGTGAAAAGCCAACCGCTCTGGGTGGAGAACGTGGCTGTTGCAATGCCGCTGGGGTTCCCCTTAGTTGCCCAGGCGAAGATCACGCTTGCCGAGCTTCTGGACTATCCGGTGTTTTGCTGGCCGGCGGAGGCTTGCCTACTGCTGGATCAGCGACTGTCCTCCCTTCCGTTGAGCCAACAGAGCATTCAGCATGTGACTTCGTTCGAGATGATGGCGCTTTGGGTGACCGCTGGCTACGGAGTGGGGCTCTCCGCGCAATCGCGCATTGAGCGTGCCCATGCGTGGGGGATCACTATGCGACCGCTTTCAGACGGCCCCTACGAGATCGTGACATACCTGCTGCAGCCCCACGGACGAGCCAATGCTGTTTCTGAGCGGTTCGAGCACAGGGCAACGCTGGTTGCCAAGGATAGGGCGGCTTGCTCGAATATCCCATAGCCCGCTCTCGCCGAGACTGCGTTCGGGAAATTACAGCGGCACGCGCTTGTTAGCGCGCCAGTGATAGCGCTTCCATCTCTGGCAACATGATGAATTCACATGGTCTTTGGAGGCACGAATGGTTGGAAGTGGTTGGGACCGAGTACCAATTGACTCGCAAAGCATCGATGCGCCGCTGTCGCGCGCGGCGGTTTTTCTCACGTTGACGGTCGCCGAGGGCCGCGAGGCCCTTCATGCGGTCGCCGGCGTCTTGGACGGGCTGGACGACCTGATCAAAACGGTGGGCTTCCGCGATCTCAACGGCCGGCTGTCGTGCATCACTGCGCTGGGATCGACGCTATGGGACCGTTTCCAGACCGGGAAGCGCCCGAAGGAACTGCGACCCTTCGCGCCCATCGAGGGTGCCAAGCACACCGCACCGGCCACACCCGGCGACCTGTTCTTTCACATCCGTGCCGAACGTGAGGACCTCTGTTTTGAATTTGAGCGCCTGCTGCTGGACCAACTGGGCAGCAGCGTGACGGTGGCCGACGAGGTGGTCGGTTTTCGCTACTTCGACTCCCGCGACCTGCTTGGCTTTGTCGATGGCACGGCCAACCCGACCGGGCACGACATCGGCGCCTCGACGCTGGTCGGCAGTGAAGATCAGGCGTTCGCCGGCGGCAGCTACCTGGTGGTGCAGAAGTATCTGCACCAAATGCAGCCGTGGGCTCGGCTCGCCAAGGACGAGCAAGAGCGGATCATCGGCCGGGAGATCGTCAGCAATGTCGAATTGCCCGACGCGACGAGCGGCCAGAAATCGCACAAGACCCTCGCCACGATCGTGGACGACGACGGCATCGAGCACGACATCCTGCGCGACAACATGCCCTTCGGCCGCCCCGGCCAGGGCGAATATGGCACCTACTTCATCGGCTACTCCAGGCATCTGTGGGTGACGCAGAAGATGCTGGAGCGCATGTTCCTCGGCGATCCGCCAGGCATGCACGACCGCCTGCTCGATTTCTCGACGGCGCACACCGGCGCCGTGTTCTTCGCTCCCGCACCGCGCACGCTGAGCGAACTCGTGGAGGCGGTGCAAGCGTAATACAGGGGCCGGCAAGGCCCCTGCAAGGTTTGAGAGCCCTATGCTCCGTCTAGAACTACTGCGCTATCCACCAGCCGACGAACGCTTTGCCGCACATTCTCGGGGATGGGGTACGGGGCAATGGCCTCGGGCATATCCGCATGGTGCTGGTAGTCGCCCATGATGACCCGGATGATCGCCGGCACGTTGGTCGGCGTGACCGCATCAATGGCCGCGCGGTCCCCCAGGTCAGGGTGCGGCTGGGTCAGCATGCGGTACAGATCCCACGAATCCGCGTGCGGGCACTGGTTCATGAGCACCTGGGCCAGCTTGTGCTTGAGCGGCACCAGTTGCCAATCGGGAACACGCTGCCCCCGATTGCCCAAACTGATGGACAGCAACTTGCCCGCTTTCAGTTCGCGGTTGATCTGGTCCTTGGACTTTCCGGCCAGCTTGCCGAACAGTGGGACCGGCAAGCTGCTTGGAGACTCGTAGATGGTCAGCATTTCCTCGCGCTCGCGCTGGATCGCGGACACTTCCGGCTCTGGGGCATGCGTCGGAGGCGGAGGCACCTGAGACAGCCGCTGGAACGTGATCCCGCCGCTGCTCGGGGTTACGACAATAGGCGTGGCCACGACGGGCGGGACGCCGGGAGGAGTGGGCTCGGCCATCGGGAGGGTCGCATCCACCGCCTCATCCACTTCTGCCATCGCCGGCACCCCGTCGATACGGATGGTCAGGTGCGCGCTCGCGGCTTCCACTTCGCCCTGTTCGAGCAGGTCGAGCCGATCGGCCCAGTCCTGCATCATCCGACGGCGCGGCTCAACGTACTTGGCGTGGTTGTAGGACGAACTCACCTTGTTGGGGTCGGAATGGGAAAGCTGCGCGTCCACCCAAATCTTCGGGTAGCCAATCTCGTTGAGCGCCGTCGAGATGGTGCCGCGGATGCCGTGGCCGGTCAGGCGCCCCTCATAGCCCATGAGCTGCACGGCCTTGTTGAGGGTGTTCTCGCTGATGCGCTTCTTGAGTTCGCTGCGGTGTGACAGCAGGTATCTCTGCGCTGGCCGCATCACCCCCAGGAGATAGCGCACGATCTCGATGGCCTGCAGGGATAGCGGCACGATATAGGGGGGCACATCCTGCGGCCGCTTCCCTGCCTTGCGCATTTCATCCTGGAGCTGCTTGACGATCTGCGGTGGGATGATCCACAAGCCCCTGTCGAGGTCGAACTGTTCGGGTTCGGCCAATCGCAGTTCGCCGGTGCGCACCCCGGTCAGGAACAGCAGCCGGACGCCAAGCTGGGTCTGCCAGCCACGGGGGTTGTAGAGCCGGAGCTTCTGGAGGAACTCGGGCATCTCGGGCAGGTGCAGGTAGGGGTTGTGGGCTACCGGGGGCTTGGGTTCGGCTACCACGTCCAGGTCTGCGGCCGGGTTGACCTCCAGCCCCTCGGCGATGACCAGGGCATAACGGAACATCTGGTTGAACCAGGTGCGGACCTTTTCCGCAGTGGTGAACGCCTTGCGCTTCTCGATCGCCGCCAGGACGCCCAGAAGCTGAGGGCGGCGAATATCATAGATCGACATCTTCCCCAGAGTGGGCAGCACGTCTTTGTTAAAGATGCGCAGGATCTGGGAAAGCGTGCTCTGACGGCCTTCCTTGAGTTCCTTGCGGCGATGCTCGACCCAAGCATCGAAGACGGTCTTGAAGGTGTATTCGCCCGCCAGCTTGGCAGCGTGCCGTTTCTGGTCGCGCTCGACCTGGGGATCGATCCCCCTAGCGAGCAGGGCCTGGGCCTTGTCTCGCTCGGTCCGGGCCTCGCGCAGGCTGAGAGCAGGATAGCCGCCCAGGCAAAGGCGCTTTTGCTTGCCCAGCCAGTAGTAGCGGAATTGCCATGACTTGCCGCCTGCGGCTGAGACCATCAGGCCCAGGCAGTCGTTGTCGGAGAGGGTGTAGCGTTTTCCGGTGGTCTTCGCCTGCCGGACGGTCAGATCAGAGAGCGCCATTTCGAGACTCCTAAGTAATGACTTAGGCCCTATGCTCGTCATGGTCCCCGCTCAGCCCCAGCAACTATCCGGTAGCCGACCCACCCGTATTCTTGTGCCTTATTTGGTCACTCAAAAACGGTAGCTGTGGGTGGATTTCCGTGGCACTCGCTGGAATGAAAAAAGGAGCCGAAGCTCCTTTTTTCAATGACCTATAGACCCCAGTAGAAGTCTGTGGATCAAAATTTGGAGCGGGAAACGAGACTCGAACTCGCGACCTCAACCTTGCAAGGTTGCGCTCTACCAACTGGTCTATTCCCTCCGGCATCGACCGATCTGCGTCGGAGGACTGGCACTGTTCCAAAGGCTGGCAGGCCCATCCTCGCCGCCCGGAAATGTCCTGGTCACATCAGATTCGAACATGGGCATTTGCTGCGTCTTTTCGGACTATTTGTATGGCCCCTTTCCGCCCAGCATAGCAACGTACGACAAGCCATTCGGAATGAGCGCACTGCCAAGAGGCCGAGCAGATGCTTATTCAAAATTTCGAGACAGACGGATTTATCGATCAGCAGGACGATTGGTTTACAGGAAATTATTTCGGGTCGCTGCAGGAAGAATGACATGACTACGCTTGATGACATTGCCAAGGACCTTGGCAATACATTCCCCCATCACAAGGTATGTCTTTCACTCGATGATGTACCTCAAGATGTCGCATTGCCCAGAAGCTGGGAGAACTTCGGACTCAGGCCCGACGTCGCCCCGGTCTTTCCTGCTGGCTGGAGCTCATTCTCCAATGAATTCCCATCGACAATTGCGCTGTTCAACGACTGCCTGCTGGGCACAGCACTACTACTAGGTGATGAAATTGAATTGGCATACATCTTTCACGACGGAAACAGCCTCTACTACTACGTAGGGGGAAAGCCCGTCGAAGGTGAAGCCACAGAGACCTTCGAGTTCAAGCATCTGCCCAGGAGACTGCAGGACTTCTATCGCGAAGTGCACAACGGGTACACCTTCTTTCCTGCGCGCTCCATGGGCCCGCAACGACTTGGTGACCAGTCACGAGTCTCCGAACTGGTCGATGAGGCAGACGACTCTTTTGCGGCAGGTTGGATCACCGTATTCTCGAACGGTGGCGGAGACTATGTCGCAGTGAATGCCGACAGCCATGGTGATTCGGGTGGCCTGATCTGGTGGCATGAGAATCCTGCAACACCAGAATTCGACATTGATGTCTTCAGGGTCATGGATGCATGGATGAAAATTTTTCTGGAAGACACCAAGCCTCGCGAGCAATCGCTGGCCTGCCCGATTTGATGCCGAGGACGCTCCAGTCACCGGACTTCACGAACGATGAAGGGGCGGTCGACCTCTTTGCCACTACTGCTTCACGCATTGGCGCAAACACACCACAGCGAGCAGCAAGAATGAACTTTGATGAATTTACAGAGATCGTCAATGAAAGAATGCTAAGCAACCCGATCTGGTTTCAACTTAGAGAAGACGCGCCATCTGAACTGAATGACCTGTCTTCAATGGAAGACGCACTCAATGCGCAACTACCGGATGAATACAAGAAATTCGTCAGCACCTATGGCAGTGGGCACTTCGCCTTTGGGATCGTCTACTCTCCGAACCCCTGCAGCGAGCTCTCCCTATATGGGATAAACATGAAAAACAAGAGCATCCGCCAAGATCACGTTCTCTTCTCAGAAAGCGGAACGGGGGACTACTACGGATTTCGCACAACGGAAAGCAAGTGCAGCAGCCGCGTTTCATTCTTCGACCACGAGTCTGAGACCTGGCATGAAACGGATCACTCAGATCTTTTCTGTTTTCTATCCGAAACTGCACTTAGAAACCGGTAGCGTCTCAATGACCGTCAGCGCACCCTCCTGCGCCGCGATTACGACACCCTTGGCCAGCCTAGCCGCGCCGGCTCGGCCGACGGCAACCGTTTGAACTACAACTACAAGCTGGTCAGAGATTCGAAAAGCATCGATCTCTAGATTGCTCTTACACATCACGAGCTCCAGGCCGTCCGCGAGACTGGCAGTCGGAATGGCCAATCGGTCAACGAGAGCAAGGCCACCTCGCCACGAATCAGGAAGAGAGGGATGCTGCAACTCATCCCGGTCGCTCAACACAGATCTCGTGGAGCCGTCCAGGATGCGCCCCATCCAGATCAAACAGGAATGCCAATGAAGAAGCTCACACTATTGCAAACCCTGGTCAAGGCGGAAAATCTCGCGTGGAGTGAGTCACTCTATTTGCCTCTGAACCTAGCGACATGGAATGAGTCCACCGAAGCAATCATTGAGAATGCTGATAACTTTGAAGAGTATGACGAATCAGACAACCCTGTGGAGATGTCGAATATAGGCTACAAATATTTTCTATCTTGCGACGACGTGATCGCCATATCCAGCAATCTAAGAGAAAGAAAAACAAATCCCAGCTTCGAAGATCTATTCGACGCCCTGAAGTTCTATCTGGAACACGATGCTTTTATATAGAACAGCTGGTCAGCCAGTACTAGAAGGACTGGCAAAATCGTGCGGCCCGCGCCGCATCACCCAACGTCGAGGCAAGAGACACACGAAGATGCCGCTGAAACAGCAGTTTCAAGGTGGCGATGGTAAGCACGAACAAAGATGTCTGCCGCCGTGACGTCCAGATTCTCGAGCAACAAGTGTCATGCGCTGACGCGATGCCGCGGAGAAGCGGTAATACTGGTTCCATACGAAAAAAAACGCCCCCTTTCGGGAGCGTTTTTCTTGAATCTGGAGCGGGAAACGAGACTCGAACTCGCGACCTCAACCTTGGCAAGGTTGCGCTCTACCAACTGAGCTATTCCCGCTTGGGAGGCGAAATTCTACCTGTTCTGGAAATGGCGTCAAGTGCTTTTTCCGGGGCCTCACGAAGTCACTGAAATGTTGATTCCACGCATGGCGTGGATCTACCAAGGAGATGAACATCAACACCGAAATCCCTGGCATCTGGGTCTTCCACGGCGCAGGCGCGCGCTTCGCCGGAGGTGTCTTCGTCAGCCGGGAGTCGGGACTGACTTGGGCCGCCAAGCACTCCCTGACAGGCGTACTGACCCGCTATCCATTGAATGAAGGCGCGTACGACCAAGCACTGCGTTTGGGCACCTTCACGCCCAAGCGCCTAGAGCAATGTGAAGCCTTCTTCATCGGAGGGTTCACATGTGCATCAATGGAGCATGTACATGTCGAAGACGGCGTACCCCAGTAGATCCACGCCATGCGTGGATAAACGCACCGATGGGGTCAGAGCCCTTTCCTGCGGAAAGGGATCCGACCCCGGGGCTCAGTTGCCCAGCTTCTTCTGCCGCGCACGCTCGCGCGCAGCGCGCTCGTCATCGCGCAGGCTCGGCCAGGCGGCGTGCAGGTACTGCAGGCCCGACCACAGCGTCAGCACGGCGGCAATGGCCAGGGTCCAGTCGCCGATGTGGA
>Ga0247725_1000703_pt1 | contig 21445 bp, 16 predicted proteins | sample OKSTACKMCFT3sol_FD_183021 | JGI IMG/M metagenome (GOLD analysis project Ga0247725, IMG submission 183021) | Subsurface sediment microbial communities from gas well in Oklahoma, United States - OK STACK MC-FT3-sol | ecosystem: Environmental > Terrestrial > Deep subsurface > Rock core/Sediment...
GAAAAATATGTTGCATTAACATGTTCATAGTCATCTGGTGCATAGCATGCTGCAAGTGGATTTTTTGAGTCTAAGCTCTTATTGAATTGATTTAAAGACATGATAATTCCTAATTATCCTTACTTTTTCAAAATGCGCCCCCTTACGTCTGCCAATGTCACTTTCTCTTTTAATAAGCTATCGCTTACGTGTGTATAGATTTCTGTAGTTGAAATGCTGCTATGCCCAAGTAGCCTTTGTACGAAGCGGATGTCCAGGCCTGATTCCAGCAGTTCGCAGGCGGCGCTGTGTCTGAGCATATGAGGTGTCACTTTATTTTTAGTGCCGGCCCGAGTTGCTATGTTTTTGATGAGTTTTCTTAAGAATTGTGTAGATGCGGGCGAGCCTCTGCTGTTTACCAGAAAGTTACTGTCTTTCGGCTCAACCAGCTCTCTTGCTTTGATGTAAGCCCTGGCCAACTCACAAAGATCAGCATCAGGTAAATAGACGTAACGTTCTCTGGCTCCTTTGCCCAGTATTTTGATTTTTCTCTCGTCTATATCGATATTCGATATGCAAATACCAGCCAACTCTCCAACTCTCATGCCGGTTGATAACATCAGCTCCAGCGCCATCAAAGTAGAAAGCTTATTCAGCGATTTTTTTGTTTCAATGCCAAGCAACAGCTCTTCTTCCTGGTATGTCGCATGAGATGTCATACCTAAGTCTGATTTTCCGCACTGGATCATTTTATGTAGCTCAGATGCGGCAACATTTTTAGGTAACTTTCTGGGTAGCTTTATTTCTGCTCTGAACTGATGAAAAGGGTTTAGTTGAACAACTTCGTCAAGCTCCAGCCAGCGAAACATAGCTCTGACACAGGCAATTTTTCTTTTAATGGAGCTTGGGGCTAATTCAAGTCCAACAAGCTTATTGTGAAAAAGCACTAATTCAACTTTGGTGATGCTGGCTATGCTCAAATCGCTGCCGACTATTAATTCAAATTGGGCGAGATCCAGGCGATAGGCTTTTAGCGTGTATTTGGACAGATTTTTTCTTTGTTCACAGATATTCAGATAAAGGGAACAGATACTGCTGACATCAGTCATAACGGACACCTTATATAAAACAGCGCCGTATACTACTGTTTTATATAAGGTTTAAGGGAAGTTTTTATGCAACATTGCCCAGTGATTCAGCATTTAACTCCAACAAACGAAGTTGGAGGGAGAGTTCACTAGCGGAGCGCTGCCCTGAGCAGCGACTTCAAATAAACTAATCTACACCGTAAATGAGAAACTCTGCATCAGCAGTGGTTCTATGCTGGCCTTTCTCTGTACTTTCACACCATCCACGTACCGCCTTGGGTCTAAAGTGACAAAGCCCCAGAATTGTAAAAAACGTACCACAAAACGTGATTCAATCATTTTTCCGAGTTGCTCTTCTGGTGAGAAATACTGCTCATCCGGTAGTTGCTGAAGCATAGCAGGAAATGCGACACAAACTTCCTCAATCAGCTTTTCGACAGAGGCATGGCTTTGCAGGCGCCATAACATAAATAGCCAGAAGGGTTGCAGGTTAACCTGTTCACTCCAGCCATCCAGATAAGCCCAGTTGTATTGCTTGATAGCTGCTTCCACCATAGGCAGGAAAAAAGCCTGAATACCTTGCTGCTGATACTTTTTTATTGCCGCTTTTTTCACGTAAAAACTACCAGTTTTTTTATAAAAAATACCGGCACATTCGGCCAATAAACGGCTGTAATGAAGCGCATTAAATTTATCTTCGTTGCTGCCGGAGAACTCACTGACACTGGGATCTATTTCAAACCTGGATACAGCAAATTCTGGCAACAGCTCACTGGCTTGTTTTACCAATTTAGCCGGGAGGTTGCCTTTGGTCGTAGCTTTAAAAGATCCACCTTGTTGTATGGCTTCATCCAGCATCAACGCCAAATACCGCATCACAGGGCTGGCGGATAAATCAGCTGGAGTAGTAATGTTGACCAGCTCTAATTCACTTAAAGGCGCATACATCCAATTGCCTATCTGATTTGGAGAAAGACCACAAAAATCAGCATGAGGCTTGTTATTACGCTCAGCCATTTTACGCTGAGCCACCAGATTGAGTTCTTCTAAACTCAGATTTGGGTTCATAGCCACTGTTTGTGTTATGTCATCAAACACTTCGGCATGTTGCTTTGAAACGGCATTGATGCAGCACTGTTTGTATTTTTTACCACTACCACAAGGGCAAGGATCGTTACGGCCTGTTTTCATCTTGATATGCTCTGAATTATTCCTCTGTTCACCACAAAAGCAAAACAACACTACCCTGAATAAAGTACGGTGTTAAAGATTAAACGCCCCTTGCTTAGTGATTTGCTCACTGCGGCTTATCCCCAGTTTGGTTGCAACGGCTTGCCAATGCTTCACCTTGCTAAGTACTTCGTCATAAATAGCGGCAGCTTCAACCTCACTTAAACGGAAGAAATCTCTCACTTCAAAAGCCAGCTGGTAATCCAAGGCGTTGGAGTTGTCGGTGATGTTCAGGTGCAAACCTTGTTTGTCATGGTTTGGGTTTAAATCGTAAGCCGGAGAAAGTTTCCAGCCTTTTTCCGTCAGCAGAAAACCGTGGTTTCGTAAATGATCGTCGGTATTCGACACTGCAATATTAAAGACTATTCGCCGCCATAACTGAGCAAGATCTGCTTTAGTCTGTGCGCCGTTGTTACTGAGGAACTCGGCAATTTCTAAGTAGCTTGCTCCTGCTGAATGCTCACCATCATAGTATTGCAGCTGCGTCATGGCCGAGGAGAAGTGAATTCGTTGGTCACCCACCCGATCAAAGCGTTTGGTCAGAAAGGTGTGATGGTTGGAAGAAAAGCGTTGTATGCTGCAGGGAAACATATCAATGCCAGAGGCAAGTGCAAGTTCATGACACAACATTTCCCAGGCACCGACGTCGAAGTGATCGTTTTGATTAGGAAATTTGGCTATCCAAAGGTTGTTGTCAGCATCAGTCACACAAGCTTTGGGTCTGGCGCCACCCAATGATGAACCTGGAGAAATTAACATCTTTAACCAGCGGTAGTATTCGTCACTGTCGATGTTGTCATCCTGCTCAATTTGCATCGCAGCATATTCAAGCTCTCTGAGTGATGTAATAGGTGGCGCAGCAAAATCGGCGTTGTTGTCCAGAAAGTCTGGCGATCCGGCAGTTTTAAAGCGGATCCCACCCATTCGATAGGAATCATGCACACCTAACAGGTAATCCAGCTCTGTTAATCTGGCCGAAGCTCGGATGCCTTTGCGATGCTCAATCGCAGCCCGTCGTTGCATTAATAAACGCCCCCAACGGTCTGGCGATGAGTCTAAAAAGACACGAAAATTTTGATCGGGCAAGTCGTTATAAAGCTCACCGCTATGCAGCGCTAACTGTGGGTCTATTTGCAGACGATATTTAGAACTAAGAAAGCTTTTGTCGTAGGCAAAACTAAAAATGCCACCTCTGGTTGTTTCAGCAAAAGTCAGTTGCCCTATCTTTAAAGGCTCTGCTATGGGCATCCATGCTGCATAAACCTCAACCAGAGTTCGGTTCATCGTATGCGCTCCAACAGCTGGATGTTTTGCAGTTTGATCCCGACTTCATCATGCGCTGCTACTTCAGCAAAATTATCTTCCATACCCAGCACTGCCATGACCTTCAGATAGGCACCTATAGATACACCTGGATCTCCGGCAAATACTTTACTGACAGTTTTGTTATCAAAGCCTGTTCTGTCACAGATGGTTTGTTTATTAAAACCACGACGTCTGGTCGCTAACAGCAAGTCTTCACCAAAAGTAGCGAGGATTTTTTGCTGCTTAGGAAATAACACTCTGTGCATATCGCGCTTTGACATAAAAACCATCCAAAATGGGACTATATTCCCTTTATTTGAGCTATATAGGGAATATAGTCCTGTTTATGGTTTATTTCAATCTGAGATAACGCCTGCTCTGGAAAATAAAAATGGGACTATATTCCCATAAAAGCATAGATTAGTAGGAATATAGTCCTAATCACCCCGAGAATACCAACCAATAAAAAGCCGCTATAAAAGCGGCTTCCAAATTCAGAATTAACACCCAAAACTACTTACAAAACGCTCTGGGCAATAACCCCGCCGCTTTATACGCATCATCAATCAGTTGCATTTGGTCGATTGCATCATGGCCACCTGTCAGCGGTTTGGTTTCGCCTTTGATACAAGCAACGACGTGAGCCAGTTGGTGGTCGTAGGTGGTATCGCCGTTGATTTGATACTCATGAGCCTCGCCGCCTTTGGTTAAGCACAACTTGTGGCCTTGATGTGGAGCGACCAGGTTCAGAACTTCAAGTTGGCCTTTGTCACCTTCAAGATACAAGGATGCGTCGTGATGGCGGCTTAAATGTTCGCTCATAGCGCAGCCGACACAAGCCAAAGGACCGTTTTCGAACTGCAGGCGAAGCTCAAAAGCGCTATCGAGTTGAGGCTTAGGGCAAATGGCGTCGGCCCATAAAATCTCTGGAGTGCTACCAAATAAAGTGCGTAACCAGTGTAGTGGGTAGCAGCCTAAATCCATTAAAGCGCCCCCTCCTAAAGGCACGTTATGGCGCAACGAGCCCGGTGTTTCGGCAATACGCACGGAAAAATTACTGCGTACTGTGTGAATAGTGCCAAGCTCACCGCTTTTTACCAGCCGCTCTACTTCGGCAAACACCGGATGAAAGCGGTAGTGATACCCTTCAATCAGTAAACGGCCACTGCTCTCCGCTGCAGTCACCATAGCTTTAGCTTCTTCGGCGTCCATGGCAAAAGGTTTTTCGCACAGCACGTGCTTGCCTTGTCGCAAAGCTTTGATCGACCACTCTGCATGCATAGAAGGTGGTAAAGCGTTGTAAATCAGGTCGATATCATCACGCGCCAATAGCTCGTCATAACTGCCTATGGCCAGTTCTATATCAAACTGCTGAGCAAAAGCCTGAGCTTTTTCCAAAGTGGATGCTGCCACTGCTGCAATGACTGCATCAGAGCGCAAGGCAGCGGGCTGAATAATAGCCCGATCGGCAATGCGTGCAGCACCTAATAAACCTATACGGATCATAGCTATTCCTTTTATTTAGCCCTTTGCCTTTTTGCTCTTCACACACACTGCATTACAGCGGTAATTGCACCAGCAACTGATAACTTTGGTCTGCTGTGATATTACGTACCGCCAATTCAGCCTGCTGCACACCATCCAGCCAGAGTGTTGCAGCTTTGACACCAGCTACCCGTTCAAAACGGATATGGAAGTCTGCGCCACGGAAACGGCGTAGTACAGAAGCTTTGTTCCAACTGGCCGGCAGTTGCGGCGCCAAAGTTAAACCTTGTTGGTCGCCTTTCACACCAAACAAACCTTCGACTAAGCAGCGGTATACCCAGTGCACTGTGCCTGTGTTAAACAGCTGGCTGGAGCGACCTGCAGTGCGCGGTAATGTCTGGTAAGCACCACGGTAATAATTTGGAATAAATACCGGCAACTGACCGCGTTGTAACTGATCCTGTGGATCGTCAGATGGCAGCATTTGTTTTAATACCTGATAGGCTTTGTCGGCTTGATTGACCTGATACAAAGCAAACAGATAAAAAGCCGCAGCGTGGTTATACACAGAGCCGTTTTCGGCTGAACCCGGGTATTTTTGGGTTACACGACCCACGTCTTCCCGCATGGCGGTATAAGCAGGCGCCAGCATTTGTGGGCCATAAGGCGTATGCAATTGTTGCTCTACTGCTTTTAACAGCTGCTGCTGTTGTTCGCTGTTAGCGGCGCCACTTAATAAAGCCCAGCTTTGAGGGTTCAGATAAATACGACCTTCGGTATCTTTGCTGATACCAAAGACGACGTTATCGTCTGTGATACCACGGCCATACCAGTTGCCGTCCCATAAATACTGATTGACCGCAGCGTTAAAGGCAGCTGCCTGCTCTTCATACAAAGCTACATGCTCTGCCTGACCGGCTTCACGGCAAATCTGCGCCCACACCTTCAGCGCATAAGCGGCAGCTAAACTCAGCCAGCCCGATACACCTTTGCCTTTGTAACCCACCATGTTCATTGGGTCACACCAGTCGCCCTGCTCAATATAACTTAAGCAACGCTCGTCTTTTTTCAGCCATAACCAGCCCATAGCGCGGTGGATATGTTCAGCCACAGTGTGTTGCTCGGCAGAATCTTTGTAGGCTACTTTTTCGCTTAAAAGCGCGTAATCATTGGTTTCAGCCAGATAAGCACTGATACAGACAGGTAACCAGACACATTGGTCGGTATGAGGCACCTGGTTGATGTATTTCAGTTCAGCGTCTTTGTGCAACAAGATACCGTCCGGCATTTCGCCCGACAGATGCTGCTGCGATAAAGCTGTTAAAAAGGCCTGACGAGCCACCGCAGGAGCCAGATAGCTCATGCCCATATTATCCTGCAGATAATTACGGGTTTGTGGATCTGTGGTTAAACGGTTGACATCGCCATGGTAATACACCTGGCGCGCCAGCCAGTGGTTGACATAGTTATTCAGCTCCTGATCCGGCGTGTCGATTTCTATGCACGGAACAGCCTGGGCTACATAAGCCGCATAAGCCTGTTGGATCTGGCCAAAGCTCTCTGGCGTACCAAATACTTGCTGACGAATTTGCGCAACTTCTGCTTTGTCATAAGCAGGACCAAACACAAAACGGTACTGCTCTGTCTGGCCTGCAGCTAAAGAGGCTCTGTATTGCATCACACAAGCTGGGGTTTCGTAATCCGAATCACCACACCCTAAAAACGGCTGTTGCACTGCAGAAGGTGCATGTAAACCGCCCTGTCCTTCGAACTGTTGTTGGTTCACTTCCCAGAAATCCGGTGTGCGCTCGGCCAATAAGAAGGTTTTGTCTTTTAACAACTTGTTTTTAAAGTAATCCGGATACTTTTGATAAGGCGTGACTGATGAGCAGATAATGGCTTTTAAATCCCCATCATAACGGCCAGACTGGTTCATCCAGGACATATAACCAACAGGGAAATATGGATACAGGCTTAAAGAACGGTTCTGATTTGAATCGTTGCGAACTGTTAGCTGCCATAACTCCAGCGGTTGATCCGGCGTTAAAGTTAATAACCATTCCACTGTTAAACCACAATCCAGCGTCAGCTGCCAGCGGATATCCGACTGACCGGCTGAAAATACAAAGTTTTTAGCTTCTTTGCGCACCGGCTCATAAGGCACAGACCAGATTTCACCGCTGTTTTCATCTTTGATATAAACAAAACGGCCCGGATGATGAGCGTAATAAGGCTGCTCCGGCTGCATAAAAGTTTTGGCTTCTAAGTTTGGCGCATGGGCGTATTTGGCAGGTTCCGGCTGCATAAACTGCGCTGTGGCATAACCACGACAGTTTTGCTGGATCATCATCACCTTGTTCCATAAAAAGCCCGCCGCCTGCGGCATTGCAGTGGCGCTGTACAATTCATAACGCTGGCCGTTTTCTGTGGCTTGCATCAACTTCTTCATCATTACTCCGACACTCCGACTGCTGCCGTGTTTGTAACAGTTGCTGTTTTGCGCTGATCCAGTTCCTGTTGAATGGTCAGCAATTGTTTTTCATCTAAATGGTAAAAGCGCATGACCAAAGCAGCCAATAAAGCCACCAGGCCCGGGATAACAGACACCATCAATAAAATACCCATTTGTGAGCCTGCACTTTGTTCTGCATTGGCGACATAACCTATCAGCGCTAATAACCAGCCAATCACAGCTGAGGCGATAGCACCGCCTAGTTTTTGTGAAAAGGTAGCGGCTGAAAAGGTCATAGCTGTGGCACGACGACCTGTGCGCCATTCGTTGTAGTCGGCAGTGTCGGCATACATAGAAAAAGCCAAAGGCGATTTAGGTCCTAATACAAAACCTATAGCCAGATTGATGGCAAAAATTAAGCCTATTTGATCAGCAGGCACAAAAAACAGGCTGATAGAAAAGAGTCCGGCCAGGCTCATTAGCAGCATCATCAGCGGCTTTTTATCCATAAATTTCGTCATTAAAGGTGTGGAAGCCGCGCCTAAAGCCAAAGCAAACATATAAGAGGATAAAAACTCGCCAACCAGCTCTGGGCGCATCACATAGTATTTAAAGTAATAAGTACCGCTGCTGGCGCGCATGGTGATGGTGATCATAATGATCAGCGCCAGGCTAAACAGCACCAGCCAGGGTTTGTTGTTTTTTAAATCCTTTAAATCCTGTAACACAGCGCTGTTGTTTTCGCTGACTGGCTGAATACGTTCTTTGGTGCTGGCAAAAGTGAATAAAAACAATAAAGCGGCCGCTATACCAAAAACACCCATAGTCAGCTGCCAACCAAGAATTTCATCGCCCTGTCCTAACAGCACCACCAGCTTAGGGGTTAAATAAGTCACCAGAATACCGCCGGTAAAGCCACCGATAAAACGGAAGCTAACTAAAGTGGTTCTGTCCTGACTATTACGGGTCATTACGCCAGATAAAGCGGAGTAAGGAATATTGATGGCGGTATAGGTCAGCATCAGTAAGCTATAGGTGCAATAGGCCCAGACCAGTTTGCCACCTGGTCCTAAATCCGGTGTGCTGTACGTCAACACACCCGCACCAGCTAATGGCAAAGCCAGCCAGAGCAAATAAGGCCGGAATTTGCCCATCCGGGTTTTGGTTCTGTCTGCTATAGCGCCCATCATAGGGTCGGTAAAAGCATCGATGATTTTGGTGATCAACATCATGGTACCGGCAGCTGCAGCTGAGATACCAAATACATCTGTGTAGAAGATTAACAAAAAAGCCGAAATATTGGCCCAATAGAAGTTAAAACCCATATCGCCGACGCCATAACCGAGTTTTTCACTCAGCTTGAGCCGGTCTTGAGGTACCGCAGTTTCTGTTGTCACCTTGTCACCCTGTCGTTGTTCTGTTGTTTTGATTATTTGAATCGTTCAACCATATGGCAGCTTGCAATGGCCGGTTGATGTTTTGTTGTTATAGCTTTTGTTCTGTTTTCGCCAGCACCTGAAGCATCAGTTCCTGGACACTTTGACTAATATCCAGGCATAACACATCCGCTTCCTGCTCAACCGATTCCATAGTGGCCAACTGACTTTGCAGCATAGACACAGGCATAAAATGGTTTTGCCGCTGCGCCAGTCGTTCAGCCAACAACTCTGCGCTGCCTTGTAAATAAACAAACTGAGGATTGGCTGAGGCCTGACGGATACGTTCACGATGTTTACGGATTAAGCCTGAATAACTTAGTACCACGGCTTGTTGCCTTGCAGCGCTCTCTTGCAAAGCAGCACATAAACGGCCAACCCATTCATCACGCATCTCACTGGTAATAGGGATGCCAGACGCCATCATCTGTTTTGCTTCGAGGCTATGAAAATCGTCCCCTTCGAGATAACGCCAGCCCAGTTGTTCTGCCAGGCGCGAAGCAAGCGTAGATTTGCCGCTGCCCGCCACCCCCATAATGATCAGACTTTGGCTTTTTGCTGTATTACTTGCCTGATTATGAGCTGTTAGATCCTGTTGCATCAGATACGATCACACCTTCAATAAAAATGTGACCTCAGCTTAATTCAGATAAAATGATAGCGCAACCATTTTGACTCAAACTAAGCTTTCAGTTATTGTTTTTTAAAAATAAAGAGAAAGGTGCGATGAACAAAAAACCTAACCTGAAAGATGTGGCAAAAGTTGCTGGTGTCAGTGCGATCACAGTGTCCAGGGTATTGAGTAATCCTGAAAAGGTCTCAGAAAAACTGCGGACCAAAGTTGAACAGGCTGTGCATGAAATTGGTTATATACGTAACCATGCGGCCAGTGCTTTGGCATCCCGTCGTTCAGGTGTGATAGCGGTTATCATTCCATCATTATCTAACATAGTTTTTAATGATGTACTGCAGGGTATATACAGCGCGGTGAAACAACATCATCTGCAGGTGGTATTAGGGGATTGTCATTATTCGCCACTGGAAGAAGAGAAACTGATCGCTACTTTACTCAGTCAGTCGCCTGAAGGTTTTATTCTGACAGGCACAGATCAAACCGATTACGCCCGTAAGCTGCTGAAGCAATCCGGTATTCCTATAGTGCAGCTGATGGAACTCAGCGACAGCCCTATTGATATGAATATTGGTTTTTCGCATTTTAATGCAGGCGTGGATATCACCAGGCATTTGCTGCAAAAAGGCTATCGTAAACTGGGCTTTTTGGGCGCTCGTATGGATACCCGAACCCAACAACGTTTGGCTGGTTTTAAAAAGGCTATAGCGGATTTTAAGCAGCCTTGTCAGAGTTATGTAGTCACCACCACTCAGTCTTCATCGATACGTTTAGGTGGTCAGTTATTGCAGGCGGTGATGGCAGAATCTCAAGGCCAGTGTGATGCAGTGTTTTGCTGTAATGACGATTTAGCACTGGGTGCTTTGTTTGAAACCAAACGGATGAACCTGAAAGTACCAGCAGATATTGCCATTTGTGGTTTTAACGATTTAGAAGCTTCAGCTTTGGTCGAACCCGCCATAACCAGCGTAGCGTCGCCACGTTTTGAAATGGGCCAGCAGGCTGTGGAATTGCTGATGACAGCCTCAGGTCAGGACAAAACCCATAAGCCACCTATTGATATTGGCTACCGCATAGTAGAACGAGCTTCGACTTAACCCCTTAAGGTCAACCCTAGATATTGGTTTCCTCAAGGCCAAAAAAACATCTGGAATGTTTTTCACTCACATCCTCCATGATGTTCGCCTTCGGCAGCTAAAGCTGTGCAAAACGGCTGTCCTGCCGTTTTGTGAACATTGGAGCTCTGCGACAATGGCCCTTTAGGGTGAGCGCCATGGATGGCGGAGAATAAAAAAAGTACCAGCCTAAGCTGGTACTGACACCCTCAATTACCGGGAGAACCAGAACTCGCACAAGTCTGGGAGACAAGGGTAAAACTTAATCTTCGCTTCGTTGTTGAAGCAATAACTTTGTTGATCGGCCGCAGATCCCAAAATCAATTTGAACCCCGGACGGGCGACCCTAAAGGTCGCCCCTACCGCATCAGTTACTCAAAAGCTACGTTAAAACGCACACCAAAGGTACGAGGTGCTTGCCACATGAAGTTAGGAACGGCGTCACCGTGAGTACGGCCTTGATCGCTCTTAATATCGCGGTCAGTGACGTTATTGACGAATGCTTCTGTTGACCAGTTGCCTTCTGAAGGTTCAAACGTCAGGCTTAAATCCACTTTGGTGTAAGCATCCTGACGGTCGATATCAGCAGCGTAAGGCAGATTTTTGAAGCCTTCTGGTCTGTCACCACGGTTGGCTGGGTCAAACCATACTTCGCTGGTGTAACCGACACGAATACGTGGCTTTAACGTTGCACCGCTTTCCAGACCAACAAAATGTTCGTAATTCACAGAAGCTGAGAATTCCGGCGCCATCACTAAATGATTACCGCTGAAGTCCAGCAGGTTAGGCAATGCAGGGTTACCTGCAGATGGGTTAAAGGCTAAACCATCACGGCCATATTTAGAGTCTGTAGTCAGGAAGTCATCGTAAGTTGCATCCAGCACCGACATAGAACCACTTAACTCGCCATTTTCAATCACTAACCAGCGGGCTTCTAATTCCAGACCATTGATAGTGGCTTTACCGGCGTTGGTTTTACGCAGTAAGTCAGCACCCGTATTGGTGACTACGTTACTGGTCACCTGTAAGTCTGTGTATTCAGTAGTGAATAACGCAGCAAATAACTGCAGGGTGCCATCCAGGAATAAACCTTTCATGCCCAATTCGATACTGGTGTTTTCTTCAGGTGCTACATAAGCAGCAGTACCAGCAGCTTCATTGTTGTTGCCAGCGATAATGGCATCCAGATCTTTTTGCGTGAATGGACCTGTACCAGTGTATTTACCGCCGTCCTGAATGGTACCGGACTTAAAGCCAGTAGCGTAGGAGCTGTAGAACATCACGTCATCTGTCATGTCCCATTCCAAACGAGCCATACCTGTGGTTTTGCTCCACTCCGGGCTGGTGTCGTTGTAAGTATCTACCCAACATTGGCCAGGTTGCACCAGGTTTTTGTTCGGGCCAAGGCCGTTTAAGATACCGTCTGGATCCATATAACCTACATGATCCTGGTTAGGGTCCATCACTTCAGTACGTTTTACGTCAGGACACATGATGTTACGACCACCTTTGTCCCAACGTTTGTCGTTGGTGTAACGTAAGCCGGCACTGATACGCCAGTCGTCAGTCAGTTTGTAGGTAGACTGAGCATAAAGACTGTTCGACTCTAAACCACGGTCTGGTTGACGGTAAGTAGACCATAAGTTTTTGTTTGGTGTAGTACCACCTTCGTAATCGACGTCAGGGTGTACTATGTCAAAAATAGTCTTGTTGTTTTCTTTGAAGTAGAAGTAACCCACCATCCACTGCAAACGTTCAGCGTCGTCGTTTTTGAACTGTAATTCGTGCTGAGTAGCTTCGTGATCACATTCAACACAACCACCCCATTCGTACTTGGTCAGGCTCCAGGTTCTGTCCCAGACTGAAACACGGGAAGTGTCAGTGTAGCCCCCTATATAAGCCAGTTGCTGACCTGAATCGAAGTTGTAGTTTATTCTGGTGCGGTAGCTGTCGCTGGTCGCATCGTTAAAACCAGGTTCCTGCACATAAGAGCTTCTGTCAGAACCACCGGTAATAGTTGGGATATTACCCGTGCCATTGTCGGTAAAGTTTTCGTAGGAGAAAGTTAAATCAAACTTGTCAGATGGCTGGTAAAAAGCACTGAAACGCGCAGCGGCCAGATCGGTAGAACCGTATTTTTCGCCCATGGCTGAACCTGGCAGGAAATCCACCACACCTTCAGATTGGTCCATAGCGGCAGCGACACGCACAGCTAAAGTGTCGCTTAATGGAATATTGACCATAGCGCGGGTAGCACGGCGGTCGTAGTTGCCTAAAGTGATCTCAGCGTTAGCATCAAAACCATCCAGACGGGCTTTGGCTGTGTGTAAGTTCACCACACCACCAGTGGCGTTACGGCCAAACAATGTGCCTTGTGGACCACGTAAAATTTCAGCGCCTTCTAAATCAAACATCAAAGCTGAAGCGCCCTGAGAGCGGGCTGAATAAATACCATCAATGTGGAAAGCAACTGCAGGGTCACCACTTTCAGTCTGGTCAGAAGAACCAATACCACGCACATAGACCATAGGGGTATTTTGGGTGCCGTTTTGCGCTATTTGTAAGCTAGGCACTATGCCCTGCAGATCATCCAGTTGTGCCACATGGTTTTCGTCCAGAGTTTTCTGGTCAAAGGCTGTTACCGCCAGTGGAGTTTCCCTTAAGGTGGTCACCCTTTTGGTCGCGCTGATTTGGATCACTTCGATAGCACGGCCTTCATCATCTTTGCCATCGCTGGTTTTTGCGGTTTCAGCGACTTGGGCAACAACACCAAAAGCGCTGCAGAGCGCCAGTGTAGTCAGTAAGTAAGACGGTTTTAATTTTAATACTTTCACGTTAATCCCCTATCCTGTCTTGGACGTTCTGGTTAGCATGACAGCGCTAACACCTGTTGATTTTTCTTATTTGATATCAATTCAAACTATAAGAACCCAGAGCGCACTGTTAAAAATAGGCTGCTACAAGTAAGTTCTTTTGCCTGTTTTTCATACCAAGGCTTGGCCTGGGCGATAAATTAGCCGCAGATAAATGATTGCGCAACCATTATTTAGATCTTTTTTGTGAAAACAAGCTGGGATCCGGATCTTTTACGACAGAATGCGACAGGGGGAATAGCTGAATTAATAAGCTGTTTTTGTGTTTGTTTTAATCAGAATAGTGAAGGAAATACAAATTTTGTAAAAATGATAGCGCTACCAGTTAATGGAGTCAGAGCACAATGAAAGCCATTGCCCTCATTTTACTCTGACCCGGATTGGCTATTTCTTTTGCAGGAAGGCTTTATCCAAAGCCAGGAAAACGACAGGTGTTGTCAGCAAAGTTAAAATCTGGCTGAAAGCCAACCCCCCCACTACTGCCACACCTAAAGGCACCCGAAGTTCAGCGCCAGTACCAAAACCCATCATTAAAGGCACAGCCCCTAAAATAGCAGCCAGTGTTGTCATCATAATAGGCCTGAACCGCACCAGACAGGCCTGATGTATCGCATCTTTGGCCGACAAGCCTTGTTCCCGCTGGGCTTGCAGTGCAAAGTCGACCATCAGTATGCCGTTTTTCTTCACTATGCCTATCAGCAGAATAATGCCTATCAGCGCCATAATGGAGAAGTCCAGTTGCCAGGCCCAGAGCAACAAAATGGCGCCTATAGCAGCTGAGGGCAGAGTAGATAAAATAGTCAAAGGGTGAACAAAACTCTCGTACAGCACACCCAAAATAATATAGACAGCTAACAAGGCCGTGAAAATCAGCAAAGGCTGAGTCGCCAGCGAGTCCTGAAAGGCCTGAGCCGCGCCCTGAAATGAACCAGACACTGATGTTGGCATTTGTAATTCTGCGCGCGCTTGTTCCAGTGCACTTACAGCGTCACCTAAAGCTACACCAGAGGCCAGGTTAAAAGACAAATTCGCCGCAGGTTGCATACCGTTGTGCGCTATCACCACTGGACCACTGGTCGCTGGTAAAATCTTCGCAAATGCCAACAAAGGCACCATTTCACCAGTAGTAGGAGAGCGCAAGTGGAAATAGTTTAAACTTTCTGCTGTGCCACGCTGGTCCGGATCTAACTCCAGTATCACGTTATATTGGTTAGTTTCCGTCTGGTATTCATTAATCTGACGCTGACCAAAGGCATCATATAAGGCTTGGTCCAAATCTGCGGCGGCAAAACCAAGACGCGCAGCTTCCTGCCGGTCCAGCTCCAACTTGATAATATTGGCGTCCCACTGCAGATCGTTGGATAAATCGGTGAACATGGGATTTTGCCGCAATTTGGCTGTAAGCGCCTGAGTCCAGGTCGCCAGATCTTCACTGCTTAAAGCTTTGAGCACATAACTGTATTGAGCCCGACCAGGCCCTGCGCCTAAGTTGATATCCTGAGCTGCCCGTAAAAACACCTGAAAACCCGGAATTTGAGCAAACTGTGGTCTTAATCTGTCAATAATTTCACTGGCACTGGCATCCCGGTCGTCTGGATCATTTAATACAATCCAGACCCGGCCTGAACCTGTGGAGTTATTCCCACCTACTAAATGGTTAAAGCCAGTGATATCCGGATCCTTTTTCAGGATCGCCTCCATTTGTTTATGTTTGGCTACCATATCCTCGTATGAGATGTCAGAAGCAGCCTGAGTGATGCCGATAACAAAACCCGTGTCCTGTAATGGAAAAAAGCCTTTGGGTATAGCCATAAAACTGGCGACACTGCCAGCGACCGTCAGGAAAAATACGCCAAGCATTATCTTCTGATGGTCCAAAGCCCAACTTAAGACTTTGTCATAACGTTTTATTAAGAGGTCAAAAAAGCCCGGCTTGTTTGGGTCATGGGCAGGCGCTTTATCCATAAAAAGCGAGGCCAATGTAGGCGCCAGAGTTAAACACACCACTACTGAAATCAAAATGGCAGCTGTGGCCGTAAGTGAAAACTCTAAAAACAACTTGCCAATAATGCCCCCCATAAACAGCAGAGGTATAAAAGCCGCCACTAAAGACACGCTGATGGAGACCACAGTAAAACCTATTTCCTGTGCACCTTTGAGCGCTGCCATTCGTTTGGATTCACCCGCCTCTAAATGCCTGTGTATGTTTTCGATCACCACTATGGCGTCGTCGACAATAAAACCTACCGCTATCACAATAGCCACCAAGGTAAGGTTATTAAGGCTAAAACCTGCAAGGTACATAAAAGCGCAGGTACCAATCAGCGACACCCCAAGCACAGCAGAGACTATGAAGGTAGCGGACCACTGGCGTAAAAACGCCGCCATCACTGCGATCACCAGCATGACGGCTATGGCCAGCGTCAGCTCAACTTCGTGCAAAGAAGAGCGAATAGTCCGGGTCCTGTCGTTAAATACTTCGACTTTGACGTCCGCGGGTAAAGCTGCTGTCAGTTGAGGCAAAGCTGCTCTGATCCGATCCGCTGTGGCCACTATATTGGCGCCTGGCTGGCGACGAATAATCAACGCCACTCCAGACTCGCCATTGGGCCAAATTTGTACAAAGTCGTTTTCAGCACCCAGTTTCACAGTGGCCACATCACGCAGATACACAGGGGCGCCGTCGTTGTAACTTATAATCAGATTGGCATACTCATCAGCAGAAAAAATCTGATCATTCACACTGAGTGTGGAGACTCTGTTATCACCAAACAAAGCGCCTTTTGGTAAGTTGACGCTGGCGCGTTGCACTGCAGCACGAATATCGGCCAAAGTTAAACCTGCAGCGGCTAACACTTCTGGCTTAGCCTGAATACGAATGGCAGGCTTTTGCTGGCCTCCAATAAAAACTTCCCCAACACCGTTGATCTGACTCATTTGACGGGCGAGCACAGTTTCAGCCAAGTCACTGATTTTTGTGCGGGATAAGGTTTCAGAAGTCACGCCTATAATTAAAATAGGACTGTCTGCCGGATTCACTTTGCGCCAGGTGGGTAAGTTCGGCATATCGGGTAAACGGCCGGCAGCCTGATTCAATGCGGCCTGAACTTCCTGAGCTGCGCTGTCGATATCTTTTTCCAGCACAAATTGCAGTGTAATCTCGACCGATCCTAATGCACTGCTGGAGGTCATTTCAGTAATACCGGGCACTGAACTTAAAGCCACTTCTAAAGGCGTAGCTACTGAGGACGCCATGGTCTCAGCACTGGCTCCTGGTAAGCGGGCGTTCACCTGAATGGTAGGGAAATCAGCTTCTGGCAAAGGAGCTATGGATAAACGGGGAAAAGCCAATACTCCTAATAACACCAGGGCAAAGGTCAATAATACTGTGCCTATAGGGTGATCCATACACCATGCAAATACACTGCGGCTTTTCATTTTTATTGCCCCGCAGCTGCAGTTTGAGGCGCGTCAGTCAGAATTTTCAGTTCGGCACCTTTTCGCAAACGGCTATGGCCATCCACTATCACGTTTTGACCGGCGTTTATGCCTGTTACTACCACCAGATCTTTATCCTGCAGTACCACATCTACAGCCGCGGTAGCAGCTTTACCTTGTTCGTCAAACCAGACAAAAGCGCCTTCAGGCCCTTGTTGCAGCGCTTTGGCCGGAATAGCTAAAGCCTTTTCCAGCACCTTGCTTTGCAGAGCTATGACCACCGACTGGCTTGGCCACAAGGCTGCATCCGGATTGGCAAAATCAGCTTTGACTCTGATAGTGCCAGTGGCAGCAGCGACTCTGTTGTCCACAACTGTAAGCTTGCCCTGGGCTAAAGGCTGCGCACCTTCTTTTAAATAAGCCAAGACTGGCACAGTTTGTTTTTGCTGAATTTGTTGGCTTAACTGCTGTAACTCTGGCAAACGTGACTGCGGCAACGCAATTTCAATACTGATAGGGTCAAGCTGTACTACAGAAAATAAACTGGTGGCATCACTGGTTCTTACATAGTTGCCTGCATCGACATTACGGATCCCTACCCGGCCTGTAATAGGTGACACTATTTGGGTGTAAGACAATTCCACCTGCTGCGCATTCATTGTAGCCTGTACGCTGCGAAGTTCAGCCTGCAGTTGCTGCACTGTGGCTTGTTGCTGATCGGCCATTTGTGCTGACACAGCCTGGTCTTTACGCAGGTTCTGATAGCGTTTTAGATCCAGCTTTGCTACGTCCAACTGAGCTTGCACTACAGCCAGTTGAGCTTTAGCTTGCTCATAGGCGGCTTTAATACTGCGATCATCAATAACCGCCAATAAGTCCCCTGCTTTGACCAGTTGACCTTCTTCCACCAGAATACGTTGCAAAATACCATTCACCTGAGGGCGGATCTCCACACTTTGTTGAGCTTTGACTTGCCCTATAGCCCTTATCCACACAGGCACACTTTGCTGCTGCACTAAAGCCGTTTTGACCGGCACAGCAGGGCCTTGTTGCGCCATCGCAGCACAGCTCAGCCAAAGGCCGGATACCATCACTAGCTTTGTCAAATTCATGCAAAAACTCCGTTTAATTCTTCTTTAGGAAACAGCCTGTAGTTAGCGCCTAGCATAACGAATAGCAGTTGAAGTGACAGCACTGTTTCTGATGTTGATTCAATATTTTGTAGCATTCTGACAAGCTAAACGATTTCGGCTCCACAAAGGATCAGCCAATGCGTTCAGGTGCAAAAAAAAACAGACCAGCAGAAAAGCATTTCGCAACACTATTCACTCGGCCGCAGAACAGAAAATATCGTCTATAGTTATTTAACCATTTATTAACAGGCGGACTCCGGGATGAAACCGCTTTTGTTTATGCTGCTCTGCAGCAGTTTTACCTTGTCGGCACAACAACAATGGCCAGCGGCTGAGTGCGATAAAACCGCAAAAAAACTACAACAACTGGAACAAAAAATCAGCTCAGGTTATAGCTTAAAAGAAGCAGAACAGCTCAGTTCGGATCAACGTCAGCTGGAAAAACAGCTGGACCAGTTTTGCCAAAAACCTGTCTTAGCCTCTGATCCGAAAAAGCCCGAAGCCAAAAAATCAGAGGTCAAAAAGACAGCCAAAGTTGCCCCGGATCCCTTAGCCGACATAGCCAAAGGCCCGCAGCTTTATGTCAGCTCAGTGTCAGTAAAAGCTCCATATCAGGGTAAAAAACTGCAGGCATGGCTGGAGTATTACTCCGAACCTAAAGAGTGTTTTGGTGTACGGGACAGCAGACAAATGGTCTGGTGTGTGGAACAACGTCAGCAAGCCAAAGCGAATTTTGAGCGACAATGGCAGCAAAAATTCGCACTATCGCAACCAGAGTGATAAGCTCCGACCAGTTGAACTCTGGAGCTATTTTTTATGAATGCCTTAACTAAAGCCAACTTACAACTCTGGTGGTTTGGATTTCGTTACATTCCGTTGATTGGTTTTTGTAAGCCAAAAATTCTGGAATTAACAGACGAGCGCACTGTGATCCGGATGCCTCATCATCGCCATACTAAAAACCATTTAGGCAGCATTTATTTTGGTGCTCTGGCCATAGGTGCCGATTTAGCCGGTGCTTTTTTAGTCTTTTACAAAGCACGGCAGAAAAAGCTGAATATCCATTTTGCTTTTAAAGATGTGCAAGGTGAGTTTTTAAAACGGCCGGAAGCTGCAGTGCATTTCATCAGCAACGACGGCGCTTTAATTGACCAAATGATCCAACAATCGCTGGATACAGGAGAGCGAATTAATCAGTCAGTCACTATTGATGTCACCTGCCCTTCCTTGCATGGCGACGAGCTGATGGCGAAATTCACTTTAACTTTGTCAGTGAAAGCCAAAAGCCGTTAACAGGCCTTTGCTCTGGTGCACAAAGTAAAAATCCACGGTTGATCTGTGGATTTTTAGCTTTAAAAAGCGACTCTCACTAAGCTCGGATTAGTCCTTGATCGGCAGTGGCGCAGCCGGATGCACCAAGCCTGCCTGACGCAGCTCACGCCAGAAATCCGCTGGCACTATTTGCTTTAACGCCGTGCTGTCTTCGATAATACGGCCTGGTTTACTGGCGCCTGGTATTACAGCGGCCACAGCAGGGTTGGCCAAAGCAAACTGCAAACCAGCAGCTTTCATACTGATGCTGTATCTGTCTGCCAGTGCTTTGATATTCGCCACTTTGTCTAAGATTGCTTTCGAGGCCGGTGCGTATTCAAAGTTCGGGCCGCCGACTAAAGCTCCTGAGCTGTATGGACCACCTACTACTATGCCCAAGCCGTGCTCTGTCACTTTTGGCATCACCCGCTGCAAGGCCCTTTCGTGGTCCAGCAGGGTGTAACGTCCGGCCAGTAAAAAACCATCAGGACGGGGTTCGGCCAAATCCAGCAGCAATTCGATAGGCTCGACTTTATTGACACCTAAACCCCAGGCTTTAATCACTCCTTCATCGCGCAGTTTATCCAGCACTTTAAAGGCACCTTTGCGCGCGCTTTCAAACATGCCAAGCCACTCATCACCAAAAAAATCCTGCGCCACATCATGCACCCAGACTATGTCTATATGGTCGGTTTTCAGCCGTTTCAGGCTATCTTCGATAGAGCGCATCGTAGCATCGGCTGAATAGTCGTTGACGATTTTATTCGGCCGGCCGTATTTAAACACTTCGCCTTTTTCACCTAAATCACGGACACTGACATCCTCAATTTCATCCAGCACCAGCCGACCCACTTTGGTGCTAATCACATAGTCCTGCCGCGGCTTGTCCGCCAGCGCTTCGCCCATGCGGATTTCTGCCAGACCAGCACCATAAAAAGGTGCGTTATCAAAATAACGGATTCCGTCATTCCAGGCTGCATCCACAGTAGCCCGTGCTTCCTGCTCCGGAATATCGCGGAACATATTACCCAGCGGCGCTGTACCAAAACCAAGCTTGCCCGGAAGAATATCTTTTAGTGCCATTTTTTGCTCCTTTGTATCTGGATAGACTCAAGATCTTTGGATAATTCAAAATCAGTATGCCAGTCTAACTATGACTATTGATGATATTCGCAGTCTAAGATCACAGCGAAAAAACCTGTCAGCTGTTGGCAGCACAGTAGCGATGCGGCTAAAATCGCCTTTTGATTGTAGAAGGTGTGTGGCATGCAGGATTTATTAGGTAACTTATTTATTATTTCAGCGCCAAGCGGGGCGGGAAAATCCACGCTGATCAATGCGCTTCTGAAGCAACATGCCGATATGCAGCTGAGTGTCTCCCACACCACCCGCGCACCACGTCCGGGCGAAAGTAACGGCGTGCAGTATCATTTCACTGATGTACCAACCTTCAAACAGCTTATTGAACAGCAGCAGTTTATTGAATGGGCTGAAGTCTTTGGCAATTATTACGGCACATCCAAAGCAGCCCTGGCCGATAAACTGGCTCAGGGTATAGATGTATTTTTGGATATCGACTGGCAAGGTGCCCGCCAGATCAAACAACAACTGCCTTTTGTCACCAGCATTTTTATTCTGCCTCCTAGTGTAGCGGCCTTGGAACAGCGCCTGAATCAGCGTGGACAAGACAGCGCAGAAGTTATTGCAGGCCGCATGGCCAAAGCCCGTGACGAGATCAGCCATGCGGGTGAATACGATTATTGGGTGGTGAATGATGATCTGGAACTGGCACTACAACAGTTCTCCGGCATTATTCAGACTCAGCGCTTAAAACAACAGAAGCAGGCGATACGACAGCAGAAGTTAATTTCTGGCCTGTTGGCGAACGAAACGAAATAGAGTAGACTATGCGGTCTTTATTCAGACCCAGATTAACCGGAGTGGCAGATGGCTCGCGTAACAGTTGAAG
>Ga0247725_1000704_pt1 | contig 21380 bp, 13 predicted proteins | sample OKSTACKMCFT3sol_FD_183021 | JGI IMG/M metagenome (GOLD analysis project Ga0247725, IMG submission 183021) | Subsurface sediment microbial communities from gas well in Oklahoma, United States - OK STACK MC-FT3-sol | ecosystem: Environmental > Terrestrial > Deep subsurface > Rock core/Sediment...
AGCCGTTTCTGGTTGGACAGCCACAATCTGGTTGGGGTAGCAAGCCTACCTTTCCATTTTATTATTGCCTGGACAGTGGTCAGTTTTGCTTTTCACGACCAAATTTATGGCGGCCTTACGATGTTTTACGGCGAGCAACCTTTGTTCCAGCGCCAGGCACCGATGACACAAAAATTTGAACTCAGTCAACTACCTCCAATAGAGCAGCACATCGCAACTGCCATTGACTATAGTCCCGCTCATCAGCCTGTAAAACTTAGTTTTATGCGCCTTGATACCACGGCTCCTGCGCTGTCTGTAAAAATGTTTAACCCCAATGGCATGATGCGTGGTCCTGATACAGATTATTTGTCTATGCATCCCTACACTCTTGAGATCCAACCTTTTAGTTTTAGCACTGAAGATGGAGCTAGCTATAGTAAGTTTGTCATTGGGTTGTTTTCACTGCATTTTGGCACTTACGCTGGTAACTTTGGTCGATGGAGTTATTTTATCATGGGGTTTTTAGGGGCGTTTTTGTTCTACAGCGGTAATCTGTTGTGGCTTGATAAACGCATGAAAAATAACTCGGGGCAAAAGCGTAGTTGTAGGATCATGGCCGCTTTAACTATCGGTATTTGTCTGGGCTCAATGTTGGCAGTTGTACTGACTATGCTGTTTGGGAAGTTACTTGGCCCTGTATTGATGAATATAAACTACGCCTATTTATATTGTTATTATTTAGGTTTCATAACCTTTATCGGCTATAGCTTTTGGCGTGGAGCCGCAGTAGCTGCTTACCATGGTTTAGGGGCGTTGGCTCTATGTTGCGCTACCTTGCCTCTTACTACTTTATATCTGTACTGGCAACAACCCTCTTGGTATGAAATTATCCCAAGCATAGGCGTCGATATAATGGCACTGGTATTTGCGTTTATATTTTTGTACGCGGCTCACAAAAGCAAAGTGCGAATGTCAAATTCGACTGTTGATGGGGTTTGGTGTCTACAACATAAGAATTGAATAGTCTGTCGGAATGAAACGACGTGCATATGCTTTGTTATAATCGCGTGAGTGAATGTAATTTCATTATTGAACAAAGCTATAGAGAAGCGCTCTATTCGCTCAGGGCTTTAGGGTCTGGAATGATATTGTTTCGGACTAAGCTACGGCGTACACTCTGGCATAGTTTCCCGAAGCGTCTTAATTCATCAAACTTAGGAGTAATACCTCTTTTCATCGCACTTTCCCAATAAGAAAGCTCAGAGTCAACCATCTCCAGCATTTTCTTAGGGCATCCAACACAATCTGTATTAGTCCCACAAACAAAAGTGGATGGTTCATAGAGAGGAAGAGTTCGTTTTACTTCCGCAATTAACTGAATCATTGCTGTTTTCAAATCCGGTTTTTTGGTCATAACCTTATTTCCACGATGTTGTACGCAATGTGCTCGTATGCTATCAGGCGTAACTGAATTAGAATATTCCCCATTGGGGTTAGTTATTTATGAATACCCAAAGTCATTGGAGTTGCAAGGCGGCGAAAAGAACGCGCTGTCAACAAAGCTGCAGCTTCAAGTACCTTATCTAAATGGCTAATGTACTTATGATCATGGTTCTAAACCGGCGCCTTCATTTTGTTGGTCTGAGTGCAAAACCTACGAAGTTGTCCGTTGATAAACCCGCCGGTGTATTATTAATACACCGGCGGGGCGGCATGGTGCCAATTTAACCTTGTTTGATTTCTTCCATTGCGGTGCTGGAAAACACACCTTTTACGACTTGCCAGCTAATGGCCAGAGCACCGACGATGAATATAACGTCACCGAAAGTCCGGACCCAACGAAGGGTGACCAGAATGTCACTTTGCATTACAGCCTCGCTACGGGCATACCACAGTCCTTCTGTTGCACTTGCGTAAAATTGTATAAAACCTATGGGCAATAAGCTGGTTGCCAGCATCAATGCTAAACCGATATTCATCCACCAGAAGGCGGTTTTCATCAGTTTTTCATCAAACACCAGCTGTGGCCGGATATAGCGCAGGATAAGCAGGCAGAAGCCCAGCGCCAGGAAGCCATACACACCAAAGAGTGCGGCATGGGCATGGGTTGGCGTTGTATTTAAGCCTTGCAGGTAGTACAGCGCGATAGGCGGATTAATCATAAAACCAAACACGCCGGCACCAAGCATATTCCAAAAGGCGACCGCAACGAAAAACATCAATGGCCATTTAATATCGCCCATCCAGGGTGCTTTGTGCTTTAAGCGCCAGTTTTCCCATGCTTCGTAGCCCAGTACGACCAGTGGCACCACTTCCAGTGCACTAAAAGTAGCACCTACCGCCATCACCGGTGTAGTGGTACCTGCGAAATACAAATGGTGGAAAGTGCCTGGTATACCGCCCAGCATAAAGAGTGACGCCGATGCCAGGCTGGCACTGGTGGCGACGCTGCGTGATACCAGCCCCATGCTGTGGAAGATAAACGCCAGCGATACGGTAGCAAATACTTCAAAGAAGCCCTCTACCCACAGATGAACTACCCACCAGCGCCAGTACTCCATCACTGATAAGTGTGTACGTTCCCCATAGAACAGGCCGGCACCGTAGAATAAACCGACGCAAATGACTGAGGCGGCAAATAAGGCCAGCAGGTTTTTATCGCCAGGGGCTTTAAAGGCAGGTACCACAGCACGCAGCATCAGCACTAACCAGAACAAGACGCCAACGTACTTAATAATTTGCCAGAAACGACCAATATCAATGTACTCGTAGCCCTGATGTCCAAACCAGAAGCTGTATTGCTCGGGCATAATTTGCATAATGGCAAAGTAGTTACCAGCAAAAGAACCTGCCACCAGCACTACTAAGGCCCAAAACAGCAGATCGACCCCGAGTTTTTGAAACTTCGGATCTTTACCGCCGTTAATAATCGGAGCTAAAAACAGCCCTGCCGCTAAAAAGCCAGTAGCAATCCAGAACATGGCGGCCTGAATATGCCAGGTACGCGCTAGGCTGTACGGCAGCCATTCAGTGGTATTTAACCCATAAAAACCATCGCCTTCTACCGTGTAGTGCGCAGTAAAACCGCCCAACATCACCTGCAGCGTAAATAGTGCGACCACCACCAGAATATATTTGCCTAAAGCTTTTTGTGACGGCGTAAGTTTAAGCTGTGCGATAGGATCGTATTTTGGTACTGCGGGCTCTTCTTCATCGTGTTTGCGTAAAAATGCCCAGCCCCAAATCAGACCACCGACACCGGCGATCAGTAAAATAATACTGACTAATGACCAAATCAGGTTTTCCGCCGTGGGTCTATTGTCAATTAACGGTTCGTGCGGCCAGTTATTGGTATAGGTTGCGCTATCCGGGGTGCGCTCAGTACTGGCGGCCCAAGCTGTCCAGAAGAAAAACTGCGTCATTTCCTGCCGACGGCTTAAAGAGGGCAGGGTATTGTTTTTCATTGCATAGTTAGAGCGGGTTTGGCTAAGCGCTGCATCATCACCAAATAAGGCAATATAGTGTTCAGCAGTTTGGGCTATGGCTTGTACCCGGCGATCGGTAAGCTCTAAGGTATCCGTAGCTTTATCATAGCTGTTCGTGCGATAGGCCTGCTTTAATGCGAACTGCAGGCCATTTTGTTGTGCCGCGTTAAGCTCAATGTAGCTTTGCCCAAACTCATCCTGTGCTGCAAGCTCTAGCCAAGCCATCAGTTCACGATGCAGCCAGTCGGCGGTCCAATCCGGCGCCTGGTAAGCGCCATGACCCCAGATAGAGCCCAATTGCATACCGCCAACAGATTGCCAGGCGGTCTGGCCGTTTAAGATTGTCTCATTAGTCATAATAACCTGACCTTGCGCATTCACTACCTTGGCCGGAATAGGCGGCGCCGAGCGATACACCTCGGCACCAAAATAGCCCAGCACGCTAAAGGTAATGGCCAGAATGGCAATTAACAGCCACCATAATTTACGATATCCAGCCATGAGGCCCCCTCACTACGTTGGTGATGTATCCAAATCTCATTTTTTACTCCAGTTGTGCTATTACGGACGGTCCTCCCGTCAGTCACAGACTGATATCAATAAATGGGCCATGTTTTAAGTTGTTGTTTTAATGTGTTTTTTATATTTTATGGTTAAATTAACCCTCTGAAATTGGGTTATAAATACCTTGCTTGGTCAAATGTACCTGCCGTGATGAAAAGGAAGTATGAAGCCTTACCTCTTTAGCTATATAGGCAAGGCTTTATCAATTGTTTTAAGGTGGCCGCAGTATTTTTTGGGATGCTGGTTTTGAGGAGCTGGTTATGGAGTTTTATCCAGATGTGAAGCTGCTGCACATGTTTTGCGCCTATCTGAGTGCCGCGCTGTTTATGGCTCGTTTGTTGTTGGACCTGACAGGCATATTTGACTGGCGTAAAAGTACTCTGCGTTATCTGCCGCATTTGAATGATTCGATATTATTAACCCTGGCTTTTGTGTTGCTGGCGATAGGCCCCTGGCAGCCTTTTTTGCATCAATGGTTAGGCTTTAAGATATTAGCTATTGTTTGTTATGTAGTTTTTGGCTTTTTTGCCATGAAGGAAAAGTTCAGGTGGCGTACTCGTTTGATCTATTCTGCGCTGTCTATTTCGTCTCTGTTTTTGGTGTTTTATCTGGCAAAGTTTAAACCTGTGCTTTTTTAAACAGGGAGTTGAGCGATGAACCTCCAAAAGGTGAGCTACATCAACCCTTGATAGAAGGTTTAGGTTCACTCACCGGCTTCAGCTTTGCCTTTAGGCTCTTTTGGCTGCTGTTAAAGCAGGCCGCTGCAACAGAATAGCCCGTTGAGCTGGCGTGCCCATGGCGAGTAACCAGGGCTGCTGTTGCTGTTGATCAATAAAATCCTGTTTGCTACTTAATCCTTGCCAGTTCAGTTCAATCAAGGCCTGGATCACAGCTCCTGCCAAACCATTACCCGGTCCCAGAAGTACTATACGTTGAGGACAGAATTCTTTTACCGCTACCTGAATAGATGCGGTGAAATTGTAGGTTTCTGTCACTTGCTGTTGCAAAGTGTAGTCACGCAGCTTATTCAGATCGCTACACTCCGGCTGCCAGATCCGGCCACAACCATCAACCAGAGGCACTGCCGGGGCCTGAAAGGATGAACGATCTATGTTCTGAAGTGCCTGCTCTGAGGCTTGCGCCATATAAGGAGAATGAAAGGCCGAATGGCCGGGCAACAGCAGCGGAAAACGTTCATCAATTTTGGTTAAACTTTGCATGGCTATAGCTATGGCTTCACTACTACCTGCCAGCACGGCATAACCGCCATAACGAATGGACATATACAGCTGACCACTGCAGCGGGCTAACAGCGCATCAAGCTGTTGTTGGTATTCTGGTTTGGGACGCCAGTGCTCATCCACCAATGGATAAATCAGCTGACCGCCATTGTCGCCTTGATACTGGCTTTGGGAGGTATACTGCGCCATCAGGCTGGCGATGCGCATAGCTTCCGTGCTCTGCCAGACTCCGGAGCAGGCCAGCGCTGTGTACCATCCCATCGAATTCCCTGTGATCACAGTAGGTTGATAACAGCTTTGCTGCAAGGCCTGATAATCAATCAGACCACTGGCCAAAATAAGTGCAGCGGCATTATCCGCTTGCTGATAACGCCTGAAATTAAAGTGTGGCGCCTGATCTAAACTACTGACAGTGCTTAATCCAAGCTTTATTCTGCTCTGATCAAAGCCTGCTAATAATTCAGCGCTCGCAGCTGTGTCGTTCAGGTTATGGCTGATGTAGCCCAATTCTTGTTTCTGATAACTGCCCCTTCCCGGAGCGACCACTAAGGTTGAGTAATTCATACAGACCCCGCCATGGATGAAGCGTGAACAGACAGATGCGAAAGAACGGCCTGCACTATGTCGTCGACACTGGGTAATACGTCATAGGCGGCTTTGCCCAGCGGGATAAAACTATCGACAGCACAGAGCCGCTGAATGCTAAAGTGTTCAGGTTTAGCTTCATGCAACAGGGTATAGAGTTCCTCGCTTAATGAACCCCGGCGCCGGCATTCATCTACGATCAGTAGGTTCTTACATCCCTCCAGATGCTGCACTATGGCATCGATGTTTAAAGGAACCAGATAGCGAATATCAATAATACGAACAGATATAGCGTGGTCAGCCAGACGTTTCGACGCTTGCTGACATAAATAATGGCCGTTGCCATAACTGAGCAGCGCAATATCCTGACCTGTGCCATAACAGCGGGGGGCGCCCAATTCTGGTAAGGCCGTATTGATATCCAACATGTTGTTCAGCCATAAGCCGTCTTTGCTCTGATGTAAGTCCCGCACCATATACAGTGCTATAGGTTCCAGAAAAATCACGACCCGTTTTTGTTCATGGGCCAAGCGGACGGCCTGACGCAGCATCAGGACTGCGTCTTCTCCGGTCGAGGGACAAAACACCAAAAGGCCAGGGATATCGCGAAACACCGCAAATGAATTGTCATTATGGAAATGGCCACCAAAACCCTTTTGATAACCTAAACCAGCAATACGGATCACCATGCCGTTGTGCAGTTGTCCATTCGAGAAGAAAGGCAATGTGGCTGCTTCTCCCCTGATTTGGTCCTCAGCGTTATGCACATAAGCCAGGAACTGGATCTCTGGCATGGCAATAAAACCCTGCTGCGCCAGACCTATCGCCAGCCCCAGAATACTTTGCTCATCCAGCAGCGTGTTGATCACTCTTTTACAACCAAAATCCTGGACTAAGTGCTGTGTGATGCCATAGACGCCGCCTTTTTTGGCAATATCCTCACCGCATAAAATAAGCTCAGGGTACTGACTCATCAATTGATGCAGAGTCCAGTTCAATAATTTAGCCATGTGCTGCGGCTTTTCTAAATTATGTTTGTCAAACTGCAGCGCAAGTTGGCTGTCAACTGCTGTCAGAGCTTTGGTCTTTATCGGATGGACTTTAGCAATAATGCTGTCGGTAATGGCCTCTGGACCTTGTAGTTTGGGTTGTCTTATTACACTGTGGCTGACCCGCACTATTTGCTGTTCCAAATTTTGTAACCAGTGCAGTAGTTGTGAAGTGGTCAACCAGCCTTTGGACAAAATATAAGCTGCACCAAACCACAGTGGATCATTGGCGTGGTTTTGGGCTATTTGGCTTTGGCTTAAGTAGGTTGCTTCGGCATCAGCGCCGGCATGACCGAACAAACGTATTGTTTTTAAATGTAAAAATGCTGGTTTGCGGTTAAACCTGACATAGTCTGCAGCTGATTTTGCGGCTTGATAGCTGGCGCACAGATCCCTGCCATCAGCCGTAAAATAGGCAATATCAGTATAACTCTGTAAGCGCCTCGCTATCCATCCGGCGGGAGTGGGTGTTGAAATCCCTATCTGATTGTCTTCACACACCATCAGCAGAGGAAGAGCAAGCCCTTGATAACTGGTCCAGGCCGCTGAATTAAATGCCGCCTGAGCGCTGGCATGGTTGGCTGATGCATCACCAAAACTACAAATGACGATTGGATCTGCAATAGTGGCATCAGGCAAAAAGGTGTCCGTCTTATTTTTATCAAGACGCTTTTTTAATTCAATGGCGAAAGCTGCCCCCAAAGCTTTTGGTAAATGCGAGGCGATGGTGCTGGTTTGTGGCCATATATTTAATGGGATGCTGCCCAGCACTTTATGCCGTCCACCAGAGATTGGATCCAGACGACTGGCCGTGAAAGACAAAAGTAAATCATATAGCGGCGTTTGTGCCGGCACTTGCTTGCTGCGTTCAATGAAAAAAGCGCCGCTACGGTAGTGAAGTAAAGCCGGGTCTTGTGGGGTTAAAGCCGCGGCTATGGCCGCATTGGCTTCATGACCGCAGCTACCTATAGTGTAAAAACTCTGTCCCTGGCGTTGCAAAGTTCTGGAGCGTAAATCCAGCAGACGACTTTGCCACTGGCTTTGATACATGTGCATGAACCTGGCCTGGTCCAATACCGCTTGCTGTTCTTGACCAGGGAGTTGATAGCCTTGCCAGAATTCATGGTCTGCCTGCTGCAGCTGCGCGCAAAAATCGGTGAACCATGGATGACTTTCAGACTCTGCAGAATGATCCGCAGAGTCCTCTTCGAATGACGCCCAGGGCCAGGGGGTATGCTTCATTGTCTCACCTCAACTAATTGGCGAATGCTGCAAAGCCTGTTTGTGCCCGGCCCAGTATCAGCGCATGCACGTCATGTGTTCCCTCGTAGGTATTGACGGCTTCCAAATTCATCAGATGCCGAATGACATGGAACTCGTCCGCAATACCATTGCCGCCATGCATATCGCGGGCGTTACGCGCTATCTCTAATGCTTTGCCGCAGGAGTTTCGTTTGATCAGTGAAATAGTTTCAGGGGCGAGTGCGTTTTGATCCATTAATCGTCCTGCTTGCAGACACGCCAGCAAACCAAGACTAATTTCCGTTTGCATGTCTGCCAGTTTCTTTTGGATCAATTGGTTCGCCGCTAAAGGCCTGCCAAACTGACTGCGATCGAGGGTGTATTGGCGTGCGGCATGCCAACAAAACTCAGCTGCGCCTAATGCGCCCCAGGCAATTCCATAGCGGGCTTTGTTTAAGCAACCGAAAGGACCTTTTAAACCTGTCACATCAGGCAATAACGCAGATTCTGGCACATGCACATCCTCCATCACAATTTCACCTGTCACAGAGGCTCGTAGCGAGAATTTGCCTTCTATTTTTGGAGCGCTTAACCCTGACATGCCTTTTTCCAAGATAAAACCACGAATTTCACCTTCCAGCTTGGCCCAGACGACAAACACATCTGCAATAGGAGAGTTTGTGATCCACATTTTACTGCCGTTGATGGTAAATCCATCCGCATTGCGGGTGGCTACTGTGCGCATGCTCGCAGGATCTGAACCTGAATCCGGTTCTGTTAATCCAAAGCAGCCCACCCATTCGCCAGAAGCAAGTTTAGGCAGGTAGCGCTGTTTCTGTGCTTCACTGCCATAAGTGTAAATCGGGTGCATCACTAGGCTTGACTGCACACTCATTGCACTGCGATAGCCACTATCTACACGCTCTATTTCGCGCGCAATCAGGCCATAGCTAACATGATTGACGCCAGCACAACCATAACGCTCGGGTAAGGTGGCGCCTAACAGGCCTAGCTCACCCAGTTCGTTCATAATGTCCCGATCAAAATGTTCTTTACGGTTGGCCTCCAGAATTCGGGGTTGTAATCGATCCTGACAAAAACTATGCGCCATATCGCAGATCATTCGCTCGTCTTCAGACAGTAATTGTTTTAATAAAAATGGGTCTTGCCAATCAAAAGCTGCACGCATTCTCGACTCCGGATAAAAAACACAAAAAGTGCTGGGAGCTTAGCCTGAGACCATGTAAAGTTAAATTAGATATATCCTCTGGCATCTATAGCTTTTATCTATGGACTTTAGACAACTAAATTATTTTATTGCGGTTTATGAGTCAGGCTCTGTAAGTGCTGGCGCGCGGCGGCTGGGCATTAGCCAGCCCACTTTATCTGCCGCCATCATGCAACTGGAAGCTCAACTGCAGGTTTGTTTATTCAGGCGTATTCCTAAAGGGGTAGTGGCTTCAGAGGACGCTGAACGTCTTTATGGGCATGCTTGTCATTTATTAAATCAACTACAAGCCGTACAAAATACCTTTTCACCTGCGCCAGAAAGGGTGCAGTTCAAATTGGGGTTGGCAAAGGCACTTGGTGTGGAACGAATGAGCCAGCTGTTAAAGGATTTTCAACAGCAGGCCGCTAATCTGTCTGTGCAACTGGAGTTAGCGCTGGTAGAGCCGGATGAACCCTGCGATGCCCGAATTATCAACATTAAACATTTGCGGGCAGGGGAAGATTTCACACCGCTTTGGAAAGACCTGTATCAAGTGGCATTGCCAACCCAACATCCTTTAGTGTTAAAGCCTCAGCTCAGATTAAGTGACTTCCATAAATTGGCCATGATTAAACGCACGCCCTGCGAAGCCTGGTCTGCTTTATATTCACAATTATTGCGACAAGGTGTGAAGCCTGATATTCGTGCAGATATTCATACCATAGAGTATGCGGTTGGCTTGGTTACAGCCGGAGTTGGCGCGGCGCTTGTTCCTGATTTTGCCGCCTTTACTCAGCGTACTGATATTGTTTTAAAAAGCATTAGTGAGCTGGCTCTGCCACGGGAATTAGGCTTGGCGAGCCCACGCTTAAGCAGCAGTGTACTGCTCAATTGTTTACGACAGTTATGCAAACAGATTGGTGAATAGTTTCAGTTATTGAACTCTTTGTCTCACATGACTTTATGTTTGCCTTTTGGAGGTATAACCCTATTGGGTAAGATATTTTTACCATGCAGAATGTTAATGTTGTCCGCTTTTCTTTGGCTTTCACTCTTTTGCGGTAAATTGAGCCGCCAAAAGAGAATTTGGGTAATCGATAATGAAGACTACACGCCGGCACAACAATTCAGATGACTCTGTATTATCAAGGTATGAAGATATAATTCAAAGTATGGAGCACCGTGTTGCAAGCAATAGCGAAAATTATCGGGCCTGGTGCGTTAGTATCGTAGCCGCGATTTTGCTCGGTGCAGTTTACAACAATCAACTAACTTATACTTATGTTGCAGTCCTGCCTATTTTTCTAAGTGCTTTGATGGATGGTTACTATGTTGCGCTAAGAGTGATACTTAAGCAGTATCAGAAATCCAGAGCAACTCCTGATGAGGAGCAACTCAAAGATATTGCCAATGAGCTAAATGGTACCATGTCCAGGGTCAGAGTTCTGCAGCTAGAAAATTTGGCGGCGCCCGCCATAAGACGATTCTATTCCCCAATACTCATACTTCTGGTGCTTTGCCAGATAACAGCTTTCTTTAGTGTTAAATGAGACAGCTGGGTTATTATGCTTTACAGCCTGAATTAACACCTTTTAAAAACATGGTTTCCATACTACAGAGTATTTCGGATTCTGCTATCCGACCGACTCGAGCTGAATTTATTAAAGCCAGTAACATACCGATAAATACCTCGCTCATGGCGGCTGCACTTACGTCGTTGCGGAGCGAACCTTCGAATTTTCCTCTAAGAAAAAAACGATCAATTTTAGTTTGAAATTCTTGCCAGGACGCCTTTCGGGTGATCAACTCTTCTTCATTTATTTCGAATCTGTGGGTTAGAAAAATAAGGAGCTCTTTATTTCTCAATAAACTCTCAGTGAGAGATTTAAAAGATTCATGCATTAACCCAGTTTCCAGATGTGCTTCTTTAATAGTCTCATGAATCTGGTGTAAAAATTCGCTATGCAGTCGTTCAATTAGATTATTCCGATCTGAACAAAAACCATACAAAATGGTTTCGCTAACACCAGTTGACTTAGCAAGTTCCTGCAGTGATGCGAAAGGTTTATCAACCAGCGCTAATGCAGTTGCGCGCAGAAGCTGATCGGGCAAGCTACCGCAGCTTGATACCGCGGATAAGAGTACATGTTTCATGTTTGCCTCACAGTCAGCATCTGTTTGGGAAGTGAGGCTTCATTTACTATTTCAAAATGAATCGTTATTGCAGACCCCGCTTTAAGGCCTAGAGTAATAAAAATAAACAAAAAAAGTGATGCTCCTAGGTGGTAGTTTTAAGTACAAAATAGGTACCTGGGTGTCCATGTATTCGGTAACTGTTTGCTTGTCCGACATGGGTAGCAGATTGAAATATTCCAGTGTTAATAAGCCTCGTAAGACTTTTTATGTTGTTTGCAAGTCTAAATATTCGAAGTCAAAGTCATTGCAGAAACGGATTTTGAGTGTTCAAAGACTCCTAAAGTAAGTCATGCGTAACTTTCATTGAAATTCTGTATTTGCTACAGTAATCAAATGCGCACCATATTCACCTTCATGCTTTGCTTTTTCGTGGCCTGCCAAGGCTTCGCGACCCCGTTTACGCCTGCAGAACCTTGCCCAATGATGAAAAATGTCAGTGAATCGTCCGTTGAAAACGATGAAATGACTGCTCCCGTTGCAGAGTGCTGTAACGATGCCAAGACGATTGCTATGACCGGCAAGCTCTGTAAAGGCGATACCTCCTGTAGCACTGCAACTGCTTGTATTTTACTTACGCCTTACGATTATCCTTCAACTTTAAAGCTCCCTGACTCTCTATCAGCCAAAACAAACATGACTGCCAGTCGTAATCCTTCCAGTCATTGGCGGCCTCCTTCTATTCAGTAATCCCATCTAACCAGGAATGTGGTTGTTGACCATTACAGGCAACAGCTTTTTAACCGGGCTCGCAGAGCCGGGGCGATGATCATTGATGGAATTATGTAAATGCATTCAATCTTTCCCTTGGGCGTCAAGGCGTCCCTGTTATCTCCAATTCGCCACTATAGGCTCTGCTCAAACAACATCGTTATCAGTGCTTGTTTGTTGCTTTGTTTTAGCAGTGTTGCAGCAGCGCAATCATCTGCAACAGCACTGACTTTGCAAGCTGCTTTGGAGCTTGCTGAAAGCCGCTCTGCAACACTTCAGGCTCAGGATTCAGTGAAACGAGCTGCACGTGAGATGGCCGTTTCCGCATCTCGGCTGCCTGATCCTGTGCTGCGTTTGTCTGTAGACAATCTGCCTGTCGAAGGAGCCATGCGCTACAGTCTGACTGAGGATTTTATGACAATGCGTTCAGTCAGCCTGATGCAGACGTTTACAGCAGTTGATAAACGTCAGGCGCGCAGTGTTCGTTATGAACGCGAAGCTGAGGTGGCTTCCTCTGAGCAATCATTACTTAAAGCATGGCTGCTCACCCAAACAGCCAAGGCCTGGTTAGATCGCTATTACCAAGAGCAAATGCTCGAACTGTTGCAACGTCAGCGTGACGAAGCTAAAGGGGTGAGTGAGGCTATTGAATCCTCTTATAGTGCTGGCCGTCATAGTCAGGCTGACGTCCTGGCGGCGCACTCTGCAGTGGCACAAATCGATAACCGAATGCTGGAGGCGAGGGCGGAACTCAGCACCATTGAGGCACTTTTGCAACGTTGGATTGGTGACGCGGCCTCAAACCCACTTGCAGCCCCGCCCCGCATTGATAGTACTCCTCTTGTTGCACACCAGTTAGCAGATGACATTGATTTGCATCCGGATGTCGCCGTGTTGAATGCCCGTGAGCGTATTGCGCTGGCGGATGTCGACCTGGCTGAGCTGGAAAAAGATGCTGATTGGAGCTGGTCTCTTATGTACAGCAAGAGAGGTAGTCAGTTTGGCGATATGGTATCGCTTGGCGTGTCCATCCCTCTGCCGTGGGATCAGGCGAACAAGCAAGACAGAGAAGTTGCAGCCAAACTTGCGCAAGTTGAACAGGTGCGTTTTGAGCGCGAAGAATTGCGGCGTGAGCACCTTTTTGAGACTCAAAGACTCCTTGTCAACTGGCGCAGCAACCTGACCCGCCTGGAGAACTACAACAAGAGGTTGATCCCGTTGGCATCCCAGCGCGTTGACGCTTTAATTGCTGCATTTCGTGGCGGCAAGGCATCTTTGGCAGAAGTACTTGAAGCTCAGCGAATGCTGATCGACACCCAGCTGGACAAGCTAGGTCTTGAAAAACAGACGGCTGTCTGGTGGGCTGAACTGGAATTTCTTATTCCCCGCGACCCCAGCAGACCAGGCAACGCATACCATCCGTCTAAACACTTAGCTGAGGAGACTTTGCCATGAGTACCAAAACTATTCTGCTCATTGTAGTGATAACAGCCGGACTTATGGCTGGGGGACTAAGTTTCTATCAATTAGGTTTCAGTAACGGAGAGACACATGCATTAAGTGCCGGGTCCGCAGAAGCCAAGAAAACAGCAACAACCCAAGTCGTTGACCCCTCAAGCTGGGGGATCTCTGAAGGTGAGGTTGCCTCGAGGCGCCATATTGAAGCAGGCCTCAAGGCCGGAGATATAGATCCCGTTACAGAGCGAAAAATTCTCTATTACCACGATCCTATGGTTCCGGGGAATAAGTTTGAGGCGCCGGGAAAATCTCCCTTTATGGATATGATGTTAGTACCGACCTACGCCGGAGCCGAAAGCTCAGACAACAGTACAGTCTCCGTCAGTTCGCGTATTCAGCAGAATCTGGGCGTGCGGACAGGTGAAGTGATGCTGACTCAATGGACTCCCGAACTATCAGCTGTGGGCACAGTGGCGTGGAATGACCGTAGCCAATTTGTGGTGCAGGCTCGCGCAACTGGTTTTGTGGAGAAGCTACATGTCCGCACAGCATTAGATCCGGTTAGTAAGGGACAGCCATTGCTGGAGCTCTATGTACCGGACTGGGTAGCAGCGCAGCAAGATTACCTGACCACTCTGGGTTTGAAAACAGAGGGGCTGGAGAGGCTTACTCAAGCTGCCCTGCAGCGGATGCGTCAGGCGGGTATGACCGAAACTCAGATCAGCTTGGTAAAAAGCACAAGGCTGGTTCATGCCCGTATCACGCTCAGCGCTCCGGCCAGTGGCGTTATCACGGAATTGATGGTCCGTGACGGAGCCACAGTAACTATAGGGACGCCGCTTATGCGCATCAACAGTCTTTCGAGTATGTGGGTTGAGGCTGAAGTACCGGAAAGTCTGACCGCTCAGGTGAGGGTTGGCTCAGAAGTTGAGGCACAAACTGCTGCGTTACCAGCAGAAGTGTTCCGTGGTCAGGTGCAAGCCTTATTACCTGAGATCAATCCAACGACCCGCACCCGTAAAGCCCGGATGGTGTTGGATAACCCGCACGAATTGTTGGTACCAGGCATGTTTGTCCAGATGAAACTTCGCGGCGGACCAGCCCGCACTGCGTTGGTCGTACCGTCAGAGGCGCTGGTACGTACCGGTCAACGAGCCCTTGTTATTGGGGTTGAAAATGAAGTCTTTCGTCCGTTCGAAGTGCGTATTGGTCACGAACAAAATGGTCAGACTGAAATTTTGTCAGGATTGAAGCAAGGCCAAAAAATTGTGCTTTCCGGCCAGTTCCTTATCGACTCTGAAGCCAACTTAAAAGGTGTTGAAGGCCGTTGGTCTTTGGACGAGAAACAAGGTTCAGTAAAACCAGAGGCTCAAAGCTACCATACATCTGCATTAGTGGAAGCAGTAGCCGATGAAACCCTTACGCTGACGCATCCGGAAATACCGGCATTAAAATGGCCTGGCATGACAATGGATTTCAGGCTGGCTCCTGATCACTCATCCATCAAACCTGAGGTGGGTAGCAAGATACAGATTGAGTTTCTCCTGCCGGAGGACGAAGCGCCACTGATCATCCAATGGCAACCAGAACACAACAAGGCAAACGGAGGTAAGCAATGATTGCCCGCTTGATCCACTGGTCGATTAGCAACCGCATTCTGGTTTTACTTGCCACCTTGCTAGTAGCTGCATGGGGCGTCATCTCTTTACTTCGTACTCCGCTGGACGCTTTGCCAGATCTGTCGGACACTCAGGTTATCATCCGTACCAGTTGGCCTGGGCAAGCGCCTCAGCTGATTGAAAATCAGATCACCTATCCGATGACAACCACTATGTTGTCTGTACCTGGGGCGCGGGTTGTGCGTGGTTATTCGTTTTTTGGCGACAGTTATGTGTATGTGTTGTTCGAAGATGGGACTGATCTCTACTGGGCTCGTTCACGGGTCCTTGAATACCTCAATCAGGTGCAATCCAGGTTACCTCCGGGCGCCAGTTCAGCACTTGGTCCTGATGCGACCGGGGTGGGCTGGATTTACCAGTACGCATTAATCGACCGCTCTGGTCAGCAAGACCTTGCTCAATTGCGTAGCTTGCAAGACTGGTTTCTCAAGTTTGAATTAAAGACAGTACCGGGAGTAGCTGAAGTCGCCACTATCGGCGGCATGGTACGGCAGTATCAAGTGGTGCTGAACCCGGACAAACTTACTGCTTATCGTATTCCTGTGGGGCAAGTGATCGAGGCCATCCGCCGGGGTAATCAGGAATCGGGTGGATCGGTACTGGAAATGGGCGAGGCCGAGTTTATGGTACGAGCCTCAGGCTACCTGCAAACACTGGACGACTTTCGTGCTATTCCACTGACAACTACTGATGCGGGAGTATCGGTGCTGTTGGGCGATGTTGCCCATGTCCAGGTAGGGCCCGAGATGCGCAGGGGGATAGGCGAGCTGGACGGTGAGGGTGAAGCCGTTGGTGGCGTGATTATTATGCGCTCCGGTGAAAACGCCTTAACCACCATAGAGGCGGTCAAAACAAAATTGGCGACGTTGAAAAAGAGTCTGCCGCCTGGTGTGGAGATAGTTCCGACTTATGATCGCTCCAGGCTTATTGAAAGAGCCATTGAGAATCTTAGCTACAAACTGGTCGAGGAATTTGTGGTTGTCGCTGTCGTTTGTGCGCTGTTTTTATTCCATCTGCGATCGGCTTTAGTGGCTATTGTCTCTTTGCCTTTAGGTATTCTGGCCGCATTTATTGTGATGCATTGGCAGGGGGTCAATGCCAACATTATGTCATTGGGCGGCATTGCCATTGCCATAGGTGCTATGGTTGACGCTGCTGTGGTTATGATTGAAAACGCTCATAAACATCTGGAGAAATGGCATCAGGATCATCCTGGGGAGTTGCTGCACGGCGAAACCAGATGGCGGGTGATCGCCGATGCCGCTGCAGAGGTAGGTCCTGCGCTGTTTTTTTCTCTGCTGATCATTACCTTGTCATTTGTGCCGGTTTTTACATTAGAGGCACAAGAAGGACGGCTGTTTTCGCCGCTGGCCTATACCAAAACCTATGCTATGGCAGCAAGTGCTGGTCTGGCGGTCACTTTGATCCCCGTACTGATGGGCTACCTGATCCGGGGCAGGATCCCTGATGAGCAAAGGAATCCGCTTAATCGCTGGTTAAGCGCTGCTTACCGGCCTTTACTAAATATCGTATTGCGTTTTCCCTGGACCACCATTGTATTTTCCTTTGTCATTTTTGTGGCCAGTTTATGGCCATTGCAACATCTTGGCACTGAATTTATGCCGCCTCTTGACGAAGGTGATGTGCTGTATATGCCAACGGCACTGCCGGGCCTGTCGGCCAGTAAAGCCGCACAGTTACTGCAGCAAACCGATCGTCTGATCAAAACAGTGCCCGAAGTTGCCAGTGTATACGGAAAAGCGGGCAGAGCAGATACTGCAACGGATCCAGCACCATTAGAGATGTTTGAGACCACCATTCAGTTTAAGCCCAAAAGCGAATGGCGTTCAGGGATGACGGCGGAAAAAATCATTGAAGAACTGGACAGAACAGTGAGGGTGCCGGGCCTGACGAATATCTGGATCCCTCCAATCCGTAACCGAATCGATATGCTGGCCACGGGTATCAAAAGTCCGGTAGGGGTGAAGGTGTTGGGGAGCGATCTTTCGGTGATCAATCAACTGACAAAAGAGATTGAGCAAAAGGTCAAACAAATACCCGGAGTCACCAGCGCTTTTGCTGAGCGTTTGACGGGAGGACGTTATGTCAACGTAGATATCAAGCGTGAGCGGGCGGCGCGTTATGGACTGAATATCGCTGACATCCAGTTGATTGTCGCCAGTGCGGTGGGCGGGATGAACATTGGCGAGACCATTGAAGGGCTGCAGCGGTATCCAATCAACGTTCGTTACCCACGTGAGGTCCGGGATTCGCTGGACCGGTTGCGCAGTTTGCCCATTGTTACGCCAAAGGGGCAACAGCTCGTCCTTAGTGATGTAGCTGACATTCGTATAGAAGATGGGCCACCGATGCTGCGTAGTGAGAATGCCCGTTTGGCGGGCTTTGTGTACGTAGATCTTCGTGGTCGCGACCTCGGCACCGCAGTGCGGGAGATGCAACAAGCCGTCGCTGATGAGGTCAAATTACCACCAGGTTACTCGGTGTCCTGGTCAGGGCAATTCGAATTTCTTGAACGAGCCACAGAGAAGCTAAAGCTGGTTGTGCCCTTCACTTTACTGATCATTTTTATCCTGCTTTATCTGACCTTTAAGCACTTTGCTGAGGCTTTGTTATTGATGGCAACCTTGCCTTTTGCGCTGGTCGGTGGGATCTGGTTGTTGTTTGGTCTCGGCCACAATCTGTCTGTTGCTGGCATAGTGGGTTTTATCGCCCTCGCAGGAGTGGCTGCCGAATTTGGTGTGATCATGCTGCTCTACCTTAAACAGGCGTGGCGGGCAAGAACTGACCAACATCAAAGCAGCGAAGCCGATTTGTTGGATGCCATTCGTGAAGGTGCAGTGCTACGTGTGCGGCCCAAAGCCATGACAGTTGCGGTGATCATGGCCGGTCTTCTCCCCATTCTATGGGGAGCTGGTACTGGCAGTGAGATTATGCAGCGGATTGCGGCCCCTATGGTCGGCGGAATGATTTCTGCGCCGCTGCTGTCCATGTTTGTGATCCCAGCAGCGTATTATCTGATGTATCGGCCTCGTCGACAATTAGATGTACAAGTTTGAGACACACGACGTCTAATTAACCAGAGATCGGTTTAACGAGCCATGACTGTAATAACATTAAACTTCGCGTTTGTGATGTTCAGTTGTGGCTTATTGCTCTTCAATTAATAAGCGATGAGCTCTTCAATCATGTTCAGCAAAAAGCCATGAACACTGCGATGTCTGGAGCTTTCTATTGTGAGATATTTTTCAACTGGTCGTTGATGGTTTCGATGATAAAGCGCCTTGAATGCATGGCTCTGTCCCACAACGATATGGCTTTTGCTTTCATGCTTTTACTTACGTTGGTCACCAGCGTGATGCCTTTTTCCCGTAGACCACTGGACAATGCTTTGCCGCCATGTAGGTTGGCAGGGGCGATTTTTGCCGCCACTATTCCACCTTGATGATTAACAATCAAACGGAGCTTAAATCCATAGAACCATCCCAAGGTACCTTTGCCTCTGCACACTAGTCCTGACAAGGTTTTATGCCGCTGAATTCGCAAGTTGCGACAGACTTTGATACAGGTGGAATCAACAGATTCGATGCTAGTTGGCTGGCTTTTCAGGCTGGCGAAGTAACTGCAAAGAGGCGGTGGGTATCACCTCAGGCAAGCGGGTATAACTGAGTAAATTTGGAAATGCTGATTTGTAAAATAGGGAAAGATAGTCAGTATAAAGGTCTTTGAAATCACGACGGTGGGTATCTGAAAGAAGATAATGATGGTCATGATTTCACTCATTGTCATGCGCCCAGCACGCTGCAGCTTGCGTGCTCCATCGGTTAAAAGAATTTTCCCCATTCAGGGATGAAAACCGCAGAAAAATAATCGATATAGCAAAACACTTCCACTAACTTGTGCACAGATCCTCTTTGATGTTATTGGGGGGGCGATCGAAAGATCCGATCACGATGAGAGCCTTTAATGCAAACTTTCTTATCCCGGCTTCGGGTCACATTCGTTTATTACTAAAGCAGCATGTAAGCAATTGGGAATTTGTACTACTATCGTGCTATCGTCCGGCTTACAAACCTAGATAAAAATTCAAATATGCCGTTTCTTACTCAGACCATATTTCTTGCCAACAGCGCTTTTGTGACACGCTATAAGCTTCTTTGCTGTTGGCTGGTTTTTTTGCTGTTTATTGTGTCCGTTTTTACTTGTACTCTGCTATCTGCCAGCCCCAATGTGTCGCGTCTTTCTCCTGACAATGGTTTAAGTCAGGGCGTGGTTTACACAATGAAGCTGGATAGCAAAAAGCAGCTTTGGTTAGCGACAGAAAGTGATTTAGACCGGTTTGATGGCACCAGTGTAGAGCATATGCGTGCGGCGCTTAATTTAAGCAGCGATATTGTCTGGGACTTTGATTTCGTTACTGATACCAAACTGCATGTTGCAACAGCGGATGCTGGTCTCATTGAAATGGATTTGTTAACAGGTAATGCCCGCTATCTGCAACGAGATAGTAAAGGGACGTTTTCCCGGGCACAGGCAATCTATATAATCCGTAAAGATGCACAGCAAGAACGCTGGTATGCCAATGAACTGTCCGTATATCAGCTGAATAAAGACGGTAACCTTAGCGAAGTATTGACTTTCACTGGGAAAGACCCTGCTGTTCACCACATACGCGATATACTTCGCTTCGAGGATACCCTTATCATTGCCACGTCGAAGGGGTTATACCAGTTCGATTTATCCAATAAACTACTAAAACCACTGCAGTATTTACCGGAAAATGCCCTCGAAGACCAGTTCAACAGTAAGGCGCTGTTGCTGCATGACAAGCATTTACTGATCGGTACTGTCAGAGGGCTATATCGCTTACCGATCAGTGCCTTGCGGCAGCCTTCTGCTGAAGTGCTGGCTGAGACATTACTACCAAAACACAACGTCTGGAAAATTAAGCCGTCGCAAAAATACGGTATATTACTGGCTACTGACGCTGGCTTATTACAACTGGATGCTGAAGCAATCACAGCAAAGACGTTGTTTCAGCCAGGGAATACTGCTTTTGCTTATGCCGATGATACCATTCTGGACTTTATTGAATTAGATGATGGCAACTTCTGGCTCGGTTCACGTGGAGATGGGGCTTATTTCTGGAACAGCCAGTTCGCCGGTTTTGAAAATGTGTTTAATCGCACCGGTGAAAATACACTGAGCCATAATGTTGTCTTTGGTTTGCACAGCACTGCAACAGATTTATGGATTGGCACGCAAAACGGCCTGAACCGTTATCAGTGGCAAAGCGGTGAAATTAAACAGTTTTTGGTGAATAGCAATAGTGCAGCTGTGGAGTCAGCAGCGACAATATACGGTATTTACCCGCATGCATCTGACCGCTATTTATGGCTGCTGACAGCAGTGTCTTTAGTACAATTTGATACCGTTTTAAATCAGCTCGTGGTACCAACTTCAATACAAAATTCTGATGTGTTTCAGCAATATATTTACAGTGTCACACACACTGCTGACAACGACTTATTAATTATTAATGCCAAAGGGTCATTTCGGATAAAAAACGACAGTAGTGCACAGCCTTTGAAATCTCTGTCATTGTTTTTATCTTCACCTCAAGACGCGCAATGGTTTGGCGCTGATCCAGCAGCTGTAAATGAGTTCTTCTTTTTTTACCAAGGCGCGATTTGGCGATACAGGCTGGAGCAAGACAAGGTATCGTTGGTATATCAGCTACCAGAGCAGCATAAAGACAAAGTTCTATTTGGGGAAGGAATGCAGCAAGTTAACCAAAGCCTGTGGTTTTTAATCTCTGGCCTGGGGTTGGTTGAGCTGGACAGCACGAATTTTACTTTGAAGAGCACTTTTTTCAATCCGGATGAGCCCTCCTTATCAACTTCTACCTTGTATGCGCTGCAAAAAGACAATCAGGACTATTTGTGGATGAGAAGCCATTCCGG
>Ga0247725_1000705_pt1 | contig 21367 bp, 24 predicted proteins | sample OKSTACKMCFT3sol_FD_183021 | JGI IMG/M metagenome (GOLD analysis project Ga0247725, IMG submission 183021) | Subsurface sediment microbial communities from gas well in Oklahoma, United States - OK STACK MC-FT3-sol | ecosystem: Environmental > Terrestrial > Deep subsurface > Rock core/Sediment...
CTCGTCGCGCGCGACCGGAGCAGGCGGACACTGGATTTTCACACCGGGCGCGGGCCGGTCAGCGCCGCCCGGCTCAAGGATTGCCTGCTGCCCGTGCTGGCGCCGGACGTGCTGTTGATCAGCGATTCGGCCGCCGCCTACCGGGTCTTCGCGCGCGACGCCGGTATCGCGCATGAGGCCATCAACCTGCGCACCGGGATCAGGGCGCGCGGCGCGATCCACCTCAATCACGTCAATGGCTGGCATGCCCGCTTCAAGACCTGGCTCCGGCGCTTCAATGGCATCGCCAGCCGCTACCTGGCGAACTATTCCGGCTGGCAGCGCTTGCTGGATGACGGTGAGTTGCGTACGCCCGTGCAATTGCTGACCGCCATTATCCAGTACGCGATTTGTCGTCGAAAAATAACGATCTAACGCGCACAGCGCCTATTCAACGACTCTTCCCTTCAGGACGCTGGCCTGGCGCCGCCCTCGACGCATCCCACGCCGCCATGACCCCGCCGACGGCGGCATCCATGAGCGCATGGCGCACACCATCGCGGGCCAGGGTGGACAGCCCGAGCAGGAAAGCGTCGAACACGGTCGCCAGGGCCCGCACGTCGGTGTCCGCGCGCAGTTCGCCGCTGTCGACGCCGCGCTGGACGCAGGTGGCGATGCCGGCCCGGGTCCGTTCCCGCGAGCGCGCCAGGGGCGCCGTGACGGCCGCGTCGTCCGCGGACGGCGCGCTCATGACGCCCAGGCCGACCATGCAGCCTTTCGGGTGGCCGCGACCGCACTGCATCCTGGCCGAACTGCGCAAGGTGGTCTCGATGGCCTCGCGCGGGGGCAGTGCGGGATCCCACAGGGCATCCGTCACCCGCGCATGGGTTCCGAGATAGCGTTGCACGCATTCCTGGAACAGTGCCTCCTTGGAGCCGAAGGCGGCGTAGAAGCTGGGCGCGGCGATGCCGTTGCCGATCCCCGCCTTCAGCTGCGCGAGCGAGGTCGATTCATAGCCGTGTTCCCAGAAGATGTGCATCGCCTGCTCGATCGCCCGGTCGCGATCGAAGGTGCGTGGGCGCCCCATTGTGGCCATACTGTATTCCCGTAAGTCGTTCCGACTTCAATACTAATCGATATATAAGTGGTTGACAACGCCGCCCTTGCGCCAGTATTGTACCGATCAATACAAATGTCGCGAGGTTTCTCTGCGATCACTGACTGGAGCAAAGAGAATGGCAGATCATGGATTGTTTGCGCCGTGGGCGACATCGCCCGCAAGGACGGTGCGTCGCGGGCACTTCTGGATACCCGGCGAGCGGGTCGGGCAGGGTGGCGCGACGTACCAGCGCGGTCCGATGTACGTCGAATGGGAGGCGCCCGAAACGGTCACCGGGCCGTATCCCGTCATCCTGGTGCACGGCGGCGGTTTCCAGGGAACGGAGTGGTTCGACACGCCGGATGGCCGGCCGGGCTGGGCCCAGCGGCTGGTCGAGGCCGGCCATGCGGTGCTGGTCGTCGACCGGCCCGGCCATGGCCGGTCGCCGTTCCACACGCGTACGCTCGGCGACATGGGCCCGGCGTTCTCCTATGAAGGTGGACAACGCATTTATTTCCCCGGCGACGACGGGCGGCATACGCAGTGGCCGTTCGCGCCGGACGACGCCCAGGCGATGGACGAGTTCATCGCGGGCTACGGACCCTTGCCGGCCGACCTGGAACTGTCGCAGACCCTCGATGCCGACCGCCTGGCCGCCTTGCTCGACCGCGTCGGCCCGGCGATCCTGGTCACGCATTCCGCATCCGGCCCCGTTGGCTGGCTGGCGGCCGACCGCCGGCCGGCGCTGGTAAAGGCGATCGCCGCCATCGAGCCGATGGGCCCGCCGTTTGCCGACATCCCCAATATCGGACCGATGCGCTGGGGACCGACGGCGGCGCCACTGCGCTTCGCGCCGCCGGCGGCCGATGCCGAGGCGGTCCGCACGGCGCCGCCCGGCAGCTTGCGCCTGCCGTCGCTCGTCGGGCTGCCCATCCTGATCGTGACGGGGGAGGCCTCGGCCTTCGCCGCCGCCAGCCCGCCGACGGCGGACTTCCTCAATGCCGCCGGGGCCTCGGCCGCGTTGCTGCACCTGCCTGACCACGGCGTGCATGGCAATGGCCACGGCCTCATCTATGAAAAGAACTCGGACGAGGCCCTGGCGCCGGTATTGCGCTGGCTCGTTGAACGGACGCAAACATCCTGCTGACTGAATGGAGAACACCATGACGAAGACCTGGTTGATCACCGGCTGCTCGAGCGGCCTTGGACACACGCTGGCACAGGCGGTCGCACGGCGCGGCGACCGGCTGGTGGCGACGGCGCGCAATCCCGCATCGCTGCAGGCGCTGGCCCGGCAATTCCCGGACACGGTGCGCGTCTGTGCGCTGGACGTGACGCGGCCGGAAACGGCGCGCGCCGCCGTCGCGCTCGCCGTAGAGGCTTTCGGCGGCCTGGACGTGCTGGTCAACAATGCCGGCCATGGCCTCTACGGCGCCATCGAGGAGGTCGAACCCGGCGAATACCGGCCCATGTTCGAGGTCAACCTGTTCGGCTTGATCGAGACGACCCGCGCGGCATTGCCCGTCCTGCGTGGACGGCCAGGCGGCCGCATCGTCAACCTGTCGTCGATCGCGGGGCTCTCCGGCGGGGCAGGTTCGGGCTACTACGCGGCCTCCAAGTTCGCGGTCGAGGGCCTGTCCGAATCGCTGGACCAGGAGCTGCGACCGCTGGGGCTGCGCGTCATCATCGCCGAGCCGGGACCGTTTCGCACCGATTTCCTGGGGCGCTCGATGACCCTGGCCGGACGCCGCATCGCCGACTACGAGCAGACCGCGGGCCAGCGGCGCATCTATCGCGAAAACAACGACGGCAAGCAGGCAGGCGATCCGGACAAGGCGGTCGGGGTGATCCTGCGCGCCGTCGACAGCGACGCGCCGCCCCTGCACCTGCCGCTGGGACCGATAGCCCACGCCGTCGTCGAGCGCAAGCTGGCGTCGATGCGCGAGGACGTCGAGGCATGGCGCAGCATCTCGATTGCTACCGACTTCGATTGATCTGGTAGAGCGGACCGGTCGCGACGGGGGCGGTGCGGTGCGGGCGGCGAGCAGATCCGCTTCGGCCTTCGGTACGGGCGCGATAGGGACCGCCTTCCAGGCATGCGCGGTCGTGTCGCCGGGCGCGAGCACTTGCCCGTCAGCGCTGAGCAGGTCGACGCGCATTTCCTCTTGCCGGCCGCGGCAGGTGCAGGTACGCAGGTCGCAGACTGTGCAGCGCGTCATAGTGCCAGGAATGGAGCGGCTTCGGCGCGGCCGCGACGTGCGCGAGGAGCGCTGTCGGCGCTTCCGCAGGAGCGGTTGTTCCGAAATGGATGAATGAGCCGGGCGGTTCGGATGCTCGACGAACGTGGAGCGAGAGAGGCGCTGGTGCCCGGAGCCGGTAACGTTGAGTCATAAAATTCAACAGCTTACCGTGGGCTTTGCCAAAAAAATGCCAGAAAAAATTGATGAGATAGATTGGGCCGCTCTCTACGAGAGTGAACGCTTTCAGGTGCCGACAAGGACGCTTAGCCCACGTGTAAAAAGGCATTTCGCTTGGGAGGGATGGAGCCCAGAGCATAAAATTCCAGCCGCTTGGCTGAAGCATTATGCCAGCTCGTTCCATTTCAGCGACGCCGAGATTCTGTCGGCGCGGACCACGGCCGACATGCCTATTGCGGGAGGCATTTACTTCCTGTTCGACGGCGACGAGTGCGTCTACGTCGGGCAAACAAAATGCTTCTGGGACCGGGCCCAGCAGCACCAGAAGAATGGCCTCCGCTGGAATTCCCATGCCTACTTTGAGGCGCCGAAATGGCATGCAAAAGCTATTGAGGCGTACTATATCCGGCGCATGAGGCCGCGCTTCAATGCCAGCTTCCCGAACGAAGTCACATATTCCGAGCTGGTCGACGCCCTGGGGCTCGATCAAGCATTGATGGCCGACTGATCATCCTCCAGCGGTTCGCCCATGATCCGCTCCATCATCGCCTCGGCCGGGCCCGACACCTCGCCGCCGGCGATGACCACCAGCCGCTCGCCAGCATCCTTGCGCTCCTGCCGGACGGTCAGCACGTGGCCGCCGCCGCCCGGCGTGAGGGCGTAGATATCGAACTCGATCACGGCGCCGCCGCCACGTTTCCGCCGTAGCGGGAGCCGCCGAACAGCTGCACCGCAAGCACCATGGCAGCACGGCGCCAACGCGAGACACCGCAGGCTTCCAGCGCCTCGCCGTAGACCTGGTCGGCCAGGTGGCGGGGCACGATCCGGGTTTCGTACAGGAAGTCATGAACGACCGCGGCTTCGTCACCGATCCCGCCGAATAGCCAGTAGGTGAACGGCGCGCGCGGCACGCTGGCGAAGTCGGTCACGAAGCCTTCCGGGACGATCACCAGGCGATCGAGCAGCGCCGACGAGAACGCCAGCGGCGCGAGCAGTATCCGATCCGCGCTGGCCAGCCCCACGCGATCCGTGCGCAGCGTCGACAGGAATCTAGCGCGCGGCTGCATTGCGCACCTCGTCGCCGGTGTAGGTGCCGCTGCATTGCAGGGCCAAGTTTGAGCAGCCGGCCAGGGTGAGCAGGGCGGCGAGCAGCAGGATGCGTTTCATCAGAATTCTCCTTTGCGCATGAGGGCGGCCAGGCGGGTGGCGCGGGCGCCGACCTGGTTGGCCCAACGGGAATCGAGCATTTCGCGCGCGGCGGCGTCGTACCGGCCGGCGCGCATGTGGGTCAGGGCCTGCTCGAAGCCCAGCAGCCGGTGAATGCCGAGGTTGAAGCACATGTTGGCCAGCACGTTCTGGCGCGCCGGCGTCATCTGGCGCCACCAGGGCAAGCGGCGGTCGAGATCCTTCTCGACCTCGCGGATATCGTTCTTGAGCATCAGCGCGATCTCGTCGTCGAAGAACGGGCGATCGGTGATGTTGCGGCCCACGCCGGCGGTCAGCTTGCCGACGGTATCGACGTAGGCGATCGCGCGCCGGCCTTCGTCGATGATGAGCTGGGCCTCGAGTTTTTGACGGTCCATGGTCAACCTTTCAGCTGGGAGACAAGCCACGTGACCCCGCTGCCGATCGAGCCGGCGGCGCCGCCAATCAGCATCAAGGTGCGCCAGCCGCCCCGGGCTTGGGCCAACTGGTTGAGGACCATATCGAGCTTCTGGTCGAGCTCTTGGCTCGAAGCGTCGAGCCGCGCGATTGCGGCTTTCATATAGGCGACCTCGACCTGGAGCTGGGCCAGGGCGATCGCGTTGTTCTGATCGGTGGTGGTGGTCACGATGACCTTTCGGAAAAAGAAAAGGCCACCCGAAGGTGGCCTATAATTGTTGAAACTACATGGGGATTACATGGACGACAACCTACTGCGCGCTGCGGCATCAGCCGCCGGCGTGACCTTCTATTCCCTCCTATTCAAGTACCTGAAGACCCAGCTGGACCGCTCCCGGGACAAGCACGGGTGCGGCGCGCCGGAGCGTCTTGGCCGCGCCCTGGGCCGCCTTTGGGCGCGAGGCCACCGCCGCTACAAGCGCGCGCTGAGCCGGTGACAGGTAAGCGCCGGCGCCACCCAGCAGGCCCGCCGCAACGGCAGGGTTGAGCAGGTAGGACGATCCCAGCGCGCCGACACCCAGCAGCGCGCGACCCGCGGTGCCGCTGTCAGCAACCTTGCCAGTCAAGACCGACCGGCCAGCATCGCCGAGGTCCTGGCCCAGCGCCGAGCCGCGGGCGAACGCGCCCTTGTCCTTCGACTTGTCCAGCGCGCGAACAGCACTCTGGAACTGCGCCGGCGAGAAGTCGCCAGCCTCTGCGCCGACTCGCGCCGCTGCAGTCTGCACGCGCTTGAAGTTGGCCCAGGCCGTGTTCGTGGCGCGCAGGTCGTCGGCCGCGTCGCCGGCGTGCCGCTGCAGCAAGCCGCGCAGCTCTTCCTGCAACTGCCGCACCGCGGGCGCCAGCCGGCCCTCGTAGATATTCTGCGAGCCGCCGAGCTTGCGAACGTCGGCGCCGAGCTGGCTTTCGACCCGCTTGAAGCCCTCGGACGTCAAGATGCCGTTGTCGAAAGCGGACTCAACGTCGTTCAGCACCATCTGGAAGGCGCGCTTTGCGTCCTTCGACAGCACGTCCTTGTTGACCAGTTTCTGCAGGTCGGCCACCTTCGTTGCGAACTGCTCGTCACGCGGGATGGCGCCGATCCGGTTCAACACGTCGTCATAGGACTGGCGCAGCACGTTCTCGGTGTGGACGATCGCATCGCGGCCGGACAGCCCGTCGGGCAGCTTCTGGCCGATCGGCTTGAGCGCGCGGTTGAATGCCGCCTCCTGGAACTGCTCGTTGGCCCGGCCGCGCGCCGAGGCGATCGCGTCACCGACGATGGGTAGGCTCTGCAGCTTTTCCTCGGCAGCGCCGAGCCGGCCGCCCAGAGCCTGGCCGATGGTTGGGTTGACGCCCTCGCGGCGCAGGAGCTGCAGGTTGGCATTGCGCGAGGCGTTCGGGCTGACGACGCGGGCCAGGCCAGCGCCGGCCGCGGGGACCAGGCCGCCCAGCGCGGCGCCGGCGGCGGCTTGCTGGCCTTTCTCGCTCCAGAAATCACCCTCAGCCACAGGCGCCAGGCCGGCCGAAGCTGCGCCGCCAGCCGCTCCAATGCCGATCCTGGCCGCAAGTGAGGCCGCGGCCGGGGCGCGCGTAGCGATCGCAGCATTCGCCGGCGACAGTACATTGCCCAGCAGGCGGTAGCCATCGATGCCGCCCTGGCCGGCGGCCTTGCGCCGCGCCTCATAGTCCATGTTCGACTCGCGAACCTGCTGGTCGACGCCGCCCTCGGGAAGGCGCGCCACCAGGCCGGTCTTGTCGGCCAGCCAGTTGTTCGCCTGGTTGACGCCCTGCACCAAGCCGCTTGGCAGCAGGTTCGCCAGCAGCTGCGCGCCGCCGTCAATCGGATCGCGCAGGCCGCGCACGAAGCGTTCCCCGCGGCCTGGGCCTTGGGCTTTCGGCGCTGGCGCATCACCGAACAGGTCTGCCGACAGGTCGCGCCCGCCAGCAGCCGGCGCCGGCGAACCGCCGAACAGCTCAGCGGAAAGATCACGTCCTGCCATTATTGGCCTCCAATCGTGTAGCCCTTGGCCTTCAGGGCAGCGGTAACTTCGGCCGTGCTGCGCCCGCTGGCGCGCGCGGTGGCGGCGATGTCGGACAGGGTGGCCACCTTGCCGCCGGCCGACTGCTGCGGCGCTTGGGCTGCTGGCTGCCCGCCGCTGGCCGGGTTCTCATATTGGGAGGTGTCCAGCGGCTCATACCCGTAGTTGGCGCGGATGCCGTCGACATTCAGGCGCCGGATCTGTGCCGCGCGCTGGTTGATGCCGCGGATCTCGCCCAGGCGCTGTTTCACCAGTTCGGTGTCGTTCAGGTTCGTGAACAGCTCGTTCCACGCACGTTGCGCATCGCCGTCCGTCTGCACGCCGGCGTTCAGGCGCAGCGAGTCGTTGCGCAGCTTCTCCAGCGTCGAGCGGAAGCTGGCAAGGTTGCGGCTTTCCTCGCTCGACATACCGGTGGCGTTGCGCGCCTGATTGACGAGATTGGACACCGGCCCGAATGAGAGCTTGCCGGAATCCAGCTGGCCTTGGATGCGCCCGAGCTGGCTATCGATGCCGCTGGCAGTGGACAGGGCGTCGAGCTCGGTCTGCTGCATCTTGAGCGCGGCGGCCGGCAGCGGGCGATTTGCCGGATTCGCGGCAACTGCGCGCCGGTCCATCATATCCTGGCCGCGGCGCTGGGTCGCGGCCGACAGTTGGGCGTCTGGCGAAGCGGTGCGCTGGAAGCTCTGGCCCGGCTGGAGCTCGAACGGGTTCACCGCCACGCTGCGGCCTCCCAGGTTCTCGAGTTGCAGTTTCTCGCGCGGCGACAGCCCTTCGAGCTGCTTGATGCTGCCGTCGTCGGCGGTGCGTACCGCCACCGGCTTGCCGTCCGGGCCGTTCACGAAGGTGATGCCGCTGTCAAACTTCGGCGCCTTCGGGGTCAGCGATCGCTGCAGTTCTAGGCCGCGCATCGGGTCGATACGCATGACCGCCTGGATGGCGGCATTGGCATCGAAGCCGCCTTCGCCGTTCGCTCCGCGCAGCGCGTCGTTGATTTGCTGTTCCTGCTGGCGCGCGCTCTGGCGATCAGCCAGCCCGGCCTGGCCTTCCTGCAGCTGCAGCGCGCGCATCTGCTCAAGCTGGCCCTGCTGGCGCGCCTGCTGCTCCTGCTGCTGGTAGGCGCCCAGGCCGCCACCCAGGATCTGGCCCAGGCTGGTCGGCGTGCGCGACGGGCCCGAGGCCTGCAGAATCTGCGCGGCCGCGGCCAGCAGGCCCTGGGATTGCGGCGAGCCGCCGAACATATCGAAAATGCTTGCCATGTTTTCTCCTTATAAGCCCTAGCCGATGATGCCGGGGCCGAAGCCGCCGAACAGGCCGGCCAATTGGCTGCCGGCGAGGGCTCCGCCCAGCGCGCCACCGACCCGGTTCTGATACAGCGGTTGCGTGGTCGATTGCGAGCTGTTCGCGCTCAGGTACGGCGCCAGCAGCGAGTTGACGCCCTGGTATCGCCCGAGCTGCCAGTTGTCGTTCGCGTTCACCTGGTTCGACGCATTGCCCAGCAGGCCGGACAGCAGCCCGGCGCCGGCCAGGTTGTTGCTGCTGTTCAGCGCGTTGGTGGCGAGCTGCCCGTGCTGCCCCAGGCTGGCATTGAACTGGTTGTTCTGCTGCTGCATGCCGGCGTTCGTTTTCAGCACGTCGAGGACATTCCCCACGTTCATGAACTCGGCTTGGTTGCGGGTGGCGGCGTTCTGCTGCGCCACGTTGTACTGCTGCGCGCCCAGGCCCTGAGTTGCCGACAGCGCGCGGTTCTGGCCGTTCTCGTAGGCGCCGGCCAAGGCATTGGCCGTGTTCGCGCTGTTCGCCAGCCCGAGCTGGGTGTTCGACTGGTTGAGCTGCTTCGTGAAGTCGCTCAGCGCATTGCCCTCGGCGATGCCTTGTCGCGAGCCGCCGTACTGGCCGGCTGCGATGGCGCCGCCGCGGATCGATGGCAGGACGTTGCGTGTAAAGTTGTCGGTCAGGTTCGACTGGTTCTGCTGGAACTGCGCGCTGGTCAGCGCATTGCCGGCCTGCAGCGAGTTCATCAGCGCGTTCGTGTTGCCGCCGCTCAGCAGGTTTTGGTACGAGCTGGTCAGATCGATGTTGTTCTGGTTCGGGGCCTTGATGTCGCTGCCGGCGGCGAAGGCCGGGCTGATGACCTGCGCGCCCCCGGCCTGGAACCCGGGCGCCTGGTTGCCCTGCATGGCGCGGTATGCGGCCTGGCGCGAGGCGTCCAGGTCGGCCCCGGCATAGCTGGCATAGCCGGCATTTGCCTTGGCGAAGTTGTTTGCGGCGTCGGAGCGCGGCTGGTTGAGCAGGTCGCGGTATTGCGACAGCAGGCCGGCATCGCTGCCGCCGTTCCCGAACAGCATGGCCGAAATGCGCGGGTCCAGCTGCTGCTGGGTGGTCGCGGTCTGCGACTTCGGCTGACCGCTCCCGCTGGCGAGGCCGCCCAAGGCGCCGCCGATTGCGCCGCCAATTGGGCCACCCAAGACGGTGCCGGCGATGGGTGCGGCGATGCCGACGAGGTCTTTCAAGAATCCCATGATGTTCCTTTCGTTGATTGCTGGTCAGCCCAGCGGTGCCCATACGGCGCCATTCCAGTAGTAGTAGCCCTTCCCGCTGCCAGGGTCCCAGCCTGTGCCGTCAACGTAGATCAGCTCGCCGGGCCCCGGGTCGGGCGGTTCTTCCATCGTCGGCGCCAGCATCAGCACCGTGTTCGAGCGGATCACCGTGGTCAGCGTGTCGACCTTGGCTTGCAGCTCCGCCAGCGATTCCCCCGGCGTGATCTTCGCCAGCACGCCCTGAAGCACGCCGGCGATGCGGTGCAGCTCCTGGTCGAGGTATCGCTGCGCGCTGGCCGGCAGGTCGGTCGGCGGCGGCTCGGGCTTGTAGCCGAGGATTGCACCTTTCGTCGGCCTCACCATTTCGAACCCCGCTGCACGTCAAGATCGTAGCTGTCCAGGCGCCAGGTTGTTGCGGTCCCGGCCTCGAAGCGCACAGCCAGATAGCGGTAGTCGACCATGCAGTCCACCGCGACGTCTTCGCCGATGACGAACTCGACCTCAGCATCCCATTCAGGATCGGCTGCCGGGTCCGTCATGTGGCCGCCGATCTTCACGATCACGGTGCCGCCCGGTGTGCCGGTGATGCGCGGCCGGATGCTCACGATCCGCTTCGTCACGTCGTCGGCGTCGAAGGCCAGGCCGCGCCGCTCCAGGTATGACTCGATGGGCGTGCCGTTGAACGTCGCCGCAGCGTCGAGCAGCAGCAGCTCCTTGTCGGCCGAGGCCATCAGCACGCGCGCCAGGTTCGGCACGTTGTCGGGCTGGTTCCAGGCCGTCAGGTCGCTATCCCAGGGGTCGTTGTCGGCCGCCCAGGAGTCGCCCAGCGAGTCGCTGACCTTGCCGAACGCCGCGTGATGCAGGTTCGGAATGTCGCGGTAGGTGACCGTCTTGTCCTTGTAGTTCCAGACCAGCGCCTTGTTCGGCGCCGAGGCCCCGATGGAGGCATAGCAGACGAACACCTCGTTCAGGAACGGGTTCTTGAACACGAACGCCCGGTCGTTGTAGTCGGTGTCCATGTCCTGGAACAGCGCCTCGCGGGCGACATCATCGAGCACCGGCGTGGCCGACTGGCCGTCGTGCACCACGAAGTCCGAGCCGGTCAATACCGCGTGCACGCCGTCCAGCTCCACGATGCAGTTGCGATTCATCGCGCCCGACAGGCCCAGCACCTTGCGGAAGCTGAACACGAAGGGGCCGCCGATATAGTCCATGCGCCACACGGATTGCTCCTTGTAGATCATGAACGAATCACGCAACTGGAGGCCGTCGATGATGCGGTCGCTGCCCTCGGCCAGGTCGTATTCGCCAGCCTCCTGGGTTGCGTCAGCCGGGTCCCAGGTAATTGGCACGCCGCCAGGATCGGCCGTGCTGGACCACTTCACCATGAACGGGAAGTTCGCCTCGCTCTTCGTCACGTTCAGCGCGATCAGGAAGTTTCGGTACGCGCGCATCGCCTTGCACCAGGTCTTCGCCGGCCAGTTGTCCAGCACCTTCATGCGCCGCTTCGGGTCCAGGTTCCATTGCTGCGGCGGGTCGACCTCGTTCCCTGGGTTCAGGATCGGGATGCCCGACAGCAGGGTGCTGGTCCATTGGTTCGGCTTCCCGGTGTAGTTGACGTCCTTGTCGAATTCCTGGCGCGTCAGGTTCGTGTGCACCGCCTCGCCGTCGATGACCGTCGCGGCATAGATCTTCTCAGCGCCGGCGTACAGCCAATAGCTGTCGGCGCCGATGTTGAGCTGGACCAGGTGGTAAGGGACGATGGCCGGCTCGCCGTGGCTCGGGCCGTGGCCGTAGAACTGGATCGCTGACCGCTTGCGGAAACGCATGTTCTTCGCGTCCGTCCAGGCGCCCAGCGGCAGCTCGTGCGCGGCCACGTCCTTGATCACGCCGATCGCGCCGGCGTTTGGTACTGGCACTCGGGCCATGTGGTTCTCCTACCAGAGTTCGATGAGGACGAGGGCAGCGCCGGGAATGTTGGAAATGCTGGCGTTTTTCGACCCGCCAGACCCGCCACCACCATCACCGCCGTTGCAGTTTGCTGCGGCTGGATTGTTAGGCCCGCCGCCGATGGTGGTGCTTTTTCCGATGAGAGCAGCCCCGAGCAGGCATGTGTCGACCCTCGAAATTCCTCCCGCACCTACACGGTTCAAGGTGTCATTCCATTGCGCGCCACCGGCGCCCCCACCAGTCGAATACTGATCGCCGGGGCCACTGTTGCCGCCGACCGAGACAACCACGTCCCCGCCGCCAGTCTCACCATTCCCCCCGCGACCCGCTGCGCCTCCGCCTGCGCCAAAAGTGGTGCCAGCACCACCGTTAAAGTTGATTGCGCCACCAGAACCAACTCCACCAACTCCACCAGCCGTACTCGTGGCATCGCCGCCGTTCCCGCCGGATAGTTGGTAATTCAAGAAGTTAACAACCGTCGCCGTTCCGAAGAGAACGTCGACTGATGTGCCAGGCGGGATATCTTCGATAAGCGTTGCCGCCAGCCCGGCGCCGCCACCACCAGGCGCATCTGAGCCGATCGTCGGCCCGTTCGCCCCGCCCCGGCCCTGGCCACCGCGCCCGAGCGCCGTGACGCGCGCGCGAGTCGCCCACGACGGGGTGATGAACGTCTGCCGGCTGCCGCCGGTGGCGCGCAGCACGATGGCCTGCACCGGCGGACCGCTGGGGTCGGACTCGATGGTCCCGGCGCGTTGCGGCAGGCCCGGCAGTACGCCACCGATGGACGGGCCGATGCGGGGAAGGTATGGATTGCTCATGGCGTTGGAGTGCCTTCAGGTGCAATGAAGTCGACGATGTCGCCGTGGACGACGATGCCGCCTGCGGGCGGCGCGGTCAGCGAGCCAACGTACAGTTGCTCATTCGGGCCCAGACGCAGCGGGCGTAGTTCGCTGAACTTGGTGAATTCCGTTTCCGTCAGGCCCGCCGTGGTGCCGATCGTCTGTGCAGGCATGGTGATCGAGCTTTTCGGGCGCAGGGCAGCGCCTTCATTGCGGCTGACGAACAGAACGAGGCCGTTGGCCGTTGCCAGCGTGTTGCGGAGCATTGCGCCCAGGCGCGGGACGATCCCGCCTTGCGCGCCAGCAGTCACCAGCAGCACGGCATTGGTAGGGGTATCGGTTGCCAACCCGGTGACTTGGGCGGTAATGACCGCATCGAAGGTGCGGGGCTTCTGCGCAAAGCGCGCGGTATTGTCAGGCATGGTGACTCCTTATCCGAGAGAGAGTGCAATGGCGTGCGCTTCGGCCAGCCGCTTGTTGTCTGCGAAAGTGCTGTCGTTCTTCCAGGTCGCCATGCCGTTCTGGGTGACAAGGCGATAGGTGACCGTCCCGCCCGGCTGGCCCGGCAAGCTGGTCTGGAACGCAGCGTTGTTTACGTAGTCCTTCGAGGCGAACTGGTCGTGCGCGATGTTGATCGGGCCGAAGACCAGCGGGAAGGTCTGCTTCAGCAGCTTTTTGACCAGGCGAATATGGTCGTCGCCGCGCGATTTCGGGTCGCCCGGCTTCGGGTTCTCGGGGTCGAGGTCGCCGATGCTGGTGCCGGTTTCAAGTGCCATGATTTACTCCGGGTAGAAATTGCTGCACCGGCTGCCAAGCAGGCCGGCCAGCTCGGTGCGCAAAGGCGAGATCGCACGTGCGCGGCTCTCATTGCGGTTCAGTTCCTTCATCGCCGCGTCGAACATCGGCGCCCACATCGCCAGGCCGTCTTGGTCGCGGATGAATGTGGCGGCCGACATCAACGTCCCGTACAGGTAGACGTCGGGATACTTCGTCAGCACGCTGTTGTTCGGCGCCGTCTCCGTCAGGCGCAGCAGGCCGCGGTAGCGCAGCACCACGCTGCGTGCGCGGTCAACTGGCCGGTCGAGCGCCAGGTACGCGCCATCGATGGCCCAGGCCTGCGGCTCGCCGCGCTGGGTTGTGCCAGAAAGCTGCTCCGGCACCGCGCCCACCAGCTTGCGCCGGCATTCTTCATCGATGATCCAGGCCGCGAGCGGGGTGTCGAACCCCGATGGCAGCCGCTTGGCGCCGACGCCAGCATCGAATGGCAACGTCACCTCGATTTCCATGCTTCGAGCCTGGACGATGCGGTTGATGCGCGCCTCAGCCATTGCGACGAATGAAGGGAATCGGGACGTCAGGTCTTTGCGGTGCAGCCAGTCCATGACCTGGGTGCGAAGCCACACGTAGTTCCGTTCATCCGGGATGCCTGGATCAGGGTCAGGCGTGATCGATACGGGCGCGCCAGAGCTACCGAGCGTAGTCGAGCCCAGCGAGGAATAACCGAGCATGTCAGCTCCCTGTGATGTTGATTGCTGCGAAAGGTTGCAGAGGGCAGCCGTATGTCGAGCCGATGAGAGATACGTCATCGCACGGCACAGAGGCATACACAACGGCCGTTTTCGGGTCGCTGCGAGTGGTGTTGTGCGGGTTGTTCATCATGGCGTAGGACACCGTCGCCGGCGTGCCGGTGGCCGTCAGCACGATCGTTGTCGGGCTGGTGATGGCTGACGTGTAAGTCAGCACGTTACCGGCCGCATCCTTGACCTCGAATCCGGTCAGCGCCGTGCCAGTCCCGCCAGCGCCATCCCGCAGCGCCGTGCCGCCGGTGTGTTGCACCGTCAGCGTGATGACCGACCCACTCCGATTAGCTCCGGTGACGCGCGGCCCGGCGCCAGTGACGCCGATCCCGAAGCGCGACAGCACGGCCAGCGCGTTGCGGGCGCCGACACGGCCATGGCATTCGCCGATGATGTGCACCGAGTCATTGGTTTGCGAATCATGCGCGGCGCCGGCGTAGAACGCGCCCGGGGTGTTGTTCCCGAACTGGACGTGCGCCGCACGCATGATGCCGAATTGGCCCTCGGTCGACCCGCTGAAGCTGCCAGGCCCGAGCGAGATAACCCCGAAGTGGAAGCTGGTAGCATCGCGGCCGGTAAGCGCGTGGCATCGGTCCTGCACCAGCCCGATATTGCTGACCATCGCCGCCTGGCTCATGGTGGCCGCGTTCGATTCCCCCTGATACCACAGGGCGAATTCGCAATCGCCGCCGATGTCGTTGATCGCATTCGCGGCCTGCTGCCACTTGTCGTTGGCGGGCGAGCCTTGGCCGGTCCAGTCGAGGATGTTCGAACCGCCGACAGCGCGCTCGACCAGGCAGACAATGCATCCGACCGCTTGCGCAACCAGATTGGCGACGTAGACATAGCCATCGCCGCGTGCGTCCGTCTGCTGGACATAGCCGGGCTGCCGGTTGTAGCCGGACACGTCGCTGAAGCTGTTCGGCGGCGGAACGTTGTCCGTGCGGTAGTTGCCGAGCCGGCGCAGCACGCCGCTGCGGTTGTACTCGATCGCCCGGGGATCGCCCAGCGGCGACCGGAAGCCACCGGCAGGGCGGTTTGCCATGTTCGATTGGCCGATCAATAGCCCGATGATGCCGACGCCGAAGCGATTCGCAGTCGTCACCGTGTTCGTGCCATCGGTGGCTTGCAGCTTGCCCCAATCGCCCTGTGGAACTGCCAGGGCGCCCACGAACACGCCGCCCACGGCCGGAATGTCGAACCAGGAAGTGTGTGCAGCTCCGGTAGCGGCCACGATGGCGCGGACGCGGACAGTGGACAGGCTTGGATCGCACGTGCCCGACACCGGGATCGACTTGCTGGTGCCCTCACGCTGGAATGGCGTCAGGTCGGCGGAAAAGTCTGCCAGGGTCAGCGAACCGACCGGCACCGGCGGATCAACCGGGCCGCCGCTGCCGCCTGGTGTTACCGTGACGGCGCGGCCAGCGCGGAGAATCACCTGGCCATCTTGATTTACCAGAACGCTCATTATGCCGCCGTGATGTACAGTGGTGCGGATGGGTTGACGCAGAAAGCGGCCCCATCCACCGGTTTGATCCACAGATAGTAGGGACCGGACGCGCCGGGACCGGTCGTCATCAGGTCAGCCGCCACCGTCCAGTTTCCTGAAGGGTTGCCCATAGGAACCATGCCGTTGATGCTCGACGGGCCGGATTTGTTCTGCGACGAAGTGATCGTTGCAGGCGGAACCGTGCCCGAAGTACCCCATCCAGCCACGGCGCTTGCAGGCGTCGGGGCGATCTTCCACGCGCCCGATGCTGCCAGCGCAGGGACATGCACGAAACGAAGGGCCGTGCCGTAATCGGTGGTCCGCTCCGACGCGGCCACACTGGTCTTCGGCACACTGCTGGACGAGTTCGGCGTGATCGTGTAGCTTTGCTGCGCCGCGCTCGGGATCGTGGCGGTTGCCGTCCCGCTCTTGGTGCCGTCCTGCTGGCTGGTGGCGGTGATGGTTGCCGTCTGCGTCGAACTCGTCGCGGCCGGCGCCGTCCACAGGCCGCCAGCCGTGATGGTGCCGATGCTGGCCGACCAGGTAACGCCCTGCGATGGCGAGCTGGTGCCATTCACCGTGGACAGGAACTGCTGGGTGCCGCCGCCGGCGATGGTCGGCGCGCTTGGGCTGACATTGACGCTGGTAACGGTCGAGCCAACCGGGACGACATTGTTCGTCACGCTGCGGCCCGAGAAAGTCTCAGTCGCATTGCCGGCCGCGTCCTGCAGACGAGGGTCAGTGTTCGGTTTCGTGTAGCCGACCGTGATCGTGTCGCCGCTCGCATAGGGGGAATTGACAGTGACGGACACCACGGCGCCGCTGATCGTCACCGAGGAGACCGTCTTGCCGCCGCTGACCGTGAACGCGGCCAGGACCGGAACGCTGTTCGCCAGCGACTCGCTCATCGTGATGTCAATGCGGCTCGGCGTGGCGTTGGCCACCTGGGCGCTGACAAAGGTAGGCGGCGTGGTGTCGCCAGGCTGCGGCGTCCCGCCAAGGGCGGTCTGCAGAGCTGCGAACGTCATCTTGAAATCGCCGTTGCCCGGCTTACTCACCGCAATCAGGTCATTGGCGCCGATGGTGGTCGTCGCCGGCAGCTGGTCGACGCTCAGGCCATCAGTCGCGGTCAGGAACGAGGCCAGGCTCTCGCTGGTGATGGTGCAGAACACCTCTTTCAGGCCTTCAGGGAACACGGTCGGCGCGCCACCGTTCGAACTCGCGTAGATCGCGGTGCGGGTCAGCGTCGTTGCGTTGGTCAGCGTGTACTCGCCGTTTTCCCAATTGCCCGCACCGTCGTCCATCGACACCGGGATCTTGGTATCACCCACCGCCAGCGCCGCGGCGAACGCGCGGAAGGTCGCAACAGCGCCATCCAGCGTGATCACCGCCGCACTAGTCGAGGTGGTCGTTTCTTTAACGCGATCTGCGAAGTTCATTCGATGATCCTGGTGGTGTTATTCGGCGCTGGCGATCAGGTCAGCCAGCTTTTCGTTGCTGATGTTTCGGGCGTACTGCAGGCCCAGCTCGTTAGCGCGGGCTTTCAGCGCCTCGCGGTCGAGTTCGGGGGCTTCGTCGCCCGCCTTCTCCGGCGTCTCGCCGGTCGTGCGCGCGTGGTCCGCGTGCCAGTCGGTGTAGCCGTCGGCGCGCGCAGCTTCTTCCTGCTCGCTGTCCTCGACCACCAGCTGCTGGCCGGCCAGGTACAGCGCCTTCGGGTATTCCTGGTATTCCATGTGCTGCTCCATGAAAAAGCCCCGCCGGCTTGCGCGGGCAGGGCTTGTGGCGTCGATCAGTTCGACAGGATGCGGGCGGCGAGTTGCGCGCGCAGGGTCTTGTAGCCGTACAGAACATCCAGGCGGCACGGGAAGGTGTCGTCGCTGATGTTGTACTGGCGGACCATGCGCATCGAAATGCCGTCGAAGGTCTCGCGGGCCTTCCAGTCCACGCCGTCCGGCATCACCAGGTCAGCGGTCGCGAAGGTGAACGCATCCTTGTGGTAGGCCAGGGAAGGGCGGTACACCGCGCTGGCGCCGCCGATCTTGACGATCGCAGCAGCATTAGCGGGCGAGGCGACGACGTTCTTGCGGCCGCCGGTGGTGACGATGGCTGGCGAGATTTGCAGGTTGCCAGCGCCGCCGGCGTAGTCTGCGGTGACCACGAAGGTCTGCAGGTTGCCGGTGTCGGCCTTGGTTTCCGGGTGCACACGGTTGATGCCCAGGGTGATCACGTCGCCCTTCTTGAAGGTGGCCGAGCCGGTGGCTACGGCCAGCGACGAGCCGGTCTGGTTGGCGCCCGAGACGGTGTAGCCGGTGGCCGAGGCCGCGGTGCCGGTGGTGGTGCCGCCCAGGATCGTGTTTTCCATGATGTCGCCGAAGCCGGCGGTGGTGCCCAGCACGCCTTCGCGGTACTGCTTGGCGATCTGGGTCGAATCCTGGAACAGGCCCTTCAGGTTGTCGATCGCGTCGACGGTGTCCTGGGTGTTCATCAGCAGCGAGCGGGTGCCGGACGGTGCCAGGCTGTCGGTCAGCAGCTTTTTACCCAGCAGCATCTGGCGCATGTTCAGCGTCGAGCCGATGTTGTTGACCACGTTGTAGACGTCGTTCGCCATCGAGAGCGCATCAGCTTCGATGTTGGCGGCCAGGACCGAGACGGCCGGCTCGATGATGCGCGAGCTGAAGTCGTCCAGGTTCATGGTCAGGTCGACCGCGGTAAAGCTCAGGTCGACGCCCTTCTGGGTGGTGACCTGCAGCTGGGTTTTCTGCTCGACGGTGTCCTGCGGGACCATCGTGGAGCCGGTGCGGACGACGTATTCGTTCGGCAGACGGATGTCCAGCGACGAGCCGATGCGGGCGCCCGACTTGGCGAAGCGGTCGTCGTACTGGCGGTTGATCGAGCCGATGAAGTTAGCCTTCTGGTGCAGGACGCGGAGGGCTTCGCGGGTGATGACCTGCGGGGTCAGCAAGGTATTTGCCATTTTTTACTCCAAAAATGAAAAAGGCCCGCCGAAGCGAGCCTGTGAAGGGGATGTGTGGTGGTTAACGACCGCGGACCTGCTTGTTGCGCTGAGCCATCCAGTCATCGACTGGCATCTTCGCCGGGTCGACCTTGGCGCTTGCGCGTGCTGCGCTTACGCGTGTCACCGGCGCCGGCGGTGCGGCTGGCGTCGAGGGCTTCGCGGTCTGCTTCTTCAAGAGCTGGCCGAACTTCTCGGCTTGGTCGAAAATCTTGATCAGGGCGGGGTTGGCGAAAATCGCCTTGGCCGTTGCCTGGTCGAGCTTCACGCCCTGGGCCTGGATGTAGTCGTTGACGACTGCACCGCGCTCGGGGGTCCAGCCCGGAACTTCACGCTGCACATACGCTTCCGCTTCCTGGAGTTGCTTGGCAGTTGCCTGCTGCTCAACCAGTGCATGTTCGTTCTGCTTGGTCGTGACGGCCTCAGCGGCCTGTTGACGCTGCTGTTGCAGCGCCTGGTACTGGAAATGCAGCTTCTGGGCGCCGACCGGATCCTCATCGCTGAGTTTGTTCCAGTCGAGCGCCTTGTACTGCTCCAGTTGGTCATCGATCGCGTGAACCTTGGCGATCTCCTTGATGAACTGCTGCTGCTGCGCGGCGGCCTGCTTCACCTGCTCGCGCTCGGCCTCGGTCTGCTTGCGCGTCTCGGCCACTTCCTGGGTCTTGCGGGTGTAGTCGGCATGCATCAGGCGCTCGGCCTTCAGCTTTTCGGCTGCACTCTTGGGCATGACGAACTTCTTGCCGTCCACCTCGATTTCGTCGTCTTCCTCGGGTTGCTCTTGCGAGTCCGGGTCGCCCGACTGCTGCTCGTGTTGTTCCGCCTGCTGCTCGTGTTCCTCAGCAGCGGCGGTGTGCGCGGCGTCGGAATTCGGCAGGTCTGCCGATTGTTCCAGTTCGTCCATTGGTAAAGCTCCAGTGATGCGGCCGGGGCCGCGGTTGATCAGCCAGCGGTCTGCTCGGCTGCGGAAACAGTGAAAGTGCCGCTGACAGGGCACAGGATGAAACTGGCGCCGGTGGGCAGGTTGATGCCGTAGGGCGTGCCGACGATCTGGTTCAGCGACAGGCCCACGGTCAGCGCGCCGGTGTTGCCGTTCGTCCAGGTGGCCACGATGGTCCCGCCCGAACAGGTCAGCGGCGCCGCGCCGATGCGAGCCTGCAGCGTGCACGTGGTGCCGCCGGCCAGGGTCAGCGAGGCCGAACAGCTCGGACTGACCGTGACAATGGCTGGCTTGGCCGTGTTCGTCGCCTGGTAGGGCGTGCTCAAGGCCAGCGTGCGTGCGGCAGGCAGGCCGAAATTGAACGTCGGTGCGGGCGTGCCGGCCGGGCCTTGGATGCCTTGGACTCCCTGCGCGCCGGTATCTCCCTTGTCGCCTTTTGCGCCAGTGGCGCCGGTAGCGCCCGGCGCACCATCTGCGCCAGCAGGACCTGGCGGACCCTGCGGACCAGGTGGGCCGCTCGGAACCGATGCTTGCAGCACGCCACCGCTCACCGTCAGGCCGGGACCGACAGTCCAGTAGGACGGCAGGTTGGTGGCCGTGTTGAAGTACACCAGAGCGTCTTGCGCCGGCTGCTGGATCGTCCGCAGCACGTTGCCGGTGTCAGCGGCGTTGCGCTGGGTGAACACGATGCTGTGCGGGCCGGCCAGCGCAGGCACAGCCGTGCACGCCGCCAGCAGCAGCGCGCCCGCGAGGATCAGGATGCGTTTCATAGTTCCTTTCACATGGGTTGGCCCATATCGGGCTGTGGCTGCATCGCCTGCATCGGCGGCTGCTCGGGCTGCGGCATCTGCTCGGGCATTTGCTGCGGCATCGGTGCGGGCTGCTGCTGACCGCCAGGCGTGATGTCGGGCGTCGACAGCACCTGCTGCAGCGTCTGGAGCACCAGCGCCTGGATCTCAGCCGGGCCGAATGCTGGCGCGGTCAGTTTCAGGCGTTCGCTTTCGGCCTTGTAGGCGTCGATCTGCAGCTTGGCGACGTCTAGCTCCTTGTCTTTCGCCTGGTCGGCCAGTTGACCTTGCAGTTGCTGCAGCGCCTGCTGCATCTGCTGAAGCTGCTGCTGGGCCTGCGCCACCTGCGGGTTCTCCGCTGGCGGTTTCAGGCGCTCGGCAATCTCGTCGGCGCCCGGCCAGTCCAAGTTTTTCGCCAACAGATCGCCGATCAATCCGCCGGCCGCTGGCACCGCGCGCATGAACTCGGTCATCTGGTTCGCCGCTTCCTGGCGTCGAGTGTTGTAGCTCGGGCCAGATTCACAGGTCACGTCATACTTGCCGGTCGTCAGGTCGTAGATACGCGTGATGCCAACCATCTGCTCCTGCTGGGCCTGCATTTCTTCCGGCATAGGCTCGGTCGGCTGGTTTACCGCCACATCGCGGTTCGTGCCGTCCTCCTGGATGGTGCGGATCACGCGCGCCACCGTGTAGACCTTCGGGATCAGGTCGGCCATGATGCGACCGGCGTGTCGTATGCCGCGCGACAGGTTGTCGGTGAAGTTGAACGTGGAGGTGTCGCCTTCGCGCTGGCGCGCCAGGATGGCACGGCCGCTGGTCTCGTTCGACTGCGCACCCAGACTCGCGTCGTACAGGCCCATGATCGATTTCATGTCGTCCGAGGCATTCATCGCTTCCTGCAGCGCGCCAGCAGGCGGGCCGGCGAACGGCTGCCGCTGGGGCATCAGGCCCGGGTACTCTGGATGCGGGTCGAACTCCAGCGTCGAATGGTTCTCGGTGTTCGCGGTCGCCCAGCGTGGATCACTGGCAGTAAAGCCGGTCGGCCCCACCCACGGCGCTTTC
>Ga0247725_1000706_pt1 | contig 21298 bp, 25 predicted proteins | sample OKSTACKMCFT3sol_FD_183021 | JGI IMG/M metagenome (GOLD analysis project Ga0247725, IMG submission 183021) | Subsurface sediment microbial communities from gas well in Oklahoma, United States - OK STACK MC-FT3-sol | ecosystem: Environmental > Terrestrial > Deep subsurface > Rock core/Sediment...
GCCAGCGGGTTGACGGGGTGTCTGACATGATACCCTTGGACGAGGTGCCCCCAGGCTCAGTAGGACAGGCTACGCCGTCGCAAGTCGACGGCGGCGAGATCTCGTGGAGATCTCGTCAGCCTGGCCGCCCCCACCAGCTGAACGCGACGGCGCCGGACCTGCCTCGCCAGCCAAAGGCTAGGCGACCAGGTCCCGAAGCCGAGCGATCTCAGACCGTCAGTCGGCGTCGCCTCGGCCATGGCCCCAAGCCATGGCGTACGAGGCCCGCCGCCAGCCACGGTCGACGACGCGACCGCGACCAAGACCCTGCTCGGCCGACAGGACGACGGGTCGCGTGGAGCCGGAGCGAGCTCTGCCTGTCAGTCCTTGGCGCGCCGGCGAAGCCTGGCGCCCGAGGCCGCGCCTTGCCCAGTCAGGCACAAAAAAGGGGGAGCCTCCTGGCCTAGGGCCAGGAGGCGACGAGCTTAGTAGCAGCGCGGAAGTTGAGACGCGTAGGCTGCTTGGGCTGCGGTGGCCGGCGTGATCGTACGATGCTCCGCGAAGGCGATCTGGGCGATCCGCCATTCGGGCGTGTCGTCCATCCGCTCGGCTATCACCCGGCGTCCGCGGTTCGTCGTCCGCTGCCGCGTATACCAGCCGAGCTCGCGGATGAAGCCGTAGATCAAGCGGTTCGGATAGCCGGTCAGAAAGTCGATCGTAACTGGCTCTTCAACTAGGCGATCGGTGACACCCGCCAGTGTGATCGTCTTATCATTCGCAAGCTCGGCGTAGGCGATGGAAGCATCGGCCCAAACGTCCGTTGAACGGACTTCGCAGGCCTCGCCCGCCCGCATCGCGTGGACGATGTAGCGGCCAAGATGGGTTTCGCTGCTTAGCCGGATGGTCATGATCGTGATCTCCTCGCGGTCACTCCCAATGAGCGCCTCGAGGCCCCGCCTCATGTCAGCAGCGCCCAGTCACCGGAGCGGTCGACCATCTGGGCGATCGCGAAGGGGAACCCGCGCCAGCGGGTTGACGGGGTGTCTGACATGATACCCTTGGACGAGGTGCCCCCAGGCTCAGTAGGACAGGCTACGCCGTCGCAAGTCGACGGCGGCGAGATCTCGTGGAGATCTCGTCAGCCTGGCCGGCCCCACCAGCTGAACGCCACGGCGCCGGACCTGCCTCGCCAGCCAAAGGCTAGGCGACCAGGTCCCGAAGCCGAGCGGTCTCAGACCGTCAGTCGGCGTCGCCTCGGCCATGGCCCCAAGCCATGGCGTACGAGGCCCGCCGCCAGCCACGGTCGCCGACGCGACCGCGACCAAGACCCTGCTCGGCCGACAGGACGACGGGTCGCGTGGAGCCGGGAGCGAGCTGCGCGTTTCACTCGGAGATCCTTCGCGCCGCGCGCGGCGCTGAAGGCCTCCGCCCCTCACCCGCCGCCCGGCGCGCTCCTTACGGGCGGCCTTCCTGCCCGCGTGCAAACGGAAAACCCCGCCAGGCGGCGGGCCTGACGGGGTTCTGGCGATCCATCAATGGGGGCGAGGATCGCTCAGCCGGTGAGCTTAATGATCGTGGTGGCGATCGCGACGATGCCGGCGACGCAGCCCACGAACCACTTCGTCTGCTCGATGATCGTGGCGCGGATCGACGAGGTTTGCTCGGTGATCGCGGCGCGAAGTTCAGCGTTGGTCACGAGGTGCTCCTGCGAGAGGGCGAGGCCTCTACGATGCGCCTGGGCGACGGCTTTTTCAACACCGGCTTCGGTGAGGAGCGCCTCGTACTCGGCGCTGTCGAACTTCGGGAGAGGCTGGGCGGACATCGGGTGGCTCCTTGGCTATGCGGCGCGCCGCGTTCGGGGCCGCCATGCCTGGAAAGCGAGTTCAAGGGGCAAGGCCGGGTCCGCTTACGGACCCGCCTCGTCAGAGGTCGCCTTGCGCCGGCGAGCCCAGGCTAGAGGCCTGAACCCGCGCGGCGGCCGCGCCATAAGGGTGCCAACTGTCAGAACGGGGTGTCATCCGAGGCGCAAGCGTAGCTACGTCGCGAATAAACTCCGGACGGGGTTAGACAAAGCTCGTGCACGGCCTCGTGGTCATGGTCGAGCCGCAGTGAGCGGCGGCGCCGAATGGCCTGAGCTTCACCGAGCGTGCGCGCCGGCCAGATGCAGACCCGCCGCTGGCCGACTTCACGGTCATCGAGCCAGCTTCGCTCGATCTGGTAGAGACCCACGGCATAGGCCGGAGCGCCCAAGGTCTCGCCGACACGAACGATGCGGAAGTCGTCGGCGCCGAGCGTGAACACAGCCTGCGGGTTCGCGATCGGGATCAAGGCCTTGAGGCAAGCGGCATGGTGGGGGTCGGCGGCCCGAGCAGTGCCGTCGCAGGCGTGATCGAGGTGCCAGGCGAGCCAGATGCGCGCGTCGGCCAGATCGGTGACGCCGGTCGTGACAGCGACGTCGTTGCGGTGGATCTCGTACATGGCGACCTCAAGCGGCGTAGTGGAACGGTTGGGCGAAGTTGGCGATGACGCGCTCGAAGCGGTGCAGATGGCCTCGGCCATTGCGCTGCGCGGCGCGAAATGAGGCGACCTGGGCGAGCTGCTGAAGGCGCGAGAGGGCGTTCCAGGCCTCTTGCGCGTCGCGGTCGGCTTTGGCCTGGGCGGCGATGGCGTCGGGATCTTGGCGGTGCATGTCGGTCTCCGGGTCAAGGTCGCGGCCGCGCCGCGATCACGACCCCGCTCGCCCGGAACCGTCGGGATGGGCGCAAGGCCGCGGCTTGCCGCGCCTCGTGAGAGGTCGCCTTGCGCGCGAGCGACCCGGGCATGGTCGTGGTCGATCAAGGCGCGCGCGTCGTTTGACCGGCGGACCTTAGTCGCCAGGATCCGGCTCCGTTCGGAAAGCCCCGCCGGACGTCGCCGGCGGGACCTCAAAAGCGTCCGACGGCCTCGGAGGCGTCGAACGTGACCATGCCGCTGCTGTCGATCATGGTCGGGCTGTCGCTGACGCCGAACACGAAGGCCGCGGCGGGACGATCGTCCAGGTCCGACAGCTCCTCCAGGAAGGCGACCAGCATGGCGCGCAGCAGGCGCAGCAGCGTGGTGAACATCAGGGTCAACATCGTAGGTCCTCCAGGCTCGACATGAGCCAGGCCCCCCACCAGCGCGACCACGGCTCTGGATCACCGCCGCCGGCGGGGAAGGCGCCAGCCTTGATCCTGGGCCTGGGCGCGCTAAAGGCGGGAGTGGCCGGCCATGCCAGCCGGGAGTGGGATGCGTACCGACCCCGGTTCCTCCTGCGACGGCGCAGCCGCGTCAGCATGGCATCGAGGAGGATCTGAGGATCATCGCCATCCGCTGATCGCGGACAGGTCCGATGATTGACACGCGCCTGACCGTCACGCCGAGCCGGAAGAGACCTTGGGCTCTGCAGGCGTCTTGCGGCGCGGAGACCCGAGAGGGGCTCCGGGAGGAGCGGAGCTCCGACTAGGGCGGGTTCCGCCGAAGGCGGCGCGCATTACGCCCTTCTCTTCCTGAATGACGAAACCTCCGCCGACCCCGACCAGGCTCGAACACCAACGACGTCATCGGCGAGTCCATCATCTCAGCCGCGTGAACTGTGGAGATCCGTTTGGCGATCGACGTTCGGAGGGCTCAGTGAATCTGCAGCCGGTGCTCCGACGCCATTGTGAGCCAGTAGGAGGCCAGCAACATCAAAACGCCCAGCGCGACGCCGATGAACGCCCGAAATCGCGTCCCCATGCCCAAATGCGCGAGGGGATGAACGAGGCAGACGGTCGCGACCCCGATTAGTCCCAGGGCGAACAAGCCGAGCAGACCCGAAAACAGTTGCAACGCCACATCCCGACACGACCCAAGGTTGCTCCTTAAGCGCCACCATCCACGGTCGCAAGTTACGGCCAGTTCATGATGGTCGTCGGTCGGACAAAACTAAGGGGTCCGTAAGGACCCCTTAGTCTTCGTCCGATTGGTAGCGGAAGCATCCGTGGCGCTGGCGCTCGAAGTCCCGCTGCAGGACACGTTCGGTTTCGAAGAGCCCCAGCGTCAGATCCTCGTCGAAGTCGCGCAGGATGGTCTGCAGGGCGGGACTGATGTCCTCATGGTGCGAAAACAGCATCGTCAGGTCCTCTGAAAGGAGAAACCCTCCCGGCGAGGCCGGGAGGGTCTGTGCGGCGGCCGATTAGAACGGGGTCTCTTCGGTCTCCGCCTGATGCTGTTCGGCTTGCTGGTCTTCGCGTTCGACCCGGTCCAGCAGAGTGATCTGGCTGATGCGGATCTCGGTCGTGTACTTGGTCTCGCCGTTCTGGGTGTAGGACTTGTTGTCCAGGGTGCCGACGATCTGGACGTAGCGGCCCTTCTTGAGGTTGCGTTCGATGAAGGCGACGGTGGCCGGCGACCAGGTGAAGAGGCGGAACCACTGGGGCTTCTGCTTCCATTCGCCCGTGTTGCGGTCCTTGTAGCTCTCGTTGACGCAGAGGCGCAGGTTGGCCACGCGGTCGCCGCTACCCATGCTGCGGATCTCCGGGTCAGCGCCCAGGTTGCCGATCATGATGACTTGTTGGAACGATTGCATCTGACTGTCTCCACCTTGACGCCGGGGAGTGTTCCCCGGCGCTCGCGGACTTTCCCGCGATCACGGCGACCCCAAGGGCGACGGCACAGAGCGACGTTGAAGGCCAAGCGTTGGGAGGAACCGGTCTGCAGGCCGAAGGCCGAAGACTGGAGGGGCCCATAAGCGCGCCTGCTTGCAGGTCGCCTTCGACGGCGGTCGCCGAGCCCTAAGTCGTCCGCTGATCGATCGCGGGTGTCCGAACGAGCGCGGGAATACTTTCCGTCTTTCGGAGGAGACAGGCTTCAATCGGTCCTCCAGTCATCTCAGCGGCAATCCGCGCTGACCTGTCTGTCCGCGACGTGGCGGCGGCCGCCGTGGCCACCTTCCCCACGGCGACGAGACAAAGGATCGCGACCGAGCGTGGAAGCCCCCAGTTAGGCCGCCTCTTCTGGTCGCCGCGACAGCCGCCTCGAGATCAACCGCTCGCCGCTACCCAGATCGTCTGGGGCCTGGTGTGTCCAACGCCGAGACGTCGAGACCACACGACCAGATCCGCGCCGATCACAGCTGGATTGGTGTCGATCGCGCGCGCACACCGACAGCCTGGTGGGAGATGAGGGTCGTCCAGCCTTCGCGGCCGCCGTACAGAGGCCTCTCGCCCGGGCCGCGGACTTCCTCGTCAGAGGCGAAGACCGCCAGCCATTGCGCCATGGTGGGACGCAGGGCCTCGGGTATGTCGCCCGCCACGTCCCGAAAGCGGATCAGATCGAGCGGGGCGTTCGCTTCGATATCGTCAATCTCGGCGGCGGGCAGCAGACCCTCGGCGCGGATGTAGTCGGTCATCCGTCCAGGACGGGCGGGCTTGCCACGCGCCCCTTTGGTGGTGGTTCGCCATAGACCCTCGACCGTTCGAAGCCGAGGGCGAGCCCGCGCTTCGATCAAAACGATCATCCGCAGCTCACGCCGCGTATAGGCATGAAGCTCCTGTGGAGCAACCGCTACGCAGAATGCGCAGCTCGACTTTTTGGGCTGCGGAAGGCCGGCGGCGGCGATCCGCTCGACGCACATTTCGCGCGTCCAGCCCCATTCCACGAGCGGCGTGCGGATCTCGTACCGGGGATCCTCGAGGTCTTTCTGATCGGCGTAGCGCTTCAAGTCGCGAGGCGACGCGCTGTAGCCGATCAGCTTGGTGACCTTCGCGCCCCGCGACCAGGCCGCGATGGCCGGAGGCCAGCCGCGCATCCACTTGTCTTGGGGCGCGACCTTCCATTTGAGCGCGCAGGTCGAGCCTCGCCCGAAGGTGATGCTGGGCAGGGTGGCGTTGGTGAGCAGGTTTTCACCCAGCGACTGGTATGGCGGGTGGTTCTTGAAGCGCGTGGGTTGGTAGCGGACGATTTCGCACGGCACGCCGCGCTGGCGTAGCCAGTCCATGAACACCGGGATGAACGCGCGCGTGTGCGAGCGCTCGTCGCCGGTGTCGGCGTGCAGGACGTAGTCGAGGCGTTGGCCGCTTTCGACCATTTCGATGATGAGCGCGGTGCTATCCGTGCCGGCGCCCCAGGCGGCGACAACGGGCTGATCGGGCTGAGGCATGACGAGCTCCTGAGCGGCACGGAAAGAGGGCCGCCCGAAAGCAGCCCTCCCTCTGGCCTTTCAGAAGCCAGGGTTGTCGCGCGCCGCGTCGGCCATGCGGGTGCTGAGCCCGTGCAGGTAGGCCGCCGCGCGGCTGTTGGCGTTTCGGGTCTCGAGCGACACCGCCACGCGGTGGATCAGGGCGACCAAGGCCGCGTTCAACTTCAAGCGCAGGGAAGTGAGGTGGCGCCGAAAAAACGGACAGTCGGCTAAGGTGGGTTCGACCTCGATGAAGGACGGACTTTATGACTGGCAAACGGAAGCGGTATTCGGCTGATTTCAAGGCCAAGGTTACGCTGGAGGCGCTGAAGGGGGAACTGACCCTGTCGCAACTGGCGACGAAGCACGGCGTGCACCAGACGATGATCGCGGCTTGGCGCAAGCAGGCCGTCGAGGGGCTTTCGGGGGTGTTCTCGGGCAAGGTCGAGGCGACCGAAAGCGTACGCGAGGGCGAAATCGACAAGCTGCACGCCAAGATCGGCCAGTTGGTGGTGGAACGGGATTTTTTAGCCAAAGCCTTCGGTCGCTGAGCGTGGACCGGAGGCGAGCGATGATCGAGCCCGATCACCCGAAGATTTCGATCCTGCGCCAATGCGCTCTGGTGTCGATTAACCGATCGGGCTTCTATTACCGGCCGACGGGAGAAAGCCCGCTGAACCTGACGTTAATGCGGCTGATCGACGAGGCCTTCCTGGAGATGCCCTGGTACGGCTCTCGCCAGATGGTTCGCCACCTTTGTCGCCTGGGCTATGGGGTCGGCCGGAAGCGGGTGCGCCGGCTGATGGCCAAGATGGGCCTGACGCCGATCTATCAGAAGCCGCGCACCACCATCCCTCACCCGGAGCACAGGACTTACAAATACCTGCTGCGCGAGCTGACGATCGACCGGCCGAACCAGGTCTGGTGCGCTGATATCACCTACATCCCGATGCGCCGGGGCTTCATGTATCTGGTGGCGGTGATGGACTGGGCGACGCGCAAAGTGCTGTCCTGGCGGCTGTCCAACAGTATGGATGCCGAGTTTTGCATCGCCGCCCTGGAAGAAGCCCTGGCCCGCTATGGGCCTCCGGAAATCTTCAACACCGACCAGGGCAGTCAGTTCACCAGCCCCCGCTTCGTCGACGTGCTGAAGGACGCTGGCGTGCGGGTCTCAATGGATGGCCGTGGCCGTTGGATGGACAACGTCTTCATCGAGCGGCTGTGGCGTAGCCTCAAATATGAGTGCGTCTACATCCACGCCTTCGAGACCGGATCGGAGTTGCGGGCCGGTCTGACCTGGTGGATCAACTACTACAACACCAACCGACCTCACTCGGCCCTTGCCGGGGCGACCCCCGACGAGGCTTATAGGCAAATCCAGGTGCCGCCCTATCCGGGGCTCGCCCCGGATAGGGCTAACCCTGAGCGCAGACTGGCGGCGTAATCTGAATCTGAACCGACCTTAGCCAAGCCGCCATGCTGTCCGAACAACCGGAGCCACCTCAAAGAGATCATCTTAAGGCTCCGTTGCGGTCCACGCCGCGTCACGTCCCCTTGCGAGGCGGTAAGCGAGACCCGGTCACCCGTAGGGCCGAAACGTCAGTGGAGGACGGCGCAGCCGTTGACCTGGGCGAGCGCTCGCCCGCCCTGGACGTGACATTGCTGGCGTGCGCGGCAACGGCGCCGATGTCCTCAGAACAGTAGAGCTTGAGGTTGCGCACGCTTGATCGTTGAGTCATCGGTTCGTCGAGAATCGAGACGCCATGAACGATGACAGCCAAGACGATGCGCTAAACCGCGTGAAGCCCGCGGGGCCGGTCAGCGAATACAGACGCTCGCGGCTCTGGGTCGCGGCGCTGGTCGGCGGGCTTGGCCTGGCGATCGCGGCGTCGGCGGTCTTCCGGGTCGCCGCGTTCGACGCGCGTGTGGCGCTGGTGGTTCTCGTGCTCGCCCTGGCGGCGATCGGATGGTCGCTGCGCGAGTTGGTGCGGTTTTGGCGGCAGGCTCGCCGGTGATGGCGTCCGGCTAGGCCATGGGTTAAGCTCGCCCTTATGAGCCCGCTCGCCCAACTTATCTCCTTGGCCTTGCTCGTCGTCGCCGCCCTTGTCGGCCGCCGCGAAGCGCGCCTGGCGGCGCTCGGTAAGGTCACGGCCTTGGGGCTCTATCTAGGGGTCGACGGCCTTTGGGCAGGCCCCACCTCGACCGGCGCCTTGGCGGTCGCCGGGGCGGTTGGCGTTTACTGGGCGCTCCTCGTCGTGCGATCCGGCGCCCCGTGGCTGGCTGTGCTGCTGGTGTCGCAGGGGCTGCAGCTGATGGTTCAGGGCGCGGCCTTGATCGGTCTGGCGACCGCCTCTCAAGCGCTCGCCGCCGTCGGAGCCGCTTTGATCGTCCAGGTCGTCGCCATCGCGAGCGCCGCGACGATGGAGGGATCGCGCCGGTTCAGGCCCCGCTACGTTTCGCTGCTGGGCGCGGGAGAACGCTAGGCAGGACCGGCCGAAGCGTTCTTGAATGCGCCGGCGGGCAAACGCCATTCGGAAGGCGGCACGATAACGGGCGGTAGAGGCACGCGACCATCGGCGATCGCCAGAAGGTCCGGACGCGATAGGACCTCTGGAAACGCCGTCCCTCGCGCCGCGCGCGCCCTCACGTCGAGCTCGCGGTCAATCGTCAGGCCGGTGAGGGCCTCGTCGATCGCCAGCGCCTCGAACACCGGGGGGAACCCGACCTCCAGGCTGCGCAAGGCGTCCTCGCCATTGAAGATGCAGGTCCTGCATGAGGTTCTGGGCCAACCGAGCTGATAGGCCGGATGGGCGACGACTCCGTGGCGAGCCAGGATGTTCCACACCTCACCCTCGCGCCAGGCGTGGATCGGGCGCCAGGCGTCGATGTGTCGCCGGCCGGATGTACGCGCATCGGCGCGATGGGTCTCAAAGACAGCGTAGTTGGCGCGTGCCGGACTCTCCTCGGCGCGGCACCCGTCCACGACGAGGAGACGCCTGCCCTGCAGGCGAGGGTCATGGCGCAGCACGATGTCGAGCACGTCGATTTTCAGGACGCCGCTGCACCAGCGAACGCGAAGCGTCGCGGTCACCTGGGGAAAGCGTCGGCGCGTGTTCGCGGGGCCGTTGCCGCCGACCGTGATGCGGCGGCCGCCGGCGGTTTCGAAGGTGACTGGCGCGCTTGGCGCGTTCGTCTTCCAAAGCTCTCGTGCGAACCCGCCTTCGCGCCAGCTGAAATAGATCGGAACACCAACGGCCTCGGCCACCGCGCTGACATAGGCATGGGTCACGGGCCAGTCGAAGCGCGTCGGGCCGTCGCCGTCCACCAGGTGGTGGTGCAGCTCCAGCCGCTCGCGCGGTATGCCGATCTCAAGCAGGTGAAGCAGCGCCGCGACGCTGTCCTTGCCGCCGGAGAAACAGACCAGGATCTTGTCGTATTGCAGCAAGGCTTTGCGGTCTAGGACCGGATAGGCGGCGGCGTCGAACGGCATGGCCTGTCTCCAGGGCGGTTACATCCGCCCCGCTTCGCCCTTCCTCCGCCTCCAGCCTGAGGTGTGGGGATATCCCATGTTTATGGATTGTGCCGTCGGGGAACCGGAGTCATGGTCCGCCACGGCTAGGTCAGGATTTGCGTTTGAACCCCTTGGCAGCGGCATATCCGTTCGGAGAACTCGGCGCGCGCCTGAAAGCCGCCCGCCAGTTCAAGAACGTGGCGCTCGAAGACGCCGCCGAGGCCTGCCGTGTCGACGAATGGCTCTACGTCGACCTCGAGCGCGGCAAGTACCCCATCACGCACGCCCAGCTGATCGCGCTCGAAGCGCTGCTTGGCATAGATCGCCATTGGGTCGAGACCGGGATCAGCCCCGTGGCGCGTCTCATCGAGCTGAAGGATCCCGACCTGGTCGGAATGTTCGGATCGGCGGTCAATCCTGACCTGCCGGTGGCCGACGTCGCCGAAGGGATCCGTCGCGCATTGAGGGCCAGACTCCTCGTCGGTGACGTGGGCGACATCCCCAATATCGTGCCCGTGGTCGAGCCGGTGCGATTGGCCGATCGGATCGAGGCGGCCGGAAGGTTGGCGGCCAAGGGCGGATTGTTCGGATTCCTGGTGACCTTCGTCGTCCTCCTCTTCGCCGTCGTTGCGACGTCGTTCACCGCAAGCGGCATGTTGCGCGCCTTCATGGGCTTTGCGTCGATCTTCTTGGCCGTGTGGATGCTGGTTGCGGGCGTGGGGCTCATTGTCGCCAGTGTCGCGCGCCGATCGCCCCCAACCGTGGGGAACGCCCCGTCGGTCTCCCCCCTGCCCCACCCCGCGCCGCGGGAGAGGAAAAAGGGCCTCGCCGCGTAGCGAGGCCCCTTGGGCGGTTAGGCCTTGGCGGTGACGGCCTTGGCGAGGATCCGCTGATGACGCAGGCCCGCCTGTTCGGCCTTCTGACCAAGGTTCAGCGCCGGGCCAAAGCCGCTCTCGTTGGCCATCTTCTTGTCGAGGCTGTTGGCCAGGGTCAGAACACAGACCGGATCGAAGGCCAGCATCTCGTCATTGGCTCGGAACGGCGCGGCCTTGCCGTGGCCGTCGAAGTTCACCTTGCAGAGGATGACGTCGACGTTGTTGCGCTGCGCCCACGTGATGGCGATGCGTTCCGGGCCCTTGGCGCCCGTCGTGGCGAGCTTCATGCCAGGAAACTCGGACTTGGCCCAGTTCAGGGCGTCCAGCAGGCGGTTGGCGTCTTCGGCGCTCTTGGCGTGGGGCGCGGCGCGCAGAGCCACCACCTGGTCACCCGGGTCGGCGGCGGCGTGGTCGCGAGCCTTGCGGGCGCGGAGCGCGTCACGGGCGTCGATCTGGGCGATGGTCGAGGCGGTGCGGCGGACCGAACCCTTCCAGGGCGACCAGGTTTCGCCGGTCTGGACGGTGTAGGTTTCGCTGGCCGCGCTCTGAATGATCTCGACGGCCATGATGATGGCGTCGATCGCGCGGCTTTCACGCGTGGCCTCCTGGATTTCCACGTCGACGATCTCCGATCCGTCGTTGTCGCGGACCAGCTGACGAAGCTTGTCGTTGGCGCGGCCGCCTTCGCGTTCCAGGCGAAGCTTCAGGGATTGGAAGCCGCCGAGCATCGCCTCGGCCATGGCCGGGACGTGGTCTTCGAAGGCGGTGCCGCGCATGGCGTCGAGCATTTCGTTCATGACGGAGACGCCGACATGGCGCAGTTGGTCTTGTTCGGGATGGCCGCGGCCGTCGTCGGCGGCGGCGCACAGGGCTTCAAACGAGGTCAGGTCGCCAGTGAGAAAGAGAGACATGTTCGGGTCCTTTCGCGGTGCTCTTGGGAGGGCGGCTTTCGCCGCAGAGGCCGCCTTCCGGCTGCGCCTCTGGACCTGCCCCGGCCGCGCCGTGGGATAAGGATCAAGGGGCCGCGCAGCGGATCGGACACGACGCCCCGCAGGGGCGCCCTTGAACCTTCGACCACAAGCGGCAAGGTCCAGGATCAAGGCGCAGTCGGAGGCCTTTCGGGCTCAAGGCGCGCCCGACATCGCACCGCGTCCCGAACCCGCTCTTTCCCTGCGGTCGACCGTGGAAGCCGGTGCCGCCGCTGGCCGCGAGCCATGAACAAGCTCACCTCGCCGCGATCTCCGCAGACGACTGACGCACAACCCGCGCCGTCCGATGCAGCCCGCCCGCCGACCTTCCGCGGCTTACCATCGTGCTTCGCCTTCGCGTGGTCGCGCGACGGTTCGGCTTCAAAGGTTCGGACAAGGATGCTGGCCGACCAAGGCAGGGGCCGCGTATGACGCGTAATACGCGCCATACGCCTTCGAGGCAGAGCGCGTCGCCCCTAGGCCGCCAGGCGATCGCTGTCGCCGGTGGCGAAGTCCGGCGCCGCGTCGGCGGCCAGGGCCAGCACGCAGGCCTCCATCTTCTCGACCGACACGGCGTTGCCGATCTGCTTGATCTGGTCGGTCTTGGTCCCGACGAACCGATACGGCCCAGTGTCGCCGACCAACCCCATGGCCGCCGAGAGCTCACCGACCGACATCATGCGAAGCTCGATATCGTAGGTGCGCCCGTCCGGGCCGATCAGAAGATCGCCCTGGAACGCCGCTTGCGGCGCCACGTCCTTCGCGGCCGACTGATCACCAGGCTCGCCGTCATGGCCGGTCACGATGGCGAGTTCGCCACGATTGGCGCCGGTGACCGTGGGCACCGGCTCGACCTTGGCGTCGCGTGAACGCATCGAACCGTCGTGGTGGGTCAGGGGCATGACCATGGCGAACTCACCGCGCTTGGACGTCGTCATCGTCGGCACGGGCTCGTTTAGGGATCGTGCCCGGGCGCCGCCGTTGCCCTGGGTCACGGGCAGAACCAGACCAAAGCGCGCCTTCGTCGAGGCCGTGGGCAAGGGTTCGTTGCTGCTCGTACAACTCAGTCCCGATCCGTCGCCGTAGTACGGCGCGATCAGCGCGTGAGCGCCCTTGGTCGCGATCGTCGGCAGCGGCTCGTTCTTCGACCGGGTCACGCCTCCCGCTTCCTGTGGGAGAATGAAGGCCTCCACCAGAGCTGGTCTGGCGCATCCACGCCGCCTGGCCGCGCCCGCGCCGCCGGTCATGATCGTGGGCAGCGGCTCTTTGGTGGGTCTGGCGACGCCCGTCGAATGTTGGGAGATGACCAGGGGCTCGGCCACGGCGACGTGGCTGGCCTCGGCGGTCAAGGTCGGCACGGTCTCGTCCAGGGTGCGGGCGGCGGCGCCCTTTTTCAGGTTGATCAGCACGGGCTGGGCGACGGCGATGTGCTGGCCGCCGGCGGTCAGGGTCGGAACCGGGACCGTCATGCCGCGCGTCGACATGTGGTTGCGGAGGATCACGAGGAAGGCCTCGTCCCAGCCGTGCTTGACGGCGCCGGCATAGATCCGCGCGATCGTCTTCTCGGCGAGCGGCTTCTTGCGGTTGAAGATCGACCTGCCCCGCAGCGTCGGGTCGATGATCTCCCGCGCCGCGCGCCAGGGCTTGAGATGCGGCTCCTTGACGGGATCTGGATTGCGCGCGTGGGTATGGGCTGGCCAGATAATCCGGCGGCCGTCGCTGCGGCCCATCATGATCAGCCGACTGCGGGTGGTGGCGGCGCCAAAATTGGCGGCGTTCAACTTTTTGAGCTCGAGCGTGTGGCCCAGCCGTTCGATCGCCTCGCGCCAGACCTCGAAATATTCGCCCTCGCGCTCCTTGATCGGCTTGCCGGTGACCTCGTCGACCGGCCCCCATTTGAGGAACTCCCAGACGTTCTCGATGATCAGCCGCTTGACGCGCAGCTGGGTCAGCCAGGGCAGGATATGCCAGGGATCGCTGCGCTGCTGGTCGCTCTTTCGGCGGCCAGCCGACGCCGGACTGAACGAAACGCAGGACGGCGAGGCCATCAGCAGATCGAGGTATCCTTCCGGCACGAGGAGATGGGGCTGGACCGTCGCGATGTCTTGCACGTAGTGGCGCGCGTGAGGGTGGTTGAGCTGGTGGGTGGCGATCGCCACGCCCCAGTGATTGACGCAGACGAGCTCCATCTCGAGCCCGAGCTTGTCGAGGGCGCGCTTGCAACCCGTCGAGGATCCGCCCGCGCCGCACAGCAGGTCGGCGACTAGGAATTTGGGACGCGACATCTCATTCCTCCCAGTCTGCGGGCGCCGTGAGCAACCGGGCCTTGGCGATGCCCCAGGCGTCGGTCCACAGGCTGGCGTCGTCGTCGTCGTCGGCTCGCAGCTCCCGGCCGACGACCTCGATGTAGGCCTCGTTCATGACCATGTTGGCGTCGAGGAAGTCGTGGGAAGCGCAGCAGTCGTCCTTGAGCCCGCGGTTGCGCTCCCGCACCTGGGCCAGCTTGTCGGGGCCAAGGTCGAGGGCCAGCTTCTGGGCGAAGAGGTGCGCCAGCACCAGGCGCTGCACCTGGCCCCAGTCCTCGGTCTCCAGGAGCGCCGGCTTGCCGAGCGCGCCGCCGGCGGCGTCCGTCGCGAACACCACGAAGCGGTCAGCGCCGACCTCGCGCGCCGCCCGGTCTTCGACGTCGATCGAGAGCGCCAGGCGAAGGCGCGGATGGAAGAAACTCGGCGCGCCGTCTTCCTTCCAGCTCTGGTCGAGGAAGCCCGTCGGGATCTTCGGCAGGCTGTCCTGGTCATAGGCCGGAAAATGCTCGCGGATCCGCGAGAAGAACGGGTTCCCCGCCTCGCGCGGCCGGTCCTGCCCGGGCGCTGGCTTCATGCAGAGCGCCGTGGCGTTGACCGTGGCGATCGTCCAGCCCTGACGGGTGTAGTGCGCCGCGATCGACACCATGAACTGGGTCGCCAGGGGACGCAGCGGGCTCTCGGCCTGTTGGACGGCAAGCAGCAGGGTGTCGTCCACGCGGTACTCCGCGATCGACACCGACACCGGCAGACGGTCCTGACCGGCGTGATGGACGTGGCGATGGATGCGCGGCGTCACGCACGCGACGGCTTGGCCGTCGGCGAGTTGATAGGTCTCCATGGGGATCTCTCCGCTAGAGGAGCTGCAGGCTGGCGAAGCTGACGGCTTGATCGCCGGCGATGAGGACGTGGTCGATGAGCTTGATCTCGACGGCGGCGAGGCCGTCCTTGATCTTCCGCGTCATCTCGATGTCCTGGCGGCTAGGTGTGGCCGATGAGCTGGGATGACAATGGCTTATTATTGCCGAGGTCGCCCCTAGACTGAGCGCCCCGTGGACGATCGTGCGCACCGAAGCCGGCGCGAAGTTCACTGTGCCCTCGGTCCACGTCTCCCGAATGAGACGGGCGGCGTTGTCGAGATAGAGCACCCGGAAACATTCGACGGAACGCCCGCGCATGGTGGACATCAGGTAGGCGTTGACCTTCGCCCATGAGCAGAGGTCTTCGCGGTCGAGGACCCGGCCGAGCGACATGCGCTTCACGAACTCGCGCAGGACGCCCAGATAGGTCGCGGTGTCACGATCAACGATACCGGCCAGATGCTCGGGCGGATCATTGAAGATCCGACCCAGATCACCGTGATAGTCGACCAGCTCATGCGCCAGCTGAGCCTGGAACGGTGCGTCGCTGCCGCGCAGGAGCACCGCCAGGAGCTCGGTGTCGGTCAAGGCGCCCGGTCCGGAGGCGTTTGCGCGTGCGAAACTGTCGGCCACCGTCGTTGGGGCGTGCAGGCTGTAGGGCGTGATCGCCTCGGCGACTCCGGGTCCGGAAAGGCAGGCGTATGGCATTGGGGGTCCTCCTCGTGGGGCTCACTCACGAGGTCCCTCCCCTCTCCCCTTTGACGGGCTAGGCCGCGATGCGCATCGGCTCGCCGCAGTCGCCGCGCACCATCCTCACGGCGTCGTCGGGATCCGCTTCAAGGATCCACCCGAGGTAGTCAGCGAGTTTGCGGCGATCATTGCCCGAGGTGGCGTCAATGGCGCTTCTCAGCTGATCGAAGCTTCCGTACTCCGCGATCAGGTCCTCGAACGCCGCCGCCCGCGCCCGTCGCCCCAGGATCTGGACGAGGCGATCATGCCGCCCGAGCGCTCCCTGGCCCGCCGCGACGATGACGCTGCGTAGCGGGTTGCCGTCCGCCGACACGACGACGTCGTCGTCGATGCCGGCGCGCACGATCTGCGAGAGGCGCGGACCCAGACGTGAGGCGGCGAACGCGCCCAGGATATGGATCTCGCGCGGTCGGCACGCGCGGAGAAACGCGATGTGCTCATCGGCCGTGAAGGCGGCCGCCTGCGAGGGGATGCCGACGCGGAACCGATCGGTCCCGAGGATCTGGGTGGCCTCGTGATAGGCCTCGGCGGCGGAGCGGCGGCCGCGCTGGATGGGAACGATCGGGACGCAGGTGTCGAAGCGACACGCGATGCTGACCCAGTCAGCGTGGACTTTAAGGGCGTGCAGCGATGCGTCCTGGTCGCCCACCACGTCCGGCGCGACCATGAGAGGCTTCGGGTATTCGTCCTCCACGGCGTTTTCTTCGGCGATCAGCGCCAGCACCTGGTCGTAGGTCGCGAGAACCGGGCGAAAGTCCATGGGCTCTGGCGCCGCGCCGCGCGCGAGCGCGCGCCGGAAGTCACCATAGGCGCCGGTGTCGATGAAGGTTGGACACCGGTAGTCGAGGATAGCGCGCACCAGGGCCTGCATTGTGTTCGCTGAAAGCTCGCCCGCTTCAACGCCCACGCCGTGCTCGGCCCACGCCGCGGGAAGGAGATCCGCGCTGCGGCTAAGGCCAGACGCGAAGATCGTGGTCCGGGCGTGCAGCTGCAGCAAGCGACCCGCGAGCGGATCGCTGGCTGAGTCGAACAGTCCCGAGCGCCGAAGGCCCTGCGCGGCGGCCAGCATGTCGCGCGCGGGGATGGTCACGCCGCCCTCGTCGTCGTCGCCGGCGTCGGGCCGAGGATGTCATGCTCGCGTTCGGCCGCCTTCGGGATTCTAAACGCCTGGCCGGAGGTGAGCGCCCTGAAGGCGGTCACGCTTCGCCGTCCGTGGGGCGCGATGACGACGTCAAACACGTCCTCGTGCGTGCCGTCTCCGAGCGCCAAAGGCGTCTTGAATCGGATGCGCACCCCTGGACGGATCCGGGCCGCCGCTTTGTTCTGGCGGGCCAGCGCGGCGATGTGCTGGCGGCATTCGCGTCGCCAGCGGCGAGCGTAGTCGTTCGGCGCCTCTGTCAGGAGGTCGAGAATGGACGCCGGCGCGACGCATTCGCCGATGCCCATGCTTTCGTCCATGTCCTTCCAGCCGAAGTGGAAGCCAGCTTCTGCCCGTGGGTCGTGTTTGGTCAGGGCGACCAGAGCATAAACTATCGTGGGATTGCCCACCTTCTCGACCTGCGCGGCGGCGATGTAGGTCGAGCCCACCATGACGCTTTTGAGGATCGTATGGCGGCGGCCCGGTTGCTCGCTGGTGAAACGGCGATCGAGGTAAGCCTTCTTGTTGGGAAGCAGGCGGTCGCGGGTGAACGTCCAGCCCATGGCGGTCTCCTATTGGATTGGGGCGGGGGGGTGGCCCGCCCAAAGGGCGGAAAGCTCACGTCGGACGTCACGCCACCATTCGGTCAGCGCCTCGGCGTCGATCGGCGCTGTGTCGAAGTAGGTGGGGTGGTAGATCAGGGCGCCGTGGATGGCGTGTTCTACGTCGTAGCCGTCGGCGCCGTCCGCCAATTCGGCGCGCGTCGCCATGACCTGGAGCTGCACGTCGAACCGGTACTTGACGTGGCGGTCCGCCAGCATGGCCTTCGTCAGAGCGAGCGTTTCGCGCCAGTTGGATCCGATAGCCGGCGTCGGGAGGCCGTGAGTCTTGGCGCAGCTATTGGCGACGAACGTCGCGCACCGATCGGCGGCTTCTTCGGCCGCCGCGTAAGTCGAGAAGATCTGGTGCAGCTGCAGGAGACCGTCGGCGTGGACGGTGAGGATCGTCAGGATCATGGGGGTCGCTCCCTAGTGAAGCGGGCAGCTCCGCAGCTGCAGGAGGAAGGCGCGCTCGGCCTGGGCGCGGAGCTGCGCCACCTGGTCCGGGGTCGCGCCGTAATGGGCCAGGGCTCGGATTGCCGCGTCGGCGGCGCTCTGCAGGGCCTTGGCGGGCGTGATGTTCGGGTCAAGAAGCGCCTGCCCGAGCTTTTGCGCGGCTTGCACCAGGGCGCCAGCCGGACCGCGCGTGCCTTGTTCGCGCGCGGCCTTGGTCGCCATGGCGACCAAGAGGCCAAAGCTCTCCGGTCGGCTCGGCCGCCCGGTGAGCGACAGGCAGACGGCGACCGACTGCGCCACGCGGGCGCGGCGATCGCCCAACGCCTTTCGGCCGGCCCGCGACTTTTCGATCGCGTCGATCGCGGCGATGACCTCGAGCACGCCGGTGGCGACGGCGCGGATTCCGGTCGAAGGCGGGATCTTCGATAGCTCGGCGGACCGATCCGCCCGCGTGAAGAGATCAGGCAGGTGAGGCTGCTGCGGCGCTGGCGTGATCATGGGCGTCTCCTGCGCCCGTCTCGGCCAATCCGGGCGGGCTCGCCCCGCCGGTCCCTCCCTCCTTTCCTTTCGGCGGCCCGCAAAGAAAGAGCCTCGACGCTGGGCGCCGAGGCTCTTGGATTATCGCCCCTTGTCCGACAGGAGCTTTTGGGCCGCCGCGACCCCGCCCAGGAACGAACAATCGTCCGGCCGTGCGTCGTCGTTGGCGTAGATGTGGTCCTCGATCGCTTCCTCCAGGAGGGCCTTGAGCCGAACAATCAGGTCCAGCACGCCGTCTTCGTTGCTGTCGGCTCGTGGGTCGAGCGCCAGGAGTCGTTTTCGCGCATCGGCCAGGCAGACCTTCCGATAGGCGACCAGGGCCGCCTTGCGGGCGGCCGGGTCTTGGCCGTAGGCCTCGGCTTGACGCTCCTCGCCTTCGATGCTGACAAAGGCGCCGCCGACAACGCGCTCGGCGAGGTCGATGAGAAAATGTTCGAACTCGTCGTTGAACCCGTGATGGGCCTCGGTATCGACGATGATCTCGAGGAATCGACCGCCGTTGGAGAAAGTGAACGCGGGGCCATTCGACTCTTCCCACGTCACCTCGCCCGTGGGGTAGTTGAAGAGGTCGTTGGCCTTGGCGTCGGGGTCCCACATCTGGACGACCTGCAGCGGCGTGACGTCCTCGAGGAGCTCGGTGCTGATTTCGTAATAATAGTCGCGCGCCATGGTGCGTCTCCTGATCAGGCGTCGTTCGCCGCGTAGCTGGGGAGGTGCTGGCGCGCCCAATCATGAGCGATCTGCCAGGCTTCGGATTTGGTGGGCGCCGAGCCCACCCAGGCGCCGCAGAACCGGACGACGCGCTGCTGCTTTCGATGTCCCGTCCACTCTGCGCGGACCGAAAACCGATGATCGCGCCGCCGCGCGCGACCGCGTCTCTGGGAAATCGGGCCCATCACGCGGCCAACGGCAGGGCCGCCGCCTCGGCTTGTTGGACCAGGTAGTCGACGGCGCGCTGGGCCGCGGCGGCGGCCGTGAACAGCGCGTTGGGTTGCTCGCGAAGGCGTTGCGCCCAGGAGGCCAGATAGCTGGCGTGGCCGTCGATCAGCGCCTCCGAATAGGGAACACCGCAACGCATGGACAGGAAGTAGCTGCCCAGCTCGGCGATCAGCTCTTCTTCGGCCCGGGCGCGCAGGTCCTTGTGATAGTCGGCCAGGCACTGGCGATCCAGGCGTGAGGCATGGCCGGTGCTGTGGATCTGCTCGTGGGCCAGGGTGGCGCAGTAGTCGGCGAAGCTGTCGAACGCCGACGGATGCGGCATTCGGATCGTGTCGATCGTATCGTAATAGGCCGGTTCGAAGACGCCGTAGGCGATATCGACGGGGTAGTCGCGAAGCGTCGGCGGCAGGGCCGCCTCGCTCCATTTGGGGATGGGCGGCGGCGCATAGTAGGCCGGGTCCAGGCCTTCGATCTGGTCGGCCGAGAAGACTGTGTAGGTCGCTTGATAGGCCCGTCCGCGCGATTTCGGCGCGCCGCCGTCACCATCGCCGTCATCGTTGTCGTTGGCCGAGCGCATCGGCTTGTAGAGCAAGGCCGGCGCGCCTTTCTCGCCCTTGCGCACGCAGGCGTCCAGGGCGAGGGCCTGCTTGAAGGTGAACCAGTGCGCGGAGGTGTAGCCGCGCGCGTCGCGGGCGATCGACAACAACATGGCGTTGGCCCCGGTGAACGGGACGCCGTCGCTGCGCAGCGGGGTCCCCGCCCCGCCCGACTGCCAAGTCTTCCGCCAGGGCGCGACGCCGGCGGCGATGCGATTGGTCAGGTCGGCGACAAGTTCGGTGAGGGCGGTGTTCATGGTGGGGTCTCCTTCGATCGGCGCTCCAGACCATTCCGGCGCGCTCATCCGCGCCGGTCCTCCCTTTCCCCTCTCTCGCCGCGCAAAGCCGCCCCTCTCTCGAGGGGCGGCTGGCGATCAGGCGACCATGCTCTGGTGGTGGAAGTTCACGACCGGGAAGCGCTGTAGCAGCGCGGCCAGCACATTGAAGCGGTCGATGGGCACGAACCCGCGCGCCTGGAACGAGATCAGCTCGAAGAACACGCCAAGCGACCGCAGGACGTCGGCCTGGGCGCTCGCCCCATCGACCTCCATCCGCATCTGGCCCATGACCCGGCGCGCGACCAGGAAAAGGCCTTCGGCGAGCTCGACGGTCATGCTCTGCTCCATGACGCAGCGCCGGATGTCGATGGGCGCGACGCTGCCTTGCACGGCCAAGCCGAGCTTGGTGCGCAGCTGATGTGCGCCGACTTCGTCGAGCACGCGCCCGAGCCAGCGTCGGCCATCAGGAGCCTTGATCCGCCGGACCTTCACCGAATGGCCCTCGAGGTGCTTCCAGACGGGCAGGATCTCGCCGGTGACGAGGTAGAGATCGCAGACTTCCTCGGACGGGAGGGATGCGACGCGGTCGTCCCAGAGTTTGATCCACTGGGTCTCGTCCACCTCGACCCAGGCGCTGTCCTGGTACTGCTGCAGGGGCATTCGGCTGGTCTCTTGGGGCGTGATTAGCCGGACGCCGGGGATGATCGCGTCTCCCTCGCCCACCAGGGTGATGCCGAGGATCGCCAGGCCGACGTTGCCCGAGCGTTCGTTGCGCAGCAGGCGGACGTCGTGGCGGCGCGATCGCGGCGTGATCGCCAAGGCCTCGCGCGCCGAGAGGCGCTCGACCGGCTCAATGGTCTTGAAGTGGATCATGCGCGTCGTCGCGCCGGTCCGCGGGTCGGTGCGGATCACCTGCTCGTCGACCAGCTCCAGCTGGCTCGGCGTCATGTCCTCCATGCCCTTGTCGAGCGTGCCGTCAGCGGCGGCCTTTTCGAGAATGCCTTCATGGATCCGGTCGAAGGCCTCGAAGATCACGTTCTGGTCCTCGACCCGCAGCGCCAGCACGCGATTGAGGTGACGACGCAGTTCCGGCAGGTCCTCGGCGTCCAGCAGGTCGCCCTCCTCGTCGCGCAGCGTGAGCGCCGTCTTGCGTTCGAACTCGGTGATCGACATGGCGCAGTCGCCGCGCTTCATGGCCTTGTAGAGGGCGATCTGCGCCCGCCGCGCGAACGGCGTTTCCAGATTGTCCGACGGTCTGAACATGCCGCCGCTGTTGGAGCGACGCTCGCCACGCGTGAGGGCCCCCATGCTGTCGAGCCGCCTGCAGATCG
>Ga0247725_1000707_pt1 | contig 21294 bp, 19 predicted proteins | sample OKSTACKMCFT3sol_FD_183021 | JGI IMG/M metagenome (GOLD analysis project Ga0247725, IMG submission 183021) | Subsurface sediment microbial communities from gas well in Oklahoma, United States - OK STACK MC-FT3-sol | ecosystem: Environmental > Terrestrial > Deep subsurface > Rock core/Sediment...
GGAAGATATCCGCCGAACGCTGGTACAGCTGGCAGGAGAGCTTGCCGTCGGCCACGTAGAACTGGAACAGCGCATGGCATGGCGGCAGGGCCATCTGGTCGACCAGCGCCGGGTTCCAGGCCGAGACGATCAGACGACGCGAATCCGGGTTCTTCCTGATCATCTCGATCAGCTTGGCGATCTGGTCGATGGACTCGCCATTGGGCGCCGGCCAGCTGCGCCACTGGTAGCCGTAGACCGGGCCGAGGTCGCCGTTCTCGTCGGCCCACTCGTCCCAGATGCTGACGCCGTTTTCCTTCAAGTAACGGATGTTGGTGTCGCCCTGCAGGAACCACAGCAGCTCGTGGATGATCGAGCGCAGGTGACACTTCTTGGTGGTGACGATGGGGAAGCCATCGGCCAGGTCGAAGCGCATCTGGTAGCCGAACACGCTGTAGGTGCCGGTACCGGTGCGGTCTTCCTTGAAGGTGCCGTGCTCGCGCACGTGGCGCATCAGGTCGAGGTACTGTTTCATCAGGCGGCTCCTTGTACGGGCTGGCGCTTGTAGGCGTAGGCGATCAGGCCGATGCCACCGAGGATCATCGGCAGGCAGAGGATCTGCCCCATGGTCAGCCAGCCCCAGGCCAGGTAGCCAAGCTGGGCATCCGGCACACGGACGAACTCGACGATGAAGCGGAACACGCCGTAGCAGGCGGCGAACATGCCGGACACGGCCATGGTCGGCCGCGGTTTGCGCGAATAGAACCAGAGGATGGTGAACAGCGCCACGCCCTCCAGGGCGAACTGGTACAGCTGCGACGGATGGCGCGCCAGTTGCTGCGGATCGGTGGGGAAGACCATCGCCCAGGGCACGTCAGTGGCCTTGCCCCACAGCTCGGCGTTGATGAAGTTGCCGATGCGCCCGGCGCCCAGGCCGATGGGTACCAGCGGGGCGATGAAGTCCATCAGCTCGAAGAAGCTCTTGCCGTTGCGCTTGCCGAACCACCAGGTCGCCAGCATCACCCCGATCAGCCCGCCGTGGAACGACATACCGCCTTCCCAGACTCGCAGGATCTTCGCCGGCTCGGCGACATAGGCGGCAAAGTCATAGAAGAACACGTAACCCAGGCGCCCGCCGAGAATCACCCCCATGGCCACCCAGAACACCAGATCGGACAGTTTTTCCTTGCTCCAGCTGGCATCGAAGCGCGCCAGGCGGCGTGACGCCAGCCACCAGGCACCTCCAATACCCACCAGGTACATCAGGCCGTACCAGTGGATTTTCAGCGGGCCGAGGGCAATGGCCACCGGGTCGATCTGCGGATAAGGCAGCATCAGGAACTCCTTAGATCAGAAAACTCAGGCCCACACTGAACAACAGCAGGGCGAACAGACGCTTGAGCAGACGCGGCGACAGGCGATGGGCCAGACGCGCGCCGAAACGGGCAAAGAACATGCTGGTCAGGGCGATACCCAGCAACGCCGGGAGGTAGACGAAACCGACGCTCCACTGCGGCAGATTCGGATTCCCCCAGCCGGTGAACATGAAACTCAGCGCGCCGGCGATGGCGATCGGCAAACCACAGGCTGCCGAGGTGGCCACCGCCTGCTGGATGGGTACGCTGCGCCAGACCAGAAAGGGTACGGTCAACGAACCGCCACCAATGCCGAAGATAGCCGAGGCCCAGCCGATCACCCCGCCGGCCACCGCCAGCGCGGGCTTGCCTGGGACATCGCCACTGGCCCTGGGTTTCAGGTCGAGCGCCAGCTGCACGGCGATGACGATGGCGAATGTGCCGATGATCTTCTGCAGCAGCGGCCCCTGAATCAGCGCCGCGGTCAGCGCCCCCAGCGCAGCACCGAGCAGGATGCCCAGGCTCAGCCAGCGAAACAGCGGCCAGCGCACCGCGCCCTTGCGATGATGCTCGAGCAGCGAATTGATCGAAGTGAAGACGATGGTCGCCAGCGAGGTGCCTACCGCCAGGTGGGTGAGAATCTCCGTCGCCATGCCCTGCGAAGTGAAGCTCAGCACCAGTACCGGCACGATGATCAACCCGCCACCCACGCCGAACAGGCCAGCCAGCACACCGGCGGCCGCACCCAGCACCAAGTAGAGCAGCAGTTCCATCGACACCCCCAAAAACAAAGCGGCATGGTAACGGAATTGCCTGGGCAACGGCAGGCTCCGGGCGTCGGGGACAGGCGATTGCGCCCCCTGCGGCTTGCGAAGCGATGGCGATACTGAGAATGAATGTGCATCTGATAGCTAGAACACCAGCTTATCGCTCGTGCTAGCCTGCTAGGCGACACTCACACCAGGATCGCCCCATGTGCCTGATCGTTCTTGCCTGGCGCCCCGGTCATCCGCAGCCGCTGCTGCTGGCCGCCAATCGTGACGAATTCTATAGCCGCCCAGCCTGGCCCCTGCGCGAATGGGAGGACGCCCCCGGCCTGTTCGCCGGGCGTGACCTGCAGGCAGGCGGCACCTGGCTGGGAGTAACCGCGGACGGGCGCTTCGCCGCGCTGACCAATATCCGCGACCCCAGCCAGCCGCCCGGACGGCGTTCGCGTGGCGAGCTGCCGGTCGACTTCCTGCGCGGCACGCTGGAGCCCCAGGCCTACCTGCAGCGAGTGGCGAGCAAAGCCGCGGATTACGCCGGTTTCAACCTGCTGCTCGGCGATAGCCGACAGCTCTGGTACTACAACAGCCAGGAAGACCAGCCGCGCCCCCTGGCGGAAGGCCTCTACGGCCTGTCCAACGCCAGGCTGGACAGCCCCTGGCCCAAGCTGCAACGGGCCAAGGCCGCGCTGGAGAATTGCCTGGACGCACCGCACAGCGAACGTCTGCTGGCCCTGCTGGCAGACACCACGCAGCCCGCCGAACACCTGTTGCCCGACACCGGCGTCGGCCCGGCGGTGGAACGCCTGCTGGCCACCTGCTTCATCGCCAGCGCCAACTACGGCACGCGCGCCAGCTCCGCGCTGCTGCTCGGCGCCGACGGCAATTGGGAAATGGTCGAGCGCAGTTTCGGGCCACATGGCGCGCCACTGGGCGAGGTAGCCGTGCGCAGATAGGTGCGGATGATGCCTGCCCCGGACGGGGCAGTGCGAGCGGGCGTGGGCAGAAGGGCCGCTGGTGCGCACGGCGCACCCTACGATCTGTTCAGCCCTGCGGCTGCTTTTTCAGGCCTGGATATTCGAGGCGGGGTTGATCACCCGGCCCAGGCCGAGGTTGCGCAGCGCCAGGTGCAGGGTGCTGTAGATCAGGTGCGGGTTGTCCATGGTCATCACCTGGCCGAGCAACTCCTTGGCCTTGCTCTGGGTGATCTGGCGCAGCAGCCATTTCACCTTGGGCAGGTTGGTGGCGTTCATCGACAGCGAATCGAAGCCCATGGCCAGCAGCAGCACGGCCGCGGCCGGATCGCCGGCCATCTCGCCGCAGATGCTCACCGGCTTGCCTTCGAGATGCGCGTCGTTGACCACCTTCTGCAGCGCCTGCAGCACCGCCGGGTGGAGGAAGTCGTAAAGATCGGCGACCCGCGGGTTGTTGCGGTCGACCGCCAACAGGTACTGGGTCAGGTCGTTGGAGCCGACCGAGAGGAAGTCCACCTGGCGCGCCAGCTCGCGGGTCTGGTAGACCGCTGCCGGAATTTCGATCATCAGGCCGATGGGCGGCAGCGGCACGTCTGTGCCCTCGTCACGCACCTCGCCCCAGGCGCGGTGGATCAGGTGCAGCGCCTCTTCCAGCTCCTGGGTGCCGGAAATCATCGGCAGCAGGATACGCAGGTTGTTCAGCCCTTCGCTGGCCTTGAGCATGGCGCGGGTCTGCACCAGGAAGATTTCCGGGTGGTCGAGGGTAACGCGGATGCCGCGCCAGCCGAGGAAGGGGTTCTCTTCCTTGATCGGGAAATAGGACAGCGCCTTGTCGCCGCCGATGTCCAGGGTACGCATGGTCACCGGCAGCGGGTGGAAGGCCTGCAACTGCTCGCGGTAGGTGGCGAGCTGCTCCTTCTCGCTGGGGAAGCGCTCGTTGATCATGAACGGCACTTCGGTGCGGTACAGGCCGACGCCCTCGGCACCGCGCTGCTGGGCGCGGGCAACGTCGGCGAGCAGGCCGGTGTTGACCCACAGCGGCATGCGCTGGCCGTCCAGCGTCTCGCAGGGCAGCGCGCGCAGGGCATCGAGCCCTTCGGTGAGCTGACGCTCCTCCTCGACCACGTCGGCGTACTGCTTGCTCAGCAGTTCGCTGGGGTTGGTGAAGACTTCGCCATGGTAGCCATCGACGATCAGCTTGATGCCGTCGATCTTCGAATACGGCAGGTCGACCACGCCCATGACCGTGGGAATGCCCATGGCGCGGGCGAAGATCGCCACGTGGGAGTTGCCCGAGCCAGTGACCGAAATCAGGCCGACCAGCTTGCCTTCGGGGACCTCGCCGAGCATCGCCGGCGACAGCTCCTCGCTGACCAGGATGGTGTTGTCCGGGTAGACCAGCGAGGTCTTGCGTTCTTCCTGCAGGTAGGCAAGCAGGCGTCGGCCGAGGTCGCGCACGTCGCTGGCACGCTCGCGCAGGTAGGCATCGTCCATCAGCTCGAAGCGCGCCACGTGATCCAGCACCACCTGACGCAGGGCGCCCTGCGCCCACTGCCCGGTGCGAATGACCTTGCGCACCTCGTTACCCAGGGCGGCATCGTCGAGCATCATCAGATAGACGTCGAACAGCGCGCGTTCTTCCTTGCGCAACTGCGTGGCGAGTTTCTCGGACAGCTCCTGCATGTCCTCTCGCACCCAGCCCAGCGCCTTGTCGAACAGCTCCAGCTCGGCGTCGATGTCATCGACGCTGCGATCCGGTACCACGTTCAGATCCGCCGGGGGCAGCACCACCACCGCAGTGCCTACGGCCGCCCCCGGCGCACCCGGCACGCCGACGAACTTGGCCTCCTGCACACCCTTGCCCTGGCGCCCCAGACCGCGAATCGAACCGGTGGCCTCGGCGTGGGCGATAACCCCGGCGAGCTGCGCGCTCATGGTGACCAGGAAGGCTTCTTCGCCCTCGTCGAACTGGCGGCGCTCCTTCTGCTGCACCACCAGTACGCCCATCACGCGGCGGTGGTGAATGATCGGTGCGCCGAGGAAGGAGGCGTAGCGCTCCTCGCCAGTCTCGGCAAAGTAGCGATAGCGCGGGTGATCGGCGGCATTTTCCAGGTTCAGCGGCTCCTCGCGGGTGCCGACCAGGCCGACCAGACCTTCGCTGGGGGCCATGCTGACCTTGCCGATGGAGCGCTTGTTCAGACCCTCGGTGGCCATCAGCACGAAGCGGTTGGTCTCGGGGTCGAGCAAATAGACCGAACACACCTGGCTGCCCATGGCTTCCTTGACACGCTGCACGATGATCGACAGCGCCGCCTTGAGATCCTTGGCGGCGTTCACTTCCTGGACGATCTTGCGCAGCGTATTGAGCATGCTCGATTGGGGTCCGTATCAGTCGCGCACTATCAGGCGCGGGGCAAGTTCCTTGAGCGCTCGGCGATAGACCTCACGCTTGAATGTGACCACCTGGCCCAGCGGGTACCAGTAGCTGACCCAGCGCCAGCCATCGAACTCCGGCTTGCCGGTCAGGTCCATGCGCACGCGGTCCTCGGCACCGGTCAGGCGCAGCAGGAACCACTTCTGCTTCTGGCCGATGCACAGCGGCTGGCTGTGGGTGCGCACCAGGCGCTGCGGCAGACGATAACGCAACCAGCCGCGGGTGCAGGCGAGGATCTTCACATCCTGCTCTTCGAGCCCGACCTCTTCGTTCAGTTCACGGTAAAGCGCCTCTTCCGGCGACTCACGATCGTTGATGCCACCTTGGGGAAATTGCCAGGCATCCTGATTGATACGCCTGGCCCAGAGTACCTGGCCGACATCATTGGTCAGGATGATGCCGACATTCGGGCGGAAACCATCAGAATCGATCACGGCAAGCAACCTCGTACACGCAAGTTCCGGCATTGTTCCACAAAGCCGACAACAGCAGCAACGCGGGTTTGGGGGCAGTGGGAAAGCCCGGCCAAAGCGGCTATTCTGGCGCGCCCCGAACATGCAAAGAACAGGTAGAGAACCGTGCGCTTGGCCCTCTTCGATCTCGACAACACCCTGCTGGCTGGCGACAGCGACCACAGCTGGGGCGAATTCGTCTGCCAGCGCGGCCTGGTCGACGCGGCCGAGTACCTGGCGCGCAACGACGCCTTCTATGCAGACTACTGCGCCGGCAAGCTGGACGTGGTGGCCTATCAGAATTTCAGCCAGGCGATCCTGGGCCGCAGTGAGATGGCGCAACTGGCGCAGTGGCACCGCGAGTTCATGGCCGAGGTGATCGAGCCGATCATCCTGGCCAGGGGCGAGGCGCTGCTGGCCGAGCACCGCGCCGCGGGCGACAAGCTGGTGATCATCACCGCCACCAACCGCTTCATCACCGCGCCCATCGCCGAGCGCCTGGGTGTGGAGACCCTGATCGCCACCGAATGCGGCATGCAGGATGGTCGCTACACCGGGCAGATCACCGGCACGCCGTGCTACCAGGGCGGCAAGGTGACGCGCCTGAACCAGTGGCTGGCCGAGACGGGGTACAACCTTGATGGCGCCTACTTCTATAGCGACTCGCGCAACGACCTGCCGCTGCTCGAAGCCGTGGCCAACCCGGTGGCGGTCGATCCGGACGACGTACTGCGCGCCACCGCTCTCGAACGCGGCTGGCCGGTGATTTCGCTGCGCTGAGCGCACGCCGCGCAACGCCGTAGGGTGCGCCGCGCGCACCGCAGGTTCCGGCATCAGCAGCCGGTGCGCACGCCTCGGCGGCCCCGCGACACCTACAGGGCTGGGCAATCGAGAGTCATCGAGCCACAAGCCCTCTCCCGCCCTTCGGGCACCCTCTCCCAGCGGGAGAGGGTCATCAGAAGCCGCTCTGCGGCTGCTTCATGCCGGCTTGGCGCCCATCAGCGCCATGATGGCGATCAACAGCAGCAGAATCAGCCCCGCATAGATCAGGCACAGACGCTTGAGCGACGTCGGTGCCGGCGCATCACCCAGCGCACGCCAGGCCGCCAGGCGGCCGGCCAGAAGCAAACCGAGCAGCATCATCAGCGCATAGAGAATGCTGCCCAGCAGCAGCCAGGTCTGCCCCAGCGGCCAGCCGGCGGTATCCACCAGCCAGTAGCCGGTCACCGGCAGGCTCAGCGCCAGCAGGGCGAATGCCGGGAAGCTGAACAGCAGGGTCACGCGCAGCTTGCGCGCCAGCACCGCGGCATCAGGGTTGCGCTGTGCCTTGAACAGCATGACGCCGTGAGCGATCAGGCCAAGCAGCAGCAACACGCCCGGGGCGCTGTGGAGAATGCGAACCAGCAGGTAGTGTTCCATCAGGGGCTTCCATTGTTATCAGGCAATTGCGTAGGGCGGCTGTAACCCGCCAGCGCGCTTTGGCGGGTTACAGCTTCGAAGGCAGTGCTCAGCCGAGAAACAGGCGGTAGGCCGGGTTGTCGCTCTCGTCCCAGTAGGGGTAACCGATGGCGTCCAGCGCCGCCGGCACCAGATGGCGCTCGCCTTCCGGCACCTGCAGCGCGGCCAGTACGCGGCCATCGGCGGCGCCGTGGTTGCGGTAGTGGAACATCGAGATGTTCCAGCGCCCGCCGAGCTTCTGCAGGAAGTTGAACAGCGCGCCGGGGCGCTCGGGAAACTCGAAGCGCAGCACCATCTCGTCGCTGACCTGCGCCGCATGGCCACCGACCATATGGCGGATATGCAGCTTGGCCAGCTCGTTGTCGGTCAGGTCCAGCACCGGGAAGCCCTGCGCGCGCAGGCCCTCGACCAGCGCCTGGCGTGGATCGTTCTCCGGATGGGTCTGCACGCCGACGAAGATGTGCGCCTCGCGGTCGGTGTGGTAGCGATAGTTGAACTCGGTGATCTGGCGCTTGCCCACCGCCTCGCAGAAGGCCTTGAAGCTGCCCGGCTGCTCGGGGATGGTCACGGCGATGATCGCCTCGCGCTTCTCGCCCAGCTCGGCGCGCTCGGCCACGTGGCGCAGGCGGTCGAAGTTGACGTTGGCGCCGGAATCGATGCCCACCAGCACCTCGCCGTTGGCGCCCTGACGTTCGACGTACTTCTTGATCCCGGCCACCGCCAGCGCGCCGGCAGGCTCGGTGATCGAGCGGGTGTCGTCGTAGATGTCCTTGATCGCCGCGCAGATTTCATCGGTGCTGACGGTGATCACCTCGTCGACATGCTGTTTGCAGATATCGAAGGTGTGCTGGCCGATCTGCGCCACCGCCACGCCGTCAGCGAACAGCCCGACGCTCGGCAGTACCACACGCTCACCCGCGGCCATGGCGGCCTGCAGGCAGTTGGAATCGTCAGGCTCGACGCCGATCACCTTGATTTCCGGGCGCAGGTACTTGACGTAGGCGGCGATGCCGGCGATCAAGCCGCCGCCGCCGACCGGCACGAAGATGGCGTCGATATGCCCCTGGTGCTGACGCAGCACCTCCATGGCCACGGTGCCCTGGCCGGCGATCACCAGCGGATCGTCGTAAGGATGGATGTAGGTGTAACCCTTCTCCTCCACCAGTTTCAGCGAATGCGCCAGCGCCTCGGGGAAGGCATCGCCATGCAGCACCACCTTGCCGCCACGCGAACGTACGCCCTGCACCTTCAGCTCCGGCGTGGTACGCGGCATGACGATGGTCGCCTTCACCCCCAGGTGCTTGGCCGCCAGTGCCAGACCCTGGGCGTGGTTGCCGGCCGAGGCGGTGACCACGCCGCGCGCCAGCTCTTCGGCGGGCAGTTGCGCCAGCTTGTTGTAGGCGCCACGAATCTTGAACGAGTACACCGGCTGCAGATCCTCGCGCTTGAGCAGAATCTGGCTGCCCAGCCGCTCACTGAGCTGGCGGGCGGGTTGCAGCGGGGTTTCCACCGCGACGTCGTAGACGCGCGAGGTGAGGATCTTCTTCACGTACTGTTCGAGCATGGCGATTTCGCAGGCGTTCGGGCTTGAAAGGGAGCTGCCGAGTCTACCCCATGCGCGAGCACCCGGGCACCCGACCAGCGGAGCGGAATCTCCGGCCACTTCGCCAGTCTGCTTTCATGAGCCGAGCAGTGCACCGTCAACCAGAGGACTTCCCCATGCCCATAGGTATTTCCCGCCTGCTCGTGCAAGGCACCCCAGCCGACGACCTACTGGTCGCCCATCCCCAGCCCAGCCGCCTGGTCGGCGGCGCCGGCAACGACGTGCTGATCGACGGCCCCGGCAGCGACTCGCTGCTCGGCGGCAGTGGCATCAACCGCCTGTATGGCGGGCTCGGCGACGACTACTACACCTATGACATCAACGCCGACGGCCGGGACGTGATCCTCGACTTCGACCCCACGCCCGGCAACATCGACACCCTGATCATCAACGAGAGCCTGGAAGAGTTCGGCCCGTTCGAGCGCTATCAGGACGATTTGCTGATCGGTCTGTACAGCACCCCGGCAGTGGTGACCATACGCAACTTCTTCCTCGACCCCGCGTTTCGCATCGAACGCTTTCGCTTCGGCGCCGTACAGGTCACCGACAAGGATATTCTGCGCAGTTTCCACATCGACCCGCTGGCCCCGCCTGGCCGTACCGCGGACGATCCGCCCAGCGACACCGGCGAGCGCATCCGCCTGACCGGCAAGCAATGGGCCGACAGGCTGGTGGCCGGTGACCAGCCGACCTACATGCTCGGCCGCGGCGGCAACGACCTGATGATCGGCAGCCGGCACAGCGACGTGCTCAACGGCGGCACCGTCAAGCCGATGTTCTTCGGCGACAATCAGTGGAACCAGCTCTACGGCGGGCCTGGCAACGACTACTACCAGGTCGACTACAGCTGGGATTTCAGCAACCACCGCATCTACGACTACGACACCACCCCCGGCAACATCGACACCCTGCAGATCCGCGGCCCGGTGACCGCCGACCAGGTGCGCCTGTATGGCGCGCAGGGCGGCTCGCTGTCCATCGAACTGGATACCGAGCAACGCATCGTCATCGTCAACTACCTGCTGGACAAGGCCTTCGTGGTCGAAAGGATCCGCTTCGACGATGGCTCCGAACTGACCGAGGCCACCATTCGCCAGCGCCTCGGCCTGCCCGCCCCGACCCAGGCCAGCCTGCTCACGCCCGCACCAGCCTGGGCCGGCGAGCCGCCGGCAGCGGCGCCGGATGGCGTCGGCCTGCTGCTGGCGGCAGCCGCGCTATGGGGCGGATGACAGGCGCTGCGGGAAGCGGGGGTGGATGGCTATAATTGCGCTTTTCCCGTCCGGCAGAACTCCATGACCCAGGATCAGCTCAAGCAGGCGGTGGCCCAGGCCGCCGTCGACCACATTCTCCCGCGCCTCGACAGCAAGAGCATCGTCGGCGTCGGCACCGGTTCCACCGCCAACTTCTTCATCGACGCGCTGGCCAGGCACAAGATGGACTTCGACGGCGCCGTGGCCAGCTCCGAAGCCACCGCCGCACGCCTCAAGGGCCACGGCATCCCGGTCTACGACCTCAACAGCGTCAGCGAGCTGGAGTTCTATGTCGATGGCGCCGACGAGAGCGACGAGCGCCTGCACCTGATCAAGGGCGGCGGCGCCGCGCTGACCCGCGAGAAGATCGTCGCCGCCGTGGCCAAGACCTTCATCTGCATCGCCGATGCCAGCAAGCTGGTGCCGGTGCTCGGTGCCTTCCCGCTACCGGTGGAAGTGATCCCCATGGCCCGCAGCCACGTGGCCCGCGAGCTGGTGAAGCTGGGCGGCGACCCGGTGTACCGCGAGGGCGTGCTGACCGACAACGGCAACGTCATCCTCGACGTGCACAACCTGTCGATCACCGACCCGGTGAAGCTGGAGGCGGACATCAACGCCATCGTCGGCGTGGTCACCAACGGCCTGTTCGCCGCGCGCCCGGCCGACCTGCTGCTGCTCGGCACCGCCGAAGGCGTGAAAACGCTCAAGCGCTGAACCTTCCGGGCGGGTGATCATCACCCGCCCTGCGCATCCCCACTTGCACCAAATGAGTGCCGGACTGCCAGATATCTGCTCATGCACAACTGCTGCAGCCCAGACACGCAGCCGTTTTTTACGATGACGCGACACTTGCACCTATCTTCTGCGTCATTTTCCTGCCCGCGTCGATTTCAGGCCCACATACTGCTCTGCGCAGCTCGCCACACAACGACACTACAAGGAGCATGATGTGATTAAGCCCCTCATTCTGGGTATGGGCCTGGCCAGTACGCTGTTGTCTCCCTTGGCCATGGCCTACCAGTACGGCGAGTACGCTGGTGTGACCGTCGACAGGCTGATCAACGATTACCCGGGGCGCTACCGCGGTACCGCCAGTTTTTCGGGAGCAACCGACTGGATGGAGGAACGCCTGTCAGCGACCGGCTACAACAGCTATCGCCAGGACTTCACCTGGGCCGGCAATCGCAGCTCGCAGAACGTAATAGTCGAGGCCGCTGGCGTTACCGGTAAGAATCTGGTGGTCGGCGCCCATTTCGATACCTTCTTTGGTCGTCCCACGCTGCAGGGCTTGGACGACAACGCATCGGGTGCAGGCGTACTCACGGAAATCGCTCGTAACCTGGCGGGGCTGTCCTTCGAGGACGGGGTGACCTTTATCGGCTTCGGCGCCGAGGAGGAAGGCCTGAGGGGGTCGCGCGCCTACGTCGAGTCCCTGGATGCGCAAGCACGCGCCCGCCTGACCGGGATGATCAATATCGACAGCCTGATCACCGGCGACATGATGTACGCCCACGCCGGCTCCGACAGCGCCGCCGCGCCAGAGCTGGCGTCGCTCCGCGAACACACCTTGCGCATCGCCAAGGAACTGGGTATCGACCTGTATACCAACCCAGGCCTCAACGCCGACTATCCTGCAGGCACCGGCTGTTGCAGTGACGCTGAAAGCTTCGAGGGCCTTGGCATTCCGGTGCTGTTCGTAGAATCCACCAACTGGGACATCGGCGACCTCGATGGCTATGAGCAGACCACCAATCCGGCCATCCCGGGCGGCGCGACCTGGCACAATCCGGCCCTCGATAACGAAACCGTGTTAGTCGCAGCCTTCGGTGAAGAGCGCATCGCACAACGCCTGCGCGACTACTCGCGCCTGCTGACCCGTCTGGTGCTGGAGGCCACCAACACCGACCTGCGCTACGCGGCTCAGTCCGGCGGCGCCATGCTGGGTACCCTGGAAGACACCCTGAAGCGCCAGCACCAGACCCATCAGCAACTGCTGGAGCGTCGCTGGCAAACCCTTCGTGCTACGACACGCCAGGTTGGCAGTGTCGACGGCAGCATCGGCGTGGAAGGCCAGCTTTCGCCCAGTAGCGGCTTTGACAGCCCGCTGAACCAGCGCGCCCGCCAGGCTACCGCATACCTGTTCGGCGAAACCCAGCTCAGCGACTGGCTGAACCTGGGTGCCGGTCTGAGCGTCACCCGCGGCGAGGACGATCTGCAGCACGGCGGCAAGGTCGACAGCGATACCTGGCAGGCCGGTCTTTACGCACTGCTAAGCAACGCCGGGCCACTGTGGCTGAACGCCGACCTCAGCGCGGGCCGTACACGCTTCGATCTGGACCGTTCGGTGTTCATCCAGGGCAACGCTGGCGGCCCCGTACTGCTCGACCAGAAGCTCTCCGGCGAGACCGACGCAACCTTCTGGGGCGTACGCCTGCTGGGCGGTTATGACCTACTTTTCGGCGACTGGCGCACCGGCCCGCAAGTAGGCCTCGATTATCGCCACTACAAGCTCGATGGCTTCAGCGAAAAATCCACGCAACGCACCGCCCTGAGCTTTGATGACGAACGTTTCGACTCCATGGAGCTGAATCTCGGCTGGCAGGTGCGCGGCAACTTCGCTCTGGATGGGGCGATGCGCTTGCAGCCTTACGCCAGCCTGGCCTGGATCGAGGAACTTGGCGATGGTGTGAGCGAGGATTTCGTAGTGACCAGTCTGGCCGATGGCTCCGCGCGGCGCGTTGCCAACTCCCTGGAAAACGACAAGCACTTCGCGCGCGCGCGCCTGGGGGCACAATTGGCGGTCAGTGAAGCCTTCGCCGTCTACGCCGAAGCCAACGGACGGCTACAGCACGATGATGGTGACCAGACCGGTTACACCCTGGGCCTGCAATACCTGTTCTGAGAAAACGAGAAGGGTGCCGGAAGCCTGGCCCTCCGGTACTCATTCTTAAGGTTCCGACTCCAGCAAACGGCGCAGCTCCTCGCTGATCGGCATCGGCCGCAAGGCGCTGACTCGCGCCCGCCCGGTGTTGCCGAGCGGCACCCAGATCCGCGAGAACAGCAGCGCCGCGACGATGCGCGGAACCTGCCCCAGCACCTCGCGCACATCGCCCAACTGCCAGCCGGCACACAGCATCAGCCAGTGCGAACGGGCATGCAGCAGCGGGTGGCGCTGGGTCAGGATATGCGCCCGCTCCAGCCAGACCAGCGCCTCGCTGGCGCGCCGGGCCCGTAGCTCCAGCAGCGCCTGAGCAAAGGCCTGGTCGATGGCTTTGCGCAGCTCCATTCGCATGCTCGACTCCTTCACTTGCGCAGCAGGCGCAGGCCGTTGAACACCACCAGCAGGCTCACGCCCATGTCGGCGAACACGGCCATCCACATGGTCGCCTCGCCAATCAGGGTCAGGGCCAGGAAGATCGCCTTGATGCCCAGCGCCAGCACGATGTTCTGCACGAGAATGGCATGGGTCTGGCGGGACAGGCGGACGAAGGCGGGAATCTTGCGCAGGTCGTCGTCCATCAGCGCGACATCCGCCGTCTCGATGGCCGTATCGGTGCCGGCCGCGCCCATGGCGAAGCCGATCTGCGCCCTGGCCAGCGCCGGCGCGTCGTTGATGCCATCGCCGACCATGCCGACCACCCTGCCGCGCGCCTGGCTCGCCTCGACCCAGGCCAGCTTGTCCGCCGGCAGCAGGTCGCCGCGCGCCTCGCCGATGCCGACCTGCTCGGCGATGGCCGCCACGGTATGGGCGTTGTCGCCGCTGAGCATGCAGGTACGCACGCCCAGCGCGTGCAACTGCTGCACCGCCTCGCGACTGGTCTGACGCAGCGTGTCGGCCACGGCGAAGAGCATCAGCGCACGCTGCTCGTCGCACAGCAGCACCACGCTCCTGCCCTGCCGCTCCAGTGCCTCAAGGCGCTGTTCCAGTGCCGGCGAGCACAGCCCGAGGTCCTCGACCAGGCGGTGATTGCCCAGGTGCAGCAGGCGCCCGTCGATACGGCCGCGGGTGCCGCGCCCCGGCAACGCCTCGAACGCCTCCACTTCGGCCAGCGCCTGGCCCTTCAGGGTACGGGCCAGCGCCTGGGAGACCGGGTGATCGGAACGCGCCGCCAGGCTGGCAGCCCACAGCGCGAACTGCTGCGCATCGCCATCGCCCAGGCTCAGGCAGTCGGTCTGCACCGGTTTGCCATGGGTCAGGGTGCCGGTCTTGTCCAGCGCCAGCAGCGCCAGGTGTCGACCGCTTTCCAGGTACACGCCGCCCTTGATCAGGATGCCCTTGCGCGCCGCCGCGGCCAGGCCGCTGACGATGGTCACCGGCGTGGAGATCACCAGCGCGCAGGGGCAGGCCACCACCAGCAGCACCAGCGCGCGGTAGATCCAGTCGAGCCAGCCGCCGCCCGCCAGCAGCGGCGGCAGCACAGCGACCGCCAGGGCGAAGGCGAACACCGTGGGGGTATAGATGCGCGAGAAGCGATCGACGAAGCGCTGGGTCGGCGCGCGCGAGCCCTGCGCCTCCTCTACCGCATGGATGATGCGCGCCAGGGTGGTGTCGCGCGCCGCCGCCGTCACCCGGTACTCCAGCGACCCCGCCTGGTTGATGGTGCCGGCGAACAGCGTATCGCCGACGCCCTTGTCCAGCGGCAGGCTCTCGCCGGTGATCGGCGCCTGGTCGACCGTCGAGGCTCCGGCGATCACCTCGCCATCCAGGCCGATGCGTTCGCCCGGCCGCACCCGCAGCACATCGCCGACCGCCACCGCCTGCACGTCCACCTCCTGCCAGCTGCCATCGGCCTGGCGCCGCGTGGCGCGCGGCGGCGCCAGGTCCATCAGGCTGGCAATGGCGTTGCGCGCCCGCTGCAGCGAACGCGCCTCGATCAGCTCGGCCAGGGTGAACAGCACCATCACCATCGCCGCTTCCGGCCACTGGCCGATCAGCACCGCGCCGGTGACGGCGATGCTCATGAGCGCATTGATGTTGAGGTTGCGGTTCTTCAGGGCGATCCAGCCCTTCTTGTAGGTGGTCAGCCCGCACAGGCCGATGGCGGCGAGCGCCAGCACGGCTACCAGCCAGTCGGGACCGAGCGCCATGAAGTGCACCAGCTCCGAAGCCGTGGCCAGCGAGCCGGCCAGCGCCAGCGGCCACCAGGGCTTTTTCGCAGGCGCGGCGACCGTCTGTCGAGCGGCGCCTTCATCCTCCACCCGCGGGGTAAAGCCCAACGCCTGAATGGCAGGCACCACCTGGGCCAACGCCCCTTCGTCATGGCTGACGGTGAGCATGCGCTGCAGCAGGTTGAACTGCAAACCCGCGACACCGGGCAGGCGACCCAGGGCGTCGCGAATCAGGCGCTCTTCCGTGGGGCAATCCATCTGCTCGATATGGATGCGCGTGGTGAACGCACCGCCAAGCGCCTCGTCAGAGTGTAGCTGGGGAGCAGCGTGGTGCTCATGCCCGACGGGCTGCCCGCCCCCGGCAACGGGTTCGTGCGAATGGTCGCAGCAACGGCCCATGGAAATCCTCCTTCAGATCACTGTTGCCGAGTACACACCCTGTAGTCACTATAGGGTCAAGCACTGGGGAGGACATCGCATGAAAATCGGTGAACTGGCGAAAAAGGCCGGCTGCCAGGTGGAGACCGTGCGTTACTACGAGCGCGAGGGCCTGCTGCCGGCGCCCGCGCGCAGCGAGGGCAACTACCGCCTGTACGGCCCGGAGCATCTGGAACGGCTGGTGTTCATCCGCAACTGCCGCACCCTGGACATGACCCTGGAGGAAATCCAGCGCCTGCTCGCCCTGCGCGATCTGTCCAGGGAAAGCTGCGCCGACATCAACGACCTGGTGGACGAGCACATCGAACATGTGCAGGCGCGGATCAACAGCCTGCAGGCACTGCGCGACCAGTTGCTGGAACTGCGCGACCGCTGCAACGGCACGCAAGAGGCGCAGGCCTGCGCGATTCTGCGTCAGCTCAATGCCAGCGGCGGCGTGCAGCCGTTACCGGACGATGGCCATACCCATGTCGGCAAGAGCCACTCGCACTAGCAGGCCGCGGAAAACTACCTGCGTTTTTCAACGGCCTGCTGGCAGCCGCGCCTACTGCGCCTTGCGAAAGACATAGAACAGGTTCGGCTCGCTGATCAGGTAGAGGGTGCCTTCATCGTCCGTCGCCACACCCTCGGCCTGCGGTACGCCGCGCTTGAGGCCGTGCTGGCCGCGCAGCAATGACAGCGTGCTGATCGGCTTGCCCTCGGCGTTCAGCTCGATCACCAGCCGCGACTCGTCCGACAGCGCCAGCAGGTGGCCGGTGGCGGCATCGAAGTCCAGGCTCGACAGATCGCGCACGAACAGCCGCGCATCACGCTTGGGGTCGGTGTTGACCTGCAGCGCCAGCGGCTTGCTTTCATCCACATGGGGGAAACCCAGGACCTCGAAGATGCGCACCGGGTCGCGCTCCTTGGCCACCAGTAGGCGCTGGTTGGCGGCATCGAAGGCCAGTCCCTCGAAGCCCTTGTTGCCGTTGCGCCCGATACCCAGCGAGAGCTGCTGGAAGTCGGCCGCATCGAGCACGCGGGTGGCGTCGTCGATACGTACCTTGACCAGACGCTGCTCGCGCTCGTCGGCGATCACGTAGGTACCGGGCGCCACGTATTCGATGGCCTCGGGATCGCCGAAACCCTCGAGGTCGATGGTGCGCTTGAGATCGCCTTCCAGGCTCAACTCGATGACCTTGGCCGGCTTGTTGGTAACGCTGAACAGGCTGCGCCGGTCCGGATCGTAGGTCAGCGCCGAGACGTCGCTGATATCGGCAATCGGCTTGGCCTCGATCACCACGCGGTAGTCGCTCAGCCACAGCGACTGCTCGCGCCACTGCGCGCCATGCCGCCACTCCTGCACGGAAAACCAGACCCGCTCGAACACTCGGTATTGCTGGCCGAGAACGGCGCCGACCAGCAGCACGAAGCACAACAGATACAGCCAGGGGTTGAAGGTAAGCAGGCGACGCATGGCGAAGATTCTCTAACGGACACGGAAAAGCCCGCCACGCATCAGGCGCGGCGGGCATACGGACACTTCGATCAGTTGATCAGTTCGACCCGATCGACATCGATCTCGCGGCTGTTGAAGTCCTTGTCGACCTCACCGGTCAGGCGCACCTTGGCGTTTTCCGAAACGCTCTGGCCCGGCCAGTCTTCGTCGTCGATCTCGACCTGGATGGTGCCGGTGGCGTCCTTGAACTCGTAGAGCTCGTCCTGCAGGCGCTTGACGATCTGGCCTTCCAGCACGACATGGGTATCGTCGGCAGCTTCCAGCGCAGCAGCGACGGTGGTGACCTGCGGCGTGGCCCCCGGGCCGGTGTAGCCGGTGGCGAAGGCGGCGGTGCTGAGCAGTGGCAGAACCATCAGAGCGAGAGCGGTACGTTTCATGGCGTGAACCTCGTTGTTCGTAAGTGACGAGGTCAGATTAGTGCCGCTAGCTGAAGCCAGACTGAATCGCCGCTTAAGCCAAGCTGAATTGGCCATCACCCGGCGTCAGCCGGTTCCTTGCTGAAGACGTAGAACAGGTTCGGCTCGGCCACGATATAGATATTGCCTTCTTCGTCCATGGCCACGCCCTCGGCCTGTTCGATGCCGTGCTCCAGGCCGTTGAGGCCGCCGATGAGGCTGAGAAAGCTGACCGGTTGCCCGCTGCGATCCAGCTCCAGCAGCATGCGCGACTCGTCGGACAGCACCAGCGCGTGGCCGGTGCGCGCATCGATGCTCAGCGAGGAGATATCGCGCATGCCCAGGTTGCCATAGCTGAACGGCTGCATGACGCCGGCGGCGCCGTCCTCACCGGGAAACGGCAGGCTGAACAGCCCCATCGGGCCTCGCTCCTTGCCCAGCACCAGACTGCTGCTGCGCGCATCCCAGGCCAGGGCCTCGAAGCCCTTGTTGCCAGCATCGGCGAAGCCAAGGTCGAAACCGGGAAAATCCGCAGCGTCCAGGCTCAGATCATGATCGCTCAGGGTGATGGTGGTCAGCTGCCGGCGGCGCTCGTCGACGATGGCCAGGCGCCCGTCGCCGAGCACCTCGACGCCTTCGGGATCGGCGAAGCCCTTGAGTTCGATGCGCCTGAGTACCTCGCCCTGACGCGACAGCTCCAACAGCAGCGGGTTCTTGCCGGTGACGGCGAACAGCGTACCGGTGGCCGGGTTGTAGGTCAGACCGGAAGTTTCATCCCGCTCCAGGCCCGGCAGGGCCTTGGCCTGAATCACCGCGCGATAGCCGGGCAACCAGACGCTGGCCAGCCGATCGACCAGTGGCGTGCGGCTCTCCTGCCACCAGAGCGTGGCGCGATCATCCAGATGCTGGGTCTGCACCACGGCGCCCAGCGCCAGTAAGGCGATGCCGGACAACCAGTAGCGGGGGCGAAACAGGCGGAAACAGGGAAGGGACATCGGCGACGGCTCGGCTGCTTGATGGCAATCCGACATCCGCTGTCGAAAGGAGTTCCGCCGCCCCTCGGGCGGCGGTCAGGCGTTATAACACGCGGCTGGTGAAACTACTGTGACCGACCAATTCCAGCACCAGCTCGTCACCCTTGTTCAGCGCACCGACACCCACCGGCGTGCCGGTGAGGATGACGTCGCCCGGCTGCAGGGCGAAATGCCCGGCCATATGCTGGATCATCGCGATGATGGGGTTGAGCATGTCGCGGCTGTTGCCGTCCTGGCGGGTTTCGCCATTGATGCTCAGGCGGATGCCGATATCGGCCAGGTCCTCGATGGCATCGCCGGGCACGAAGCGCGCCAGCACGCAGGCGCCGTCGAAGCTCTTGGCGATTTCCCAGGGGTAGCCCTTTTCCTTGAGTTTGGCCTGCACGTCGCGCAGCGTCAGGTCCAGAGCCGGAGCGAAGCCGCTGATGGCGTCGCGCACTTCTTCGGCATCGGGCTTCGATGACAGCGGCTTGCCGATCAGCACGGCGATCTCGGCCTCGTAATGCACCGAGCCACGGTCTTCGGGAATGGCGAAACCACCATCGAGCGGCACCACACAGGAACCCGGTTTGATGAACAGCAAAGGCTCGCTGGGCACCGGGTTGTTCAGCTCCTTGGCGTGCTCGGCGTAGTTGCGACCGATGCAAACGACCTTGCCGAGGGGGAAGTGGACGGTGGTGCCGTCAACGTACTGGTGCTGATAGCTCATCGGGGGACTCCTGTAGGGTGCGCCGTGCGCACCAGGGTGCGTTTGGTGTCTGGTCGCTGTTGCGCGCAGCATGTAGGGCGGGCGCCAATCGGCGCTGGCGGGTTTCACCCGCCCTACGCAGGTCTCAGGCGAAAATCTTGCCGGGGTTCATGATGCCGTTGGGATCGAACACCGACTTGATAGCCTTCATGTAGGCAATTTCGGCCGGCGAGCGGCTGTATTGCAGGTAGTCGCGCTTGGTCATGCCGACGCCGTGCTCGGCGCTGATCGAGCCGTTGTACTTCTCGACGATCTCGAACACCCACTTGTTGACCACCGCGCACTTGGCGAAGAAGTCCTCCTTGGCCAGCGCTTCGGGCTTCAAGATGTTCAGGTGCAGGTTGCCGTCACCGATGTGGCCGTACCAGAGCACGTCGAAATCCGGGTAGTTGGCCGAAACGATATCGTCGATGTCCTTGAGGAAGGCCGGTACCTGGCCGACGGTGACGGAGATGTCGTTCTTGTAAGGCGTCCAGTGGCTGATGGTCTCGGAGATGTACTCGCGCAGCTTCCACAGGTTTTCCAGCTGCTGCTGGCTCTGGCTCATCACGCCATCGAGCACCCAGCCCTGCTCGACGCAATGCTCGAAGGTGGCCAGGGCTTCGTTGGCCACGTCCTCGTTCAGTGCCTCGAATTCCAGCAGGGCGTAGAACGGCGTGCGGCTCTCGAACGGCGCCGGCACATCGCCACGGCCGAGGATCTTCTCCAGGCAGCGGTCGGAGAAGAATTCGAAAGCGGTCAGGTCGAGCTTGCCCTGGAAGGCATGCAGCACCGGCATGATCGAGTCGAAATCCGGTGTGCCGAGCACCATCGCGGTGAGGTTCTTCGGCGCGCGTTCCAGGCGCATGGTGGCCTCGACCACGAAGCCCAACGTCCCTTCGGCACCGATAAACAGCTGGCGCAGGTCGTAGCCGGTGGCGTTCTTGATCAGGTCGCGGTTCAGCTCCAGCAGCTCGCCGGTGCCGGTGACTACCTTCAGGCCGGCCACCCAGTTGCGGGTCATGCCGTAGCGAATCACCTTGATCCCGCCGGCATTGGTGCCGATATTGCCGCCAATCTGGCTAGAGCCCGAAGAGGCGAAGTCCACCGGGTAGTACAGGCCCTTGTCCTCGGCGAACAGCTGCAGCTGCTTGGTCACCACGCCCGGCTGGCACACCGCGGTGCGGTCGTACTCGTTGAACGAGAGAATCTGGTTCATATAGTCGAACGCCACCACCACCTCGCCGTTGGCCGCCACCGCGGCAGCCGACAGCCCGGTGCGGCCGCCGGACGGCACCAGGGCGATGCGATGCGCGTTGGCCCAGCGCACGATGGCCTGCACCTGCTCGGTGGTCTTGGGGAAGACGATGGCCGAAGGCGCCGGGGCGAACTGCTTGGTCCAGTCCTTGCCGTAGGTTTCCAGGGAATCGGCGTCGGTCAGCACCTTGCCGGGCTCAACCAGGGTCTTCAGCTCTTCGATCTGGGCAGGGGTGGTCATCTACAGAACTCTCAAAGGATTCATGGTCGCCCTGAGAACCATTCAGGTCGCAACCGAGCATTGAAAAAGGCGAACATGCTAGCATACGCACCCCGTGAATCGAGCCATGCGGCGATCTACGGGCGCTGGCTGAGTTTCTCGGCCCTTCCCTGCCAACATCCCTGGGACAACAGGTACTCCGATGAGCAAGACCTCTCTCGACAAGAGCAAGATCAAGTTCCTTCTTCTCGAAGGCGTCCACCAGAATGCCGTGGACACTCTGAAGGCCGCCGGCTACAGCAACATCGAGTACCTCAAGGGCGCGCTGTCGGGTGAAGAGCTGAAAG
>Ga0247725_1000708_pt1 | contig 21273 bp, 16 predicted proteins | sample OKSTACKMCFT3sol_FD_183021 | JGI IMG/M metagenome (GOLD analysis project Ga0247725, IMG submission 183021) | Subsurface sediment microbial communities from gas well in Oklahoma, United States - OK STACK MC-FT3-sol | ecosystem: Environmental > Terrestrial > Deep subsurface > Rock core/Sediment...
TCCTACGCATTACTCACCCGTCCGCCGCTAGGTCCGAAAACCCCGCTCGACTTGCATGTGTTAGGCCTGCCGCCAGCGTTCAATCTGAGCCATGATCAAACTCTTCAATTAAAGTTTAATTGCTACAAAAGTAGCTGCTCAGTATCACTGACTTAAAACATATTTCTATGTAAGTCACTTCACTGATATATATTCTTTGTGCGATTGCTCGCTGCAGAATCTAAACCGTGAGTGCCCACACAGATGATTGATTGCTTATTGTTAAAGAGCAGTGCTGAACCGGTTAAGACCTTGCTCAGCGGGAGGCGTATCTTACACTTCCCAGAATTCGTGTCAAGCCAGCGATTTGAAATTATTTATCAAACCCACCTACTCAACTTGCTTCGCTTCACTTTTGAGCGTTTCGACTCCACCGCGTTGCGAGGCGGCCATTTTAGTGATTTTCAACCCTGTGTCAAGCGATGTTTTGCATCATTTTTCACTTCATTTCAAAATCACCCCAGAGCTGCTTTCGCATCACCCCGTTGGCATGGCGCGCATTATAGGGAGTTTTAAATCCTGCACAACCCCTAAAATGACAATTTGATGATATTCGTGATCGTTCGCTCAGAAAGAAAGCAAAACGGGCAAAAAAGACACTTTTTTGCCCGTTTTATTAACAGAAATGACGATTATTATAGAAAAGCAGTTGTTACACCTTAAATTGCTTCACTAAATCTTTTAAATCCTGGCTTAGTTTAGTTAAACGCTGAGTCGACTGATCGCTGCCTTTAATAGCTCCGGCAGTCTGATGCACCAACTGACTAATGGTATGTACGTTCTGATCCACTTCGCCAGCTACAGCACTTTGTTGTTCAGCTGCTGTGGCGATATGCGCATTCATATCCGAAATTTGCGCTATTGAATTGGCTATGTCCGTCAATGCTTGCTGAACCTGGGCCGCCAGATTGATATTCAGCTCTGCTGCAGTTTTACTTTCCTGCACAGCAGAAGTCATTTGCTGAGTACCTTGTTGCAACTCAGCAATAATACCGGAGATTTCCTGAGTCGATTTTTGCGTTTGATGCGCCAGGGTACGAACTTCATCTGCAACCACTGAAAAACCTCTGCCATGTTCACCTGCTCGTGCGGCTTCTATCGCAGCATTGAGTGCAAGTAAGTTAGTTTGATCTGCTAGCTTATTAATGATGTTCAGTACATGACTGATATTTTGTGACGAGCTATATAAAGAGGAAGCGACTAGCGAGCTTTGTTCTATTGTCTGACTTTGGGTATGAATACTCTCTACTGAAGCTTTCATTAGCTTCATGCCCTGCTGAACCAAGCTTTCAACCTGACCAGTTTCATGATTGGCTTGTTCAGCACTCTGTGCCACTTCAGCTATAGCCGAACTCATTTGGGTAATAGCAGTAGCAACCATATCGGTTTCTTGTTGTTGCTGCACACTCTCTTTGGAAATTTGTTGAGAAATACGGGCTACATCCAATGCACTGTCACTGACATCAGAAGCGGTGACGCCTACTGAAGCAATTAACTGGCGGATTTTGCCGACAAAAAGGTTAAATGCTGTAGCCAGTGCAGCTAATTCATCTTTGCCGTCATAACTAAGTTTGACAGTCAGATCGCCATCGCCCGAAGCTATGTCCTGCATAGCAGCGACAACATCATTCATAGGTTTTACGACAGAACGTGTCACATACCAGCTTAACGCCAACATCAAGCCAACAACCAAAAAGACCAGGACAGCAAGCTGCATGACAACCTCATAAAAAGAGGCCTCGACATCATCTATATAGATACCAGTCCCAACAATCCAACCCCAGGGTTTAAATAACTCAACATGGGTAATTTTGGGCACTTCTTCGGTAGCACCTGGTTTAGGCCAGTTATAGAACACTGAATGTGAACCGTCATCGACAACCCCATCCGCCATATTCTGAAACAGAGGTTCGCCTTGTTTGTCTTTGAAGCTGGCAACATCTTTACCATCCAGATCAGGCCTGAATGGATGCATCAGCATTGTGACCTGCTGATCAATGACAAAGTAATAGTCGTTTTCTTTATAGCGAAGGGATTTCAGTTCGGCTAACGCCAGTTGTTTTGCCTTAGTTTCGTCTAACTCTCCGGTACCTACTTTACTGTGATAGTTATTGACTAAAGCAACTGCAACTTGCGACAGATAAAGAGTGGAGAGTCGTTTCTCTTCCAGAATACTTTGCTTTAAACCAGAAAGGACTAACCAGCACACCAGAATTTGACCAAGAACGGCCACGCCGACTATGGCAAAAAGACGGGTTTTGATACTCAGATTTTTTAACATAGCCAACCTGTACAAGACGTATCTATTTGTTTTGTAAAGAGTAGGCTGAAGATAGGAAATAGCAAGCGTGAATCAAATTAACATCAGTTTAGAAAGATAACTCAAAAAGGAGTCTTTATTTAATAGGGAGTATAAAGCGATAGGTAATAACGGAGGGCAACATAGGTTTAAAGAGAGTTGGTGCCGGGGGGGGGACTCGAACCCCCACGCCGTGAAGCGCTAACACCTGAAGCTAGTGTGTCTACCAATTCCACCACCGCGGCGCAAAGCGTCGTTGACGGCGTGCATGTTATGCGTCAAGTCGGCAATCGTCAACTGTCTGATGCAAATTTTCAGTGGTTTTTACCACCACTGCTGAAATATTCAGCAAAGTGCTAGCTTTTACATCGGATACCCATTTAAAAAACAGATAAAAAGACAAAAGGCGAACTGATGTTCGCCTTTTAATCAGAGGAAGCCTCGAACTATCAGTACTTGGCTTTTTTGATTAACCCAATTTCTTCCAAACGCTGCATCAGGTAGTCGTTTGAATTGATAGGTTCAGGGTAACGGTTTGGTTGATCCGCAGTGATACAGCTATCCAGAGTTTCGATAACATAGTCCGGATTCGGATGCATGAAAAACGGAATAGAGTAACGTGGCTGACCAGCTGCAGCTCCGGCCGGATTGACAACTCTGTGAGTAGTCGACGGCAACAGATGGTTAGTCAGGCGCTGCAACATATCACCAATATTCACCACTATAGTGCCTTCAATAGTAGTGACAGGTAACCAGCTACCATCACGGCGCAGAATTTCCAGGCCAGATTCGTGTGATCCAACCAATAATGTGATCAGATTGATATCTTCATGCTGACCTGCACGGATAGACTGAGTCGAGGTATCCTGAATTGGCGGGTAATGAATTGGACGCAAAATCGAATTGCCGTAATTCACTTTGTCGGCAAAATACGCCTGATCCTGCTTTAAGAATAAAGCTAAAGCTTCCAGTACTGTATTACCTAACTTCTCCAGCGCAGAGTATAAACCGTAGGTTGCGTCTTTAAATTCTGCCACTTCAGACGGCCACAGGTTTGGATACAAACTTGGGTGTGGTGCCGGGCCTGATAACTCACGGCCAACGTGGAAGAATTCTTTTAAATCCGGGTGATTACTGTCTTTGGCTTTTTCAACACCAAATCCCGTATAACCACGTGCGCCGCCTTGGCCAGGCACATGGTACTTTTGTTTTACTTCAGTCGGCAAAGCAAAAAATTTCTTAATTGCTTTGTAGGTATTGTCCACAACTTCATCCGGGATGCCATGGCCGCTAATGCCACAGAATCCAAACTCAGTGTAGGCCTTGCCAATCTCGGCAACAAAGGTGTCTTTGTCGGTGGCAAACCGTCTGATGTCCAACGTAGGGACTTGTTGTTGAGTCATAGTTATAACCTATTTAACTTAACGAAAAGAAAAAGCCTGCTATTGCCGCACTCATCAGGTTAGCCAGAGTAGCAGCTAATAGAGCTTTTAAACCCAGCTCTGCAATATCTGACCGACGATTCGGAGCCATCACTCCTAAGCCACCTAACAGAATGGCAATCGATGAGAAATTTGCAAAACCACATAAAGCGATAGTGACGATAATCTGTGTGTGTTCACTTAGCTGTCCGGCTTTGACATACTGGATAAAGTCCAGATAAGCCACAAACTCATTTATGACTAATTTCTGGCCAATGAAGCTACCCGCTAAACGAGCTTCTTCCCAGGACACACCTAAGATGAAGGCCAGAGGTTGGAAAATATAGCCGAAGATCAGTTGTAGGGTTAACCCCTCAAAACCAACCAGAGTGCCCAGCCAGCCAATTAAACCGTTCGCCATTGCAATGAGGCCAACAAAAGCAAGTAGCATGGCGCCGACATTTAACGCCAACTGCAAACCACTGGCTGCACCAGAAGCTGCTGCGTCGATGACATTCGTACTTTTTTCTACCACGCCAATATCAGACAAATCATTTTTTGGAGTCTCAGTTTCTGGTAACAACAGCTTCGCCATCAACAAACCGCCTGGAGCGGCCATAAAACTGGCTGCAATCAGATATTTCATCTCAACACCAGCTAAGGCATAACCGGCCAGTACTGAACCAGCCACAGAAGCCAAGCCACCTACCATCACGGCAAATAACTCGGAGCGGGTCATAGTAGGAATAAAAGGGCGAACAACCAGAGGAGCTTCCGTCTGCCCAACAAAGATATTGGCAGCAGCGCTCATGGATTCAGGTCGACTGGTGCCTAGCAGTTTTTGCAAACCACCACCTAACACAGTGATGATGATACGCATCACCCCTATGTGATACAGCACTGCGATTAATGAAGAGAAGAAGATAATGACCGTCAGCACATGAATGGCAAAAACGAAGCCATATTTCTGCGCACCCGCATCACCAAATAAGAAGATAATGCCGGACTGAGCATAGGAGATAATATTGCCAACAAAGGCAGAAATGCTTAACAGCACATCTTTACCAAAAGGCACATAAAGCACAAAAGCACCAATTGCCAACTGGATCGCAAAAGCACCTACGACAGTGCGCCATTTGATGCGATTTCTGTTAGCCGAAGCTAAATACGCAGTTACTAAGATGGCAAGAATGCCAACCAAACTCATCATAGTTATTCCTTGGATATAGGGTCTGGCCATAGAAGGCGCAGATTTTTGTTCTTGTGATGCCAAATCCTAGAATAGCATCAAAAGATCAAGTAGTTACAGTTTCCGAGCGGGAGTGTTAACCACCGTAGCCGGCTTCAAACACTTGTAGTTGCTGTTCAGGGGTTGTCTAAACTTGACGTTTTGCCGGGCGATTATAGCAGCAGATGTGAAAAGCTTGCAAAGCAAATGTTGTTGGAGATAGCAGTTAGAAAACAACAGCCAAAACGCTGCTCTGACTGTTGTTTTACCTTTAAAGAGAATGAGGTTATTCCTGCAATAACTGACGAATTTTTGTTTTGATAATATCGATGGCAATTTCGTTTTTACCACCACGGGTTACCACCAAATCAGCATACTGTTTGGACGGGTTAATAAACTCAAAAAATGCCGGACGCACATAGTTTTCGTATTGCTCAGTAATAGAACTTAAACTACGACCCCTGTCTTCCATATCACGCTTGATGCGGCGCAATAAACACACATCCAAAGGTGTATCCATAAAGACGGTAATATTAAATTGCTGCCGCAACTTATCGTCGGTCAGCAATAAGATACCTTCCACCAGAACGACTTTAGCTGGGTGTACAGTAATAGTTTCAGCTTTACGGGTATGAGTTTTATAACAGTACTGCGGCATAGATACAGCTTTACCAGCTTTTAACTGCTGTAAATGTGACGCCAGCAATTCATGCTCAAAAGCGGCAGGATGATCGTAATTCGTCAGGGTGCGCTGATCAAAAGACAAATGTGCCTGATCACGGTAATAGGCGTCCTCCGCCAATACTGCAATGCGCTCCCCTCCTAACTCCGCTACTAATTCCTGATAAACAGTGGATGCAAATAAACTTTTGCCAGAAGCCGAGGCGCCGGCAATAGCAATAATGGTACTTTTAGGCACAGTGTCACTTCTACTTGAATTTCAAACTTGCGGCATTATCGCGGATTTTAGCTTTTGATTAAATAAAAAATGCCGGTATTACACCGGCATTTTTAGTTTAAGGCTGTAAAGCTTCAGATTAGAAGCGGTAGTTCACACCGACTTTTAAGCGCCATACAGATTCTTTCTCGTTAACGCGATCATAACCTTGGATAGCCTGCTGCTGGAATGAAGCATTAGGTAAAGAAAGTTCATGAACACCATCAGCACCGATGTTGTAGTTAAACGGGCTTAAAGATCCAAATGAGGTGTCAAATACATGACCTTTGCTCGAATCAATAAAGTTCAGGAAGTTATCTATAGTTACATAAACTTCGCCTTTATGATCCATAACAAAGCCAGGGATTTCTTGACGAATGCTCACATCCCATGTAGTAACCCATGGAGAGTTTGCTACACCTTTAGGTAAATAACCACCGCCATAACCTGACAGACCTAAAGCATCAACAAAAGCTAAATATTGCTCTTCTGTTGTACCACCAGTGTAACGAACAACACCATTGGCAGCATCACCAGCTTTAGCGATGTAAGGGACTAAGCCACCAGAACTCTCACGACCAGTAAAGTTCACAGCGTTTGAACCAGAACTCATAAAAGCTAAGAAAGACAAAGCTTTACCACTTCTACGCTCGAAGAAAGAATTGAACTTAGTTTTATAACCTGCAAAAAACTCTGCTTCGTACCCTAAGTTAATCAGGAAACGGTGCTTAGTCTCAAACGGAGAGGTTCCAACATAAGATTCGTTACGGTTGATTGTAATGTTGTTACCATAGTTACTGCTTGCAGTACTTGAGGTACCAACAGTCACATCAGTAATATCTGAATAGGTGTATGAAGTATTCAGAGATATACCGTTATCCCACTTAGAAAACAATGAAGTAGAGATAATGTGCGAACGTCCTTCATCATCAGCATTTGTTAACATCAGACTGCGATAGTTCGTATCAGCTGGTCTAACATACAAGTCACGACCACCATCCGGAGTAGTGCCTACTTTATCGCCAATAGTGATGTCTTTCCAGAATGCTGTGTTTTCTGGTTTTTTGTAGGTGTATTCAACAGTCCACATCGCATCATCCACAATATATGGAATATCTACGTTGTAGTCTGTTGCAATTTGGAAACGCCAGTCTGAAGGTAATTTGAAATTAGGATCATTCAAGTTCACTTCTGAGGTCACGTCACTGTTTTGCACAAAATCCAGGATCTGCTGAGGGATCTGAGTAATGTCCATTCCTCTTAACAGAGAGCCAAACCGTGCGTTGTTACTAAAGATAGTTTGAGTATCGACCTGCGTCAGACCATTTTTACCGTAAGCATTACCAGACCACACTGATGGGCTACCACCAGAGAAGCGACCAACACCACCGCGAACTACTAAATCTTCTGTTGCATCCCATTTAAAGCCAAGACGCGGCAGGAAAATGTCCAGTCCATCTAAGTTTTCAGTATTGTTATACCCTGTCGCGGCAACAAAATCTGGATTGCTGACTGGCGAATCATCAGAAGCCAGACGCTCGTAACGCACACCAACATCTACAAGTAATGATTCTGTAGCAGCCCACTCATCATGCACATATAAAGCATGCTCATCACGAACGAAAGAAACAGCAGCATCTTTTGTGTTCAACGTAGGAGAGTTGTTGTAACGGAAAGAATATGCGTTACCTAACTCAAAATCAGCCATAGAGCGGAATACCCAAACACCCAGCGAGTTTTGTACAAACTCGTTATAGATATCTAAACGCTTAAAGTTATAACCAAAGCTAATTTTGTGGTCATCTAATAAGTAATCTGCATCCCAATCTACAACAATAGTTTTCTTATCCAGGTCATTCGCATGACGTGAGTTGTCAGCACCAAAAGAAATTGAGGTGTTACGGTCTGCTGCATAGTTAGGATAAATCTGTACATCACCAACCAGCTTACTACCAGGAGTTTGATCTGTGGCGTTATCCTGATAGGTCAAACTAAACTGACTTGAAAACTCAGAAGTCCAATCTGAATACAGTTTAAATGAATAGCTTTCTAAGCTTTCATTTTTGTCGTACCAGTGAGATGACAACTTCAGTTCGTTTGTTGAGTCTGTTGTATTGTTAATTTGGTTGCCATCACTATATTGATAAGTGAATGCAGCACGCTGGCTATCATTGATGTTCCAGTCCAACTTCATTAACAGCTTTTCTTCTTCAGTTTCCGGATTGACGGCATATTCGCCGACATCAACACCATAAACTTCTGAAGCGATGCGCTTTAATTCATCATATTGAGTTACCGAAGCGGTAGTTGTGTTGATAAAGCTACCAGTGCCGCCTGACGGCCCCCAACCTGTAGTTTCACCTTTAAACTTTTCGTAAGAAACGAAATAGAATAATTTATCTTCGACAATAGCTCCGCCCAAGGTCGTGCCAAATGTCTTCTCATCAAAATCCAGTGCAGCTTTATCGCCGTTCAGGATACCACTAGTGGCTTTAGGCGCTTTGCCTGCTAAAGAGTCGTTCTGAAATTCATAGAAAAACGAACCCTTCACTTCGTTGGTACCAGACTTCGTTACAGCGTTAATTTTTGCGCCTTGAAAGCCTGAGTCTTTGGCTTTGAACGGAGAGGTATCAACAATGATTTGATCAATAGCGTCTAAAGAGATTGGAGAACGAGTTGTCGGATATCCGGTCATGTTTAAACCGAAATCGTCGTTCATTGAAATACCATCAACAGTGATGTTGTTAAAGCGTGGGTTGGTACCAGCAACAGAAATAGTACCATCAGCACCATTGACGTTGACCAACGGGTTGTTACGAATGATATCTTTCAGATCACGGTTAAAACTTGGTGCGTTTTTGATTGCCTCTTCACCGAAGAAGCTGCTTGCGCCTGTGTTGCTGGCGATATTCAAAGAACTACCAGTAACGGCGATACGCTCAACAGAAGTAGGCTCTAACTGAGCAGCAAGTCTTAAGCCATTGCCTAAAGACAAATATAAGTTTTCGTAGCTTTTAACACCTTCAGGACTAGTGATGGTCACAGTGTACGGACCACCTACACGTAAACCTGAACTTGAAAATTCACCTGACGAGTTGCTTGTCGTAACGACACGTGAACCTGAAGGAACGTGCACAATTTCAACTTTGGCATCAGCTACAACTTGTCCGGCTGGAGAAGTCAAAGCACCTCGAATCGAGCTGGTAGTATCACTTGCTGATGCGATGTTAGTTGCGCCAACACCGATTGCAACAGCTAGAGCCAAATATTTAATTTTCATATGATTTCTTCACCTGGTAGTTGTAAATTTTATGTTTCAGCCAAGCTGAAAACTTCCTGCTTCCAATTTGGGCGACAACTATATCGAACTTTTATTACGTTTTTCTTACATCGGACCAGATTGCCGTTGAACTAAGATCAACTTTGGTTGTCAGGTCCGATTTGTCACGCAAGTGTAACATATCAACTGTAAAAATCGTACATTTGCTGTGCTTAATCAACAGCATTTTCTGTTTAATGCTGAACAACTTATCCCAAAGCAAAATCACCGCGGAAACTGGGTTTTAGCGCTGATTCAGGATATGCTTGATTAAATATTTAATTGGCTGTTAATTATGAATTATATTTTTTCATCTATTTTAGTTACTTCTTTTTTCTCATTCAGCGGAATAGCTATGGCTAAAGAGCAAACACTGACTGTCGCTACTTTTAATGTCAGCATGGAGTCTGAGAACTATCTGGCCAAAGGTGTGGCGGGAAGTCCACAAGTTTTAAGTACTCTGCTCGCTGATGGGAATCATCCCCAAATAAAAAACATCGCGGCTATAGTGCAACAAACCCAGCCCGACATTCTGTTGCTGAATGAGTTTGATTACATCGAAGACCCAAAAGCCGGTGTGCAGTTGTTTATCCGCAACTATTTAAACAAAGCGCAAAGTGCTGATGGTAAAACCATCGATTACCCTTATTTTTACTACAGCACAGTCAACACAGGCCAACCCAGCGGTTTTGATTTGGACAATGACGGCCAGTTAACTAATAAAGGTTCAGACGCCTGGGGTTTTGGTCAGTATCCAGGTCAGTACGGCATGATGTTGTTGTCGAAGTATCCTATAGACAGTAGCAGAGTCAGAACCTTCCAGCATTTTAAATGGAAAGATATGCCGGGCGCTTTGCAAACAACAAAAGCCGATGGTTCTCCCTGGTACAGTGCTGATGCATGGCAGTTAATGCCACTGTCATCAAAAGCACATTGGGATGTGCCCGTACTGGTGAATAAAAAGTCTGTGCATGTGCTGATCAGTCACCCTACTCCGCCTGTGTTTGACGGTGAAGAGGACAGAAACGGCAAACGTAACCATGACGAAGTGCGGTTTTGGTCTGACTACCTTAGCCCGGAGAAAGCCAGTTATATCTATGATGACAGAGGCCAAAAAGGTGGTTTAGCTGAAGATAAAAGCTTTGTGATCCTTGGTGATTTAAATTCGTCGCCAGTAGAAGGCAATGCCTATAAAGAAGGTATAGGTAACTTGTTGATGCACCCTAGGGTTGATAGCAGCTTTACGCCACAAAGTGCTGGTGGTAAGGCGCATAGCCCTGATAGCCCATATGCTGCGACTCACACTGCAGGCTGGCGGATGCGAGCAGACTATGTACTGCCATCCAAATCAGGTTTTAATGTGTTATCCAGCGGCGTGTTCTGGCCGGCGACTGGTCAACCATTTTATGAATTAGTGGCTGACAGGTCCGCCAGTTCAGATCATCGTTTGGTTTGGGTAAAGCTTAAATTAACTAAATAATAAACAGATAAAAAAACGGAGCCTAACAGCTCCGTTTTTTTGCTTAGTACATCACTTAAGATTTCTGCTCAGCCAGTGGCACGCTGTAAGCCAGCTCCATATCCCATGGCAGTTGGATCCAGGTGTCCTGCTCTATGTCTGTCACATAGTGATCAACCAGCGGTTTGCCCTGAGGTTTAGCATACACAGTGACAAAACAAGCAGTAGGAAAATGTTCCCGCAGCGCTTTAGCTGTTTCGCCAGTATCAACTAAATCGTCCACTATCAATAAACGTGGGCTATCCGCCAAAGAAGCATCTTTCAATATCTTTAATTCACGTTGTTGATCATAGTCGTAGCTGGAGACACAAATGCTGTCCACCACACGAATATCCAGCTCGCGCGCCAGAATAGCTGCAGGCACTAAACCACCACGGCTGACTGCTACTATGCTGTCAAAATCGCGGTTTAATAAGCCTTTAGCCAACTCTTTGGTTGCTCTGTGAAAAGCTTCCCATGACACATAAAACATTTTGTTGGTGGTCAGTGACATAACAGTTCCTCAGATCCTTAAACCAGAGCCAAAGCGATTTCGACCATCTCGTTAAACGAGGTCTGACGCAATTCGGCGCTCAAAGCTTCGCCGGTACGGATATGGTCGCTCACCGTCATAATGGCCAGCGCTTTAATACCAAACTCTGCGGCCACGCCGTATAAACCAGCAGCTTCCATTTCAACACCCAACACACCATATTTTTCCAGGCGGTCAAATAAAGTTGGATCCGGGTTATAGAATAAGTCTGAAGTAAATAAGTTACCTACTTTGACATCAATACTCTTGGCGCGAGCTGCGGCTACAGCGCGCTCTAAAAGACCATAATCAGCTAAAGCTGCGAAATCCAGATTGCCACCTAAACGGTTACGGTTCACATTCGAATCAGTGCTGGCGCCCATCGCGATCACTACATCACGCACTTTTACATCCAGCGGTAAACCGCCGCAGGAGCCGATGCGGATAATGTTTTTTACACCATAAAACTTTACCAGTTCAGTGGCATAAATCGACATAGAAGGAATACCCATGCCTGAGCCTAATACGCTGACTTTTTTGCCCTGATAAGTACCGGTATAACCAAACATATTACGTACTGTGTTCACGCACTCAACATCCTGTAAAAAGGTGTCGGCAATATGTTTAGCGCGCAGCGGATCGCCAGGCATTAATACGGTTTCTGCAAAAGCGCCTTCTGGCGCATTAATATGAGGAGTTGCCATGAGTTACTCTAAATTAAGAAGCTAAAAAGGATTGACCATAAGGCATGGCCGCTAAATCAAAATAGTCGGCCAGAGTCTGGCCCATATCAGCGAAACTTGCTCTTTCGCCTAAATCTTTGGCTGCACGGTTTTTGCCATAAAACAGCACTGGCACATATTCACGGGTGTGCTCTGTGCCTACCCATGTTGGATCACAGCCATGATCCGCTGTTAACAGCAGCACGGCATCTTCATCCAGCGCAGCCATAATTTCCGGTAAACGACTGTCGAAATACTCCAGCGCTTCACCATAGCCGATAGGATCACGGCGATGGCCATAGTTCTGATCAAAGTCGACCAGATTGGTAAAAACAAGGCTGCGTTCTGGCGCTATCGCCATTTCAGCCAAGGTTTTATCCACTAAAGCGGCTAAGCCAGTGGCTTTGACTTCTTTGCTGATGCCCTGATGCGCATAAATATCGGCAATTTTACCAATGCTGACTACTGTACCGCCAGATTGAGTTAGGGTATCCAGCACTGTAGGAGCCGGAGGTAAAACCGAATAGTCTTTTCTGTTCCCAGTGCGGGCATAGTTGCTGATATCTGTACCAAGGAAAGGACGGGCAATCACTCGGCCTATATTGTAACTGTCCAGAAGCTCACGAGCTGTTTCACAGAACTGCAAAAGCTTGTCCAAACCAAAATGCTCTTCATGAGCGGCCACCTGAAATACACTGTCAGCCGAGGTGTAACAAATAGGCTTGCCGGTTTTGATATGTTCATCGCCCAGCTTCACCAGAATGTCAGTGCCAGAGGCATGGCAATTGCCTAAAATGCCTGGCACACCAGTGCGGCGTACTAACTCGTCAATCAGTTCAGCAGGAAAGCTGTTTTGTTTATCGTGGAAATAACCCCAGTCAAACAACACGGGAACACCAGCAATTTCCCAATGACCGCTTGGTGTGTCTTTACCACTGGATAATTCACGGGCATGGCCATAACTGCCAAGTAGAGTTGGACTGTCTTCAACTAATGCCATTTCACCGCTGGCAGCAAAACCTGCTTTAACCAAACCTAAACTGGCCAGGTGGGGCAACTGCAATTGGCGGCCTTTGGCTTGAAAAAATGCTTTGCTGATGCTGGCAAAGGTATTGGCCCCTACGTCACCGAACTTAGCTGCATCGGGCGCACTGCCAATCCCAAAGCTATCCATTACTAAAATTACTGCCTTTGACATACTTACCTACCTATTACATCAACCCCAATCATATACCCTTCGTACTTGAAGCTGCAGCTTTGTTGACTGTAAGCTCTCGCCCCAGTCAGTTATTTTAGCGGGTGAACTTTGCCTTCTGGCGAGCATCCGCCTCAATCCATAGACACATAGGTTAACTATGCTCCTGGGGTCTCACGCTCTTGTCGCCTCCCTGCAACTCCAATTACTTTGGCTATAAACAATAGTGAGGTTCGGTACAGCCAGCCACAAGTGGCAAAAATTAAAAAGGGCACGCAGCTTATGCAAAAACGTACCCTTTGGCAATCCCAAATTTTTACATTCTGCTAACTGATTTTGAATTTCCCTACCAAGCCAAACAAGGTATCAGACAACAAGCGGATTTCATTCGACAGACGATCATTATCTTTCGCTATATCTCCGGCTGCACTGGCCTGATCATGCAGTGCATACAGGTTCTTGGTGATTTCCTCAGACACCACAGCCTGCTCTTCGGTGGCGGCAGCGGTTTGTGTCGCCATATCATTCACTTTAATTGAAGATTGCTGCAGCTCACGGAACACTTGCTCGGCCTGAGAAAAACTACTGACAGTTAAATCGGCATTGGTTTTACCACTGCTAATGGCCGTGGCCGCTTCGTTCACCCGGCTTTGCAGAGCCTGGATCATTTCCTGAATATGGTTGGTGCTTTGCTGAGTCCGGGAGGCTAAAGTGCGGACTTCGTCGGCCACTACGGCAAAACCACGGCCTTGCTCCCCGGCACGGGCAGCTTCAATTGCCGCGTTTAAGGCCAATAAATTGGTTTGTTCAGCAATGCCACGTATGACATCCAATACCGAGGCTATGTTTTCAGAACTGTTTTCCAACTCGCCGGAACAGGCAAGAGCTTTATCCACATCTTTGGTTAAACTCGCCATGCTTTGAGTGACACTGGTCACCACCACTAAACCACGCTCTGCGCTCATTTTGGCTTCATCTGCTTCATGCGCAGAATCTGTTGCCACTTGTGCCATTTCTTTGTTCGCTAAAGTCATTTCATGTACTGCGCTGACAATAGAATCGGAGGCCACATTCAATGAACGGGTAATATCATTGGTTTTAATAGCAGATTCAGACAACACCTGCGTTAGTTTGCTCAGCTGTGCGGCTTGCTGCAGCACTGAGGCAATCAACTGGCATAAGTTAGCGACAAAACCATTAAACTGCCCTGCCAACGCAGCGAATTCGTCTTGTGAGTTGGTATCCAGCCGAGCTGTTAAATCGCCATCGCCTGACGCGATCTCAGATAAACGTGCAGTTAAAGCGTTAATTTGAGTAGTCAAAGATTTAGGCACACTGTAGCTAAACCAGCCTGCGATCAGCAGGATAACCGCAGTGATGCTATAAGTGGTGTTCTGGAAAAAACTAATTTCGGAGGTTAGCACTTGCTGTTCACTGATAGATTTATTGAGCGCTGCTTCACCGGCTTTATCCAATACATTACGTAAAGCGCTAAACTGCTTTTGCTCTTCGGCTATCAGTTCAGGCGTTGCATTGCCCGCTTTGCTGGCCTCCAGTAAAGCTAAAGCACTTTGGTACCACAGCTGATAATCCTGCTCAAAAGCGGAAAACTGTTGCTGTATATCAGGATAGCTTTTCAAATATTTTAAATAGTCAGCAAACCTCTGTTTAACCTGTTGAGCATTGTCTTCCACATCTGCTTCAAGCGCAGCACTGTCACCTTGTTTACTCAAGTGCATAGTGGAAGCTAATTTCGCCTGGTATAAATCGCGGTCTGCGTTTAAAACCACCGAGATTGCTTGCAGAAAATTATCCGCCTGAACTGCCAACGCACTTTTTTGCAAACCAGATAAATAGCTGAACATGGAGACAACAATCAATAAAGTGAAAGCCAGAATAAGCATAGGTAAACTGCTTTTAACTCTGATACTGTGCAGATTCATAATGAGTCCTTGCAAGGGTGTAATACTTTCCTAAGTATTGATAACAGAATGACTTTCCGCCAAATTTTAGAGAAAAATAGTTCCGCCGCGCTGTAAAGCAGCGACATTATTGATGCAATGAACTAAAGCAGCTGGTTTGCGTATATGCCTGCTGATGAATGAATGGAGTTTGTGAATGAAAACCGCTGTAATTACAGGAACAAGCCGTCGTCTGGGCGCTTATTTGGCAGAGAAACTCAGTGCAGAGGGCTATCAGGTGTTCGGCCTTACCAGACAAATCAATCCACAGCAGCAGTATTTAACGCAAATAGCGGTGGACTATCAGTCAGCAGATTCTGTTATGTCGGCTATTCGCCAGTTGCAGCAGCAAAGCAGCATCGATTTGTTGATCCATAACGCATCTTTGTTTGAAAAAGATGAGTTACATACCGAAGACACTGTGAGTTTTTATCAGGCTTTGTTTGCTGTGCATATGCAGCTGCCTGCACTGCTAAACCAACACTTAGCACCACATATAGCAAAAACTCAGGGCGGTGGTTTGATTGTACATATCACTGATATTTACAGTGAAAACCCAAATCCAGCGTTTTCACTTTATTGCAGCACCAAAGCAGGACTTGAGAACTTAATGAAGTCCGCAGCTAAAGCATATGCCCCACAAATCCGGGTTAACAGTATTCAGCCCGGCCCTATTATGTTTTTGCCAGAGCATAGCAGCAGCGAAAAACAGCAGGTGATGCAACAAACTTTAATTGCGCAGGAAGCCGGTTTCGAGCCAATTTACCAGGGCGTCCGTTTTTTGATCGACAACAAATTTGTCACCGGTCTCAGCCTGAAAATAGATGGCGGCAGGTCGCTCGGAAAATAACTGACAACCTAACTGGATAGGTGCTTGCTTACTGGCTGGATCAAACACTTGTTGAAGGTAAGATTCAGTCAGTTCAGTTTTCCATGCCTCTGACCACTGCTCCTGATACCAAATAATATCCAAATCACAGCTGCGATCTTTGACACTTCGTTTGGGATCGCTTCTGTCGCGTCCCAATAACTCTTCAATATGGCAAAGTTGCGCTTTTAATTCAGAAGCTATCAGGCTTGAGTTCAGCACCAGCACTGAATTAATAAACACATGATTAGATTCAACCAATTGCGCCTGAGTGTACACCCGCTGATATAAATACAAGGATCCAAAGTTTTTGGCCAGTGCACTGACAGCAGCAGCCACATGCTGTTCAGGCTGAATATTTGAGCCTATCGAAATCACATAATACATAAAACTCCTTGTGACTCAGCTTGCTGCTGTATCCGTCTGATGTTCCTTGCTTAACAGCACCCGCTGCCCTTGCCGGGCAAAGCCGGCAAAATGCTGATCCACCATCTGTTGATAGTCTGGCCAGTGGTCTTCATAACTCATTAAATAGGTTTTTTTACACAGCTCAGCCGGATACAAACTCAGCAGAGAGTGCACAGAGGCATGCACAGGGTTGTATTCGGTTAAGGTCACATCGTGGAATATGATATCGGGTTTTAACTGCATAAGCAGTTGTGGTATAGCCACTGTATCGCCGGAATAAAAAATGCTCTGGTTAATCATCAAACCAAAACAGACTTTGCCCGGCGTGTGAGATACCCTGTGCAACTGGTAAAAGTTACCAAAGAGCTCAAACTCATCGTTTTGTAACAGCACCAGATCAAAATAATCGGAGAGCTCATTTTCACCCTCGCCATTTTTCGCCAGCACACCTTTTAAACACTGATGCCATAACTCGTCATACAACTCATAATGCAAAATCAGCCTGGCTTTTTTATGGTATTTGTAACGGCCTTCATTCGCCAGCCGCTCCAGACCAAACATATGATCGGCATGCACATGGGTAATAAACACAGCGTCTATATCCTGCAGCTTTAACCCCTGAGCTAACAAAGCGGGTTTGATGGTGTAGCCACAGTCAATCAGCAAAGTTCCTTTGGCATTTGTAACCAATGCATTGTTATTAAACAAGGTATCGGATTCTGAATGACCACAGCCGAGAATTAACAGTTCATTGGAATTGGACAACATCATTTATTTCTACCCAAAGCAAAGTGCTTCTATAGTACGGCTTTTGCTGCAGATTGTATCACCGCTTTAGCGGATCTTTTTACTGAAGCGGCTCTGACAACTTACTGTACCTTAGTGCTATAGCCTCATCTGGTTAAAGGGATCAAAATGGAAGCACTATAGCTTTGGCTTTTAAAGGACAGTTCAGATGAAAACCTTGCCTTTTGTTTTATCTTCTTTCGCTTTTGCTCTGAGCAGCACAGCTCATGCGGCTTTGCCTGCACTAAAACTGAATTTAGACCAAACCACAGTGTCGGGTTTATCCAGCGGCGGCTACATGGCATCGCAGTTTCAGCTTGCTCATGCCGATTGGGTGAAAGGTGCAGCCATAGTGGCGGCTGGTCCGGTGTATTGTGCGCAGAATAATTTAATGACAGCTCTGGATCACTGCATCAATAAAGTGGGCAGTCCTATTCCTTTGGCTGATATCTATAAGCAGCTAAAAGACTGGTCAGTTCAGGGCTTGTTGGCGTCCGAAGCAGAGATAAAACAAAGCAAAATCTGGTTATTGCACGGCACCGCCGATCAAAAGATCAACAAAGACGTGGCTGATGCGCTGTATCAGCAATACCAAGAGTGGTTACCGGCAACACAGCTACGGTATGTGCAGGATAAAAACTTCGCTCACCATATGCCGACATTAAACGAAGGCAGCGCGTGCACTAGCTCCGAAGCACCGTTTTTAGGCCAATGTAATTATGATGCGGCAGGTGAAGCGCTGAAATTTATTCAAGCCGGTTTAAAAGCCCCAGCCGATCACCCCAGCGGTACTGTTTATCCAATTGAGCAGCAAAAAATAGCAGGTGATCTGGCTGCCACTATGGCAGAGCAAGGTTTTGTTTATGTGCCCAAAAATTGCGAGCAAGGCCAAAGCTGTACTTTGCATATCAGCTTTCATGGCTGTAACCAACATGCAGATGCGGTAGGCATGGCTTATGTCGAAAAAGCGGGCTTTAACCGCTATGCCGACAGCAACAACCTGGTGGTGCTTTACCCACAAAGCCGCGCTTCAAATCTTATGCCGATGAACCCACAAGCCTGTTGGGACTGGTGGGGCTACACAGATGCCAATTATGCCAACCGTAAAGGTCAGCAAATTCAGGCGGTTGTAAAACTAGCTCAGTCTCTTAGCACTAAGTAAGTGCAGACGAAGCCTGGCTAAGGCTGGGCTTTTAACCACAACCCCCTTTTCGCTAACTGTTCAGCACTCGCCTCTTTGTTTTCGGTCAAAGTCCAGCTTGGGTCAGCCGTAAAGGTGACCTCTGTAGTATAGGTTTTACCACGGCTGCTAAAACTTAGTTGTGCAGTATTTCCCACTTTGTAACTGGCTAAGGCTTTATCCCATTGCTCTTTAGAGCCCAGTTTATAACGCCCCAGCTTTAACAGCAGATCGCCTTTTTCCACTCCAGCCAGATACAAAGGCGTACCCATCAGCGGATTACTGTCTACTTTGAGTTGCTTATCCTGCTCCACTAAAGTGACAGCAGTTAAAAAGGCTTGTGTTGGTTTAGCTATCGCTAGCTTCAAGCCCATTGCTGCAAATAAAGCTTCGAAATCAGGTAATTGCTGACCATGGATATAACGGCTAAAGAAGTTGCTGGCAAAGTCCGGATTGGCTGTAAGCTCCGCCAGAGCCTGTTGCAGATCCTGTTCTGTATAAGGACGCCCCACTTTGCCAAAGTCCTGCCACAACTTTCGCATCAGTAGATCCAGGCTCAGGCCTTCAAACTCAGTACGTAAGGTTAAATCCAGCGCCAGCCCCAGTACTTCTCCGTAGGTGTAATAAGAGATATAGCTATTGGCATAGTTAGTGGGGTCGACCGACACTGCCGCATCAACAAAAGGCGCTATCTCGCTCATACCTGTGGCAGGGAAAAACTGTCGGCCCGGTGAAAGTTTCACTTTGTTTACTGCAGCTACGGTTTTATCTAAATAGGTGGCTAAATCAAAATGCCCGGTGCGGCTTAACGTCAGTTTGCCGTAGTAGTTGGTCACCCCTTCGGCAAACCATAAATTACGGCTCATATTGGCGCGCTGGAAATCAAAAGGTTCTAAATCGGCTGGGCGCAACCTCTCCACATTCCAGGCATGAAAAAATTCGTGCGATAAGGTTTCTATCTGGGCGTAATTCGCTTCGAGTAATGAACGCTCGTCGGTCAGAATAGTAGAATTGCGATGCTCCATACCGTCACCATCTACATAAGGCAAATAGTCGGCAATAAACACATATTGGCCATAATCAAATTTGGGGTACTCACCAAATATTTTTGCCTGCTCTGCTACTACGGCTTTGGCTTTTTCAGTGAAGGTATCCAGTTGTTGCTCTGTACCCTGATGATGCAAAGCCAGATGAATAGTGGCTTCAGACTGCTGATCCACCACTGTCCAACTGCGCTGGCTATAAGCACTTAACTCAACCGGGCTGTCCATCAGATACTGCAAGTCTGGCGCAATGTAGCTGCCATCCGCTTGCAACTGCAGCTGAGTTGCTACTTTCCAGCGAGCGTCGGGTAACTCAAAACGTAACGAGGCGCTTTGTTGTGCATAATCCGGAGCAAATAATAAAGTGGCAGGCATATTTAAATGGGCATGAGTGCGATCTATCTGGTTATAGGTACCGTCGCCCCAATCACCGTACAGACGATAACTCACAATCACAGTGCCATTGTGTTGCCCGACCGACCACTGGCTTGGACTGATGCGCAGCATAGATAAGCTTTTGCCTGTACTGTCTGTGGCTTTTAAATCATAGATATTTTTAGCAAAAGCATGAGGGGCGTAACGGCCAGGGGAAGCACTGCTCATACTCAGCAACAAATTAGCAGAGCTGACACCATCAAATCGGGCCTGAATAACGGCTTCATGGTGCGCGGCATTATTAAAAGACAACTGATAACTTACAGCAGCTTTAACCGGATTATCTGCCGCCAGCAGGCTGAAACTAACCAAAGTAAAAGAAGACAAGGCAAAAAACAGGCGCACTACAACATCCTTTCTTAAAGTGTATCGCTCTACCATAGAGCAATTGATGGCACACTCCAATCTGCATCTTTGCACTTCATCGCAAAAACAAAGCCATGTACAGAATTTCGCCCATAAAGATCGATAAAGCTGTGGTGCAGAGCTTGTGGCTGTTGAATAATAAAGCCTTACACAGCACAGAAGGAGCAATCAGGTGGTTCAGGCAGTTATTTTTGATATGGATGGGGTGCTGATTGATTCTGAACCTTATTGGGCTGAAGCCGAGCAGCATGTGTTTCGTCAGTTAGGTGTCACACTAGATCCTGCTATAACCTCACAAACCAGCGGTATGACCACCCGCTCTGTCACAGAATTGTGGTTTAAGCATTCACCATGGCAGGGCTTTACCATTGAACAAGCAGAACAGGCTGTCATCGATTATGTGGCTTTGGCAGTGCTGGAACGTGGTGTGGTAAAAAAAGGCGTACTGGAGCTGTTGCAGCAACTGCAACGCTGGCAAGTTCCAGTGGCACTAGCCACCAATTCACCAGGCTCACTGATGAATACTGTGCTGGATAAACTGCAAATCCGCCCTTACTTCCAGGCGCTTTGCTCTATTGAAATGGTCACACAAGGCAAACCCAAGCCAGAAATTTACCATTTAGCTGCCAGCAAGTTAGGTGTGGCTTCAGAACATTGTCTGGTATTTGAAGACTCAGTCACAGGTTTAACAGCAGCCAAAGCAGCAGGTATGAAAGTAGTCGCATTACCTGCTGAACATCACTGGCACAGAGCTGAATACGATCAGGCCGAAAGCTGTTTAAAGTGTTTTAGCGACATTCAGCCAGAACATTTTCAAAGCTGGGGTTTTGAGCAGAGGTAATTGGATTCAGGCTCCATCCTACTGAATGACAGAAAACAAAAAGCCCGTCACAAGGACGGGCTCTTTGTTTTTTATGGTGCCCAGAGGCGGAATCGAACCACCGACACGCGGATTTTCAATCCGCTGCTCTACCGACTGAGCTATCTGGGCGTAACGTGAATGGTGCCGCTTATCCGAGTCGAACGGATGACCTAC
>Ga0247725_1000712_pt1 | contig 21214 bp, 20 predicted proteins | sample OKSTACKMCFT3sol_FD_183021 | JGI IMG/M metagenome (GOLD analysis project Ga0247725, IMG submission 183021) | Subsurface sediment microbial communities from gas well in Oklahoma, United States - OK STACK MC-FT3-sol | ecosystem: Environmental > Terrestrial > Deep subsurface > Rock core/Sediment...
CCAGGAAGGCGCCAAGGCCTGCGCCAAGGTCGCCGCCGAGGTCGCCTATCCCCATACGAAGGTCATCAGCCTGGAATCGCCTGTCTGGGCGGGTCTGGCCATGGAAGGCCGCCTGTCCGACGTCATCGTCTTCGACGACGCCGCCGCGCGGGGGCGTGGTCCCCTGGCCGAGGCCTTCCAGCAACTGGTCGCCGATGAGCAGCGACCGACCCTGGTGGCCCGCGCCGGCTTCAAGCCCGACGGCGTCGCCGTGGTCGCCTGGGACGGCGGCAAGGAAGCCAGCCGCGCCGTGCGCACGGCCTTGCCGCTGCTGCAGAAGGCTTCATCGGTCGTGGTGGTCGGCGCTCCGTCGGCCTCGTCCCGCGCCTTCGAACTGGAGCGCCTGGTCGAATTCCTCGGCGCGAGAGGCGTCAAGGCGACGGCAAAGGTGCTGGAGGGTTCCGGCGACGCTGGCGCTCTGCTGCTGAACGCGGCGCGGGACGCCGGCGCGAACCTGCTGGTCGCCGGCGCGTTTGGTCATCCCCGGCTGCAGGAGTTCATCTTCGGCGGGACCACTCGGACGCTGCTGAACAGCGATGGTCCGTCGCTGTTCCTGTCGCACTGATCTCGTCCAACCATAAGAAAAGAAAGGGAGACGACCGCATGTCTCTTTCGCGCATCGTTCTGCGCCTGGCGCGCAATCCTGGCACCGAGTTCGCCGGCGGCGACGACCATCGCGGCTATGCCCTGACCGCGCCGCTGACCGCGGACGGCCACATCGACGAGGACGCCTTCTCGAAGGTCAAGGGCGAGTGCAGCGTGCGCCGCTTCGCGCCGGACGAAGACGCCGTGGACGGTCGCCTGAACCGCCGCGGAACGCGCTGGTTCTTCGACTATGACAACACCGACGACTCCGACGATGAGCCGCTGCACCGCCTGGGCGAGCACCGCTTCGCGCTCGGGGAATACGTCACCGTCACCGACGAGGACGGCCGTCCGCTGACCTACAAGGTGATGGAGGTCGCGCCCGTCCAGTAGGCGGCGGTCAGCCGCCGACGTTGTGTCGGACTAGGGCTTTCATGTCCTTGAACAGGTCGTGGTCGTCGGTGTCGCGGGTCTTGGCCTTGACGACAGCGACGGCCAGCGGCCCGCCCTTGGGGCCCCGCGCCTCATAACCCGCCAGGCGGAAGCCCTTCGGGGCCTTGTCGTTGGCGATGATCAGGGTCGAGCGGACGTCCCCGCGGCCGCCTTTCTTGGCGCGGATCTCGGCGCCGTTCTCGTTGGCGCGGATGGCGACGTCGCCTTCACCGTGGTCATCGGCGGTGATGTTGACGGTTCCCTGGCCGTCGTCGCCCTTCACGCTGACGTTCTTGTTGACCTTCACCTCGGCCGCGCCGCTGTCGCTGTTGATGGTCAGGTGGCCGATCCGGATGTCGGCGGCGTCGTCGTGCGCGTCGATCGTGACGCCCGGCAGGTGGATGCTGGCGTGGTTCTTGCCGCCCTTCGGGTCGTGCGGCGGCCTCGGCGCCGCCGGCGGCGGGGGCATGACGCCCTTCAGCTCGGTCTCGATCGGCGACAGGGCGGACTCGGCGTCGCCGCCGTTCAGGCGAACCAGGCGCAGGTCGACCGAGGCCGTGGGCGACTCGTAGGCGCAGGACTGACCGTCGGCCGCGACCGACACGCGGCGCAGCGCCCCCTGTTTTTCCGGACAGTCAAGGCGATCGATGACCCGCAACGGCTCGCGCAGGCTCAGGCGGTGCTCGCGGGGCTCCTCGGCGCGATGGCAGGCCGACAAGGCCGTGACGCCGGCGCCGATCAGCAGCGCGGCCGCAAGCCATTTGGTATGACGCATAGGTACCCCCGGGACGCTTGCCTCGTTGGGCGGAAGGTGGTCGCCCCTCCGCCGCGCGTCCAGTGAAATCCGAGTAACGCTGGTCTAGGCCCGGGAACGGAGCTTACTGCCCCGGCCGCGCGCCCGAACCCTCGCGACGCGCCAGGAAGGCCAGGCGCTCGAACAGGTGGACGTCCTGCTCGTTCTTCAGCAGAGCGCCGTGCAGAGGCGGGATCAGCTTGGTTGGATCCTTCTCGCGCAGGACCTGCTCGTCGATGTCCTCGACCAGCAGCAGCTTCAGCCAGTCCAGCAGCTCGGAGGTCGAGGGCTTCTTCTTCAGGCCCGGCACCTTGCGCATGTCGTAGAAGATGCGCAGCGCCTCGGAGACCAGCTTCTGCTTGATGCCCGGGAAGTGGACGTCGACGATGGCCTGCATCGTCTCTTCCTCGGGGAAGCGGATGTAGTGGAAGAAGCAGCGGCGCAGGAAGGCGTCCGGCAGCTCCTTTTCGTTGTTCGAGGTGATGATCATCACCGGCCGCACCTTGGCCTTGATGGTCTCGCCGGTCTCGTAGACGAAGAACTCCATGCGATCGAGCTCCTGCAGGAGGTCGTTCGGAAACTCGATGTCGGCCTTGTCGATCTCGTCGATCAGCAGGACGGGGCGGACCCCGCTCTCGAAGGCCTCCCAGAGCTTGCCCTTCTTGATGTAGTTCTTGACGTCCTTGACGCGCTCGTCGCCCAGCTGGCTGTCGCGCAGGCGGGTGACCGCGTCGTATTCGTAGAGGCCCTGCTGGGCTTTGGTGGTCGACTTAATGTGCCAGGTGATCAGCGGCGCGCCCATGGCCTTGGCGACTTCGTAGGCCAGCACCGTCTTGCCGGTGCCCGGCTCGCCCTTGATCAGCAGGGGACGTTCCAGAGCCACGGCGGCGTTCACCGCGACCTTCAGGTCCTCGGTCGCCACATAGTCGGAAGTGCCTTCAAAGCGCTGGCTCATGCCCATCTCCGCCGGAAACGACTCCGGTTCGAACAGTTGTTCAAATCGAGCCGATCAAACTACCGGCGCTCTCGCGCTTGGCAAGGGGGAGCTTAAAGCGGACGGTCGAGCGCGACTTCGGAGAAGCCCTTGGCGCGCAGTCGTCGGCGTATCGAAGGCCGACCGCCGCGCCAGTCTTCGGCCAGCAGGCCCAGGCCGACCACGTCCACGGGTTGGCCTTGCTTGACCACGTGCGCGCGCAACAGCGCCTCCTGCTGGAAGCCGCTCGAGAGATGGGAGGCGAGGGCGGCCCGGTTCGTGGCGAGGACTTCCGACCAAAGCTTGCGCAGACCCAGCGCGCCGAACGCGTGATCGGCGATCTTGAACTCGGCGAAGCCGCCGACGCCCCTTCCGCGCGCGCTTTCCTCGGCGATGTAGCGAGCGATCGTTCCGCGGCCTTGGACGAGATCGATATCGACGAGGCTGGTCAAGCCGACCGGCCTATCGTCCAACAGGATGATCCAGTCGCGACGTCGAGGATTCGCGGCCAAGCCGTCAAACCAGCGATCGTGCTCTTCCGGTCCTATCAGATGGTCCGAGTACATGAACGCTGCGACCTGCGGACTGTTGCGCCAGGCGAGCAGACGCTCCCGGTCGTTCGCGTCGACGGGCCGCAGGTCGGCTTTGGTCATTTTCCGTTGGCGACCTTTTCAGCCAGCGCATCGGCGATCTGAGCCAAGGCCGGGTCCCACTCGCCCATGATCCGAGGTGAGAACACTCGAGCTTGAGGGTACCAGGGATAATAATCGCTGCCGAGCTTGGTCCACACCTCGGGCGCGGTGAGCAGCCAGATCGGCGCGCCAATCGCGCCAGCCAGGTTCGTTGTCGCATTCGCGAAACCCACGATCAGGTCCACCGCGCCGCACAGGGCGGTGACATCATCGAGATCCTGCTTGAGATCGATTCCCGGCAGCTGGCAGATGTCGATCCCCAAGGCCTCCTTCGCGTAGGCTATTTCTTCGTCGCAATCCCCGTACTGCAGATTGACGAACGTCACGCCCGGCGTTTCCAGCACGGGGCGCCACGCCTCGAAGGGAGAAAACTGTCGAGCCCGCTCTGCGCTCAGCTTCAAGCTTTTCCAGAGCAGCCCCACCTTCGGGGCCGGGCCCAGCTTGTCGAGCTCAGACTTCCAATGGGCGACGCGATCGGGGTCGGCCTTCAGATAGGTGGTCGTCTTTGGGAAGGCGTCGAGTGAACCGCGTAGGGCGAGAAGGAACGCGCCCAGCGGCGCCCAATAGTCGAAGCGCTCCCAGTCGTCGATGTCCGGCGCCGTGCGATAGACGCGGCCTTCGTACTGGAAGGTGCGGTGCGTCGTAACTTCGACGTTCGGGAACGAGCGCTTGAATAGCGGCATCAGACGCTTCTCGACCGCAAGGGTCAGAGACCCGTCGGGCCCTAGGCGCTCGAGGATATCCGGCAGCATCCCCGCGAGCATCACTTCGTCGCCAAGGCCCTGCTCGGCGCAAATGAACAGAGATTTGCCCTTGAGATCTTGGTCTGACCACAAGGTCCCGGGAATGTGGAACCGGGGAGCCTCCGATAGATCGGGCGAAAGGCGGCCCTCGTACGCCTTCCATCCCTCTTCCAGCCGACCAAGGGACAAGCACATGGTTGCCCGGGCGAAGCGCATGATCGCCGCGTCCATCGCGGAGTCCGGCCGCTTCAGCGCACGGTCGATATCGGAAATGGCGCCCTCGACATCACCCATGTCCGATTTGGCGAAGGCGCGATTGTGCCAAGCCTTGCTGTAGTCGGAATTGAGGCGCAGCGCCTCATCGAAGAAGACGATAGAGCCGGAGGGGTCGCCTGTATTGCAGACCACGGTGCCCAGGGTGTTCCAGAGCGCCGGCGATTCGGGATGGGTGGCGATCGCTTCCCTCAACACCTCGATGGCTTCGGATTCACGGTTCAATTCCCGCAGAGCGCAGGCGAGATTGTTCGACGCTTCGATATTGCCGGGCTGGGCGATGCGGAAGTGCGCGAAAAAGCCTACGGCGAACTCCGGCATGTTCATTCTAAAGGCCAGGCGCCCAAGATCGCCCGCGACGGATCCGTGATCGACCAGCAGCTTCAAGGCGGCCTCGTAAGCCCGAAGCGACGAGCCGTAATCGCCCAGCTTTTCCCGCGAGATTCCAAGGATATGCCAGGCCAGGCCCAGCATCTGATCCTTCTTCAGGAGTTTCAGCGCCAGCTTCTGGGCGAGCTCGAACTCGTTGTTGTGAACCGCGGCGATCGCGCGGCCCAGAAGCTTGGCGTTTTCGATGTTTTTGATCTGCTGCGTGGCCTGCTTGAGCCGCTCGAGGGACTCGGCCGAGGCCGCGTCACCGATGGCGCCTCCCATTTGGCCCACATTCAGCGGCGCCGCGCCCACGTCGGGTTGGGCGAGGGCGCTCACCGACGCTTCAAGGGCGTTTTTTCGGGACATGGGACGAACCTCGGACGCTGCTGTTAACTATGTTTTGAGGCGTTATGTTTAATTGAGTCCTAAGTGTCCGTTTACGATCTTTAAGGATACCGGCAAGACCGCGTTAACCGGTCCGCGTCTAGCTTTGGCGAGTTCCATCATGAATCGATGGTCGGGCGAAGCGGCGTCAACGAAGGAGCGAGTTTAGGTGCCTTTGAAGCTGTCGCTGAAGCCCGGCGAAAAATTCGTCCTGAACGGCGCCGTGGTCCAGAATGGAGACCGGCGCGGTGTTCTCGTGCTCCAGAATAAGGCGTCTGTCCTCCGCGAGAAGGACATCATGCAACCGGACCAGGTCACGACGCCCGCGCGTCATATCTATTTCCCGGTAATGATGATGTATCTCGACGAGGGGGCCGCGGAAAAATTCTATGATGAATTCGCCGCTCGCTTGACGGAGTTCATGGGGGTCGTCCGCAATCCGGGCGTTCTTCAAGACTGTATCGCCATCTCGAAGCACGTGATGGCTCGAGAATACTACAAGGCTCTCATGCTGAGCCGAAAGTTGATTGAATACGAAGACGAGAGGTTGGGGCATGTCTCTTCGGGCGTATCAGCAGGCGGCGACGCGGGCTGAGAATCCCCGTGAAATGGAGTACCGCCTGTTCGGGCAGGTGACGCGCGCCCTGATGGAAGCGTCACAGGCTCCAACAGACGACTTCGCGAAGCGGATCGATGCGTTGGATTGGAATCGCAAGGTCTGGTCGGCCTTGGCGACCGACTGCTCTTTGCCAGACAACCAGCTTCCGATCGAGCTGCGGGCCAGCATCATCTCGCTCAGCTTGTGGGTGAGCCGCCACTCCAGCGCCGTGATGCGCAAGGAGGAGGAGTTCGAGCCTCTGATCGAGATCAACCGCATCATCATGCAGGGCTTGGCGGGGCGCGCCGACGCGGCCTGATTCCGAATTTCCGCAAGACTGAATGTCTTGCCTATCGCCTCTGGAAAAACCTGCCGCCCGGCGAATTCTGCATTCGCCGGGCGGTTTCGTTTTGGCGCCAAGGCGTCAGATAATTCAATGAAAACAGCTTTCTAAAAATAGATGCCGGGTTGGTCGCGACTGGCCCGCCGCTTGCGATGGTTCGCGCGGGCAAAACGCTCGCCCGGCAATACGCCGGATAAATCCCACCAAAACGGTAGGTATCCAATGCTGAACTCGATCAACACCAATCCTGGTGCGCTCATCGCGCTCCAGAACCTGAACGCAACTAACACGGAGCTCAACACCGCCCAGAGCCGTATCAACACCGGCAAGAAGGTCGCTAACGCCAAGGACAATGGCGCGATCTGGTCGATGGCCAAGATGCAGAGCGCGAGCTCGTCTTCGTTGAACGCCGTGAAGGATTCGCTCCAGCGCGGTCAGTCGACGATTGATGTTGCTCTCGCGGCAGGCGACACCATCACCGATCTGCTCATGAAGATGAAGGAGAAGGCTCTCGCCGCTTCCGACACTTCGCTGAACACCGCCTCGTTCAACGCGCTGAAGTCGGACTTCGAGTCGCTGCGCAAGCAGATCACCAAGGCTGTGGAAAATGCGAAGTTCAACGGTGTCGGCCTCGTTGATAAGAGCGCCAATGCGCTGGTCTTCTTGGCGAACGCGGACGGCGGCTCCTTCACGGTGAACGCCCAGACGCTTTCCCTGGAGGGTCTCAACCTGACGACCGCCCTCGCGAGCTTCTCGACCGCTGCCGAGGCTGGTTCGATGATCGGCAAGATGACAGCCGCGTTGCTGACTGCAACGAACAAGCTGTCTGCCCTGGGCACGGCATCGACGGGCCTGGACACGCACCTGACCTTCATTGGGAAGTTGCAAGACAGCCTGGACGCCGGCGTGGGCAACCTCGTCGACGCGGACCTGGCGAAGGAAAGCGCCAAGCTCCAGTCGCTGCAAACCAAGCAGCAGCTGGGCGTGCAGGCTCTCTCGATCGCCAATCAGAGCCCGCAGTCCATCCTGTCGCTGTTCAAGGGGTGATCTCCGATACGCCGGACGGCCGTCAAAAGCCGTCCGGCGCCTCTTTCCTGCTGGGCGCGCAAAGAGTGCCCGGCAATAATTTCCCACGCCCGAAGCGCCCGGCAGATATTGCCGGGCTTTTTTGTGGTTAATGTATATATAACCGTTTCTTTTCAGTGACTTGCGTTGCGACCGCCGGTGGGAATTTTTGGCCCGGCAATTGCTACAGGTCTCCCCGAGCAAAATGCTCCCGGCAGCCAAAATGGCGTCGGAACACCTTGAAAAGGAACCATTCGTATGCCGCTGAATAGCATCAATACGAACGCGGGCGCGATGATCGCCCTGCAAAACCTGAACACCACGAACACCGAGCTGGGCGTTACCCAACAGCGCATCAACACCGGCAAGAAGGTGGGCAGCGCCAAGGACAACGGCGCGATCTGGGCCATGGGTAAGAACCAGTCGGCCCTTGCTCAATCGCTGAACTCGGTGAAGGACTCGCTGCAACGCGGTCAGTCCACCATCGACGTGGCCCTGGCCGCTGGCGACACCGTCACCGACCTGCTTGGCAAGATGAAGGAAAAGGCCCTGGCCGCTTCCGACACCTCGCTGAACACCGCCTCGTTCAACGCTCTGAAGTCGGACTTCGAGTCGCTGCGCAAGCAGATCACCAAGGCCGTCGACAACGCCAAGTTTAACGGCGTCGGCCTGGTTGATAAGAGCGCCAAGGCCCTGGTCTTCCTGGCGAACGCCGATGGCGGCACCTTCACCGTGAACGCTCAGACCATTTCTCTGGAAGGTCTCAACCTGACGACCGCGTTGGCGGCCTTCACCACGGTGTCCGATGCGGCCGCCATGATCGACAAGATGACGAAGGCGTTGCTGACCGCGACGAACAAGCTGTCGGCGCTCGGCACGGCCTCGACCGGTCTCGACACTCACCTGACCGTCATCGGCAAGCTGCAAGACAGCCTGGACGCCGGCGTGGGCAACCTGGTGGACGCCGACCTGGCCAAGGAAAGCGCCAAGCTGCAGTCGCTGCAAACCAAGCAACAGCTTGGCGTGCAAGCGCTGTCGATCGCGAACCAATCTACGTCATCGATCCTGAGCCTGTTCCGTTAAGGAGCGGGAGGAGGCGGGCTCGTCTGGGCCCGCCTCCGCTTTTTCTGAGGGTCGAAGATAGGGAGAAGAAGAGAGGAGGGCCGACCCAAGTCGGCGGAAAGATATGGAACCCAAGGCCGCATTGTCGGCGATCAGAGATTTTATCGCCCCCGTGAACGCCCCGGACTCGTCCGAGGGCGCCAAAGCCGTTCAGCGTCAGCTCGGCGCCGCCTTCGGGCAGGCGCAGTCAGCCGACGCCGAGCAAGCCCAACACGCTGAAGCCAAGCCGGAAGCTCCCGTCGAGAAGGGGCCCCAGCCCGGCGATCTGCGCTTGGTGATCGAGCAGGACGGTGACACGGGCGACTATATCTACAAGACCGTGGACCGGCGCACCGGCGAGACGCTGCAGCAATTTCCCCGCGAGGAGATTCTGAAGATGCGCGAAGCCTCGCGCTACCACACGGGGGATGTCTACGACGGCAAGGCCTGAGCCGCGGCGGACGCCGTAGCGAAGGCGGCCCTGCGACGGCCGGTCGCAGGTCTTAACAGGCATGGTTTATAAGCGTTAACCATGTTCTTACTTTCTGAGCCCAGTCTCGGCGGCGATTAGATCGCACGCCGAATCGCGCGCGATCGCAACCACGGCAAAATCGCCGATCGGAGGCCGCGCATGACGCTGAGCGTCAATACGAACCAGCCCGCGCTGATCGCGCTGCAGAACTTGAATCGCACCAACGACGACATGCAGTCGGTGCAGACCAAGATCAACACGGGCCTGTCCATCTCCACCGCCAAGGACAACGCCGCGATCTGGTCGATCGCTCAGGAACAGCGCGCCGACATGAGCGCGCTTGGGGCGGTCAAGATGAGCCTGGATCGCGCGACCTCGATCGCCGACGTGGCCCTGGCCGCCGGCGAGTCGGTCTCGGACCTGCTCAAGCTGATGCGCGAGAAGGTGGTGGCGGCCAAGGACACGTCGCTGACCACGACCTCGCGGCAGTCGCTGAACGCCGACTTCCAGGGAATTCTCAAGAACCTCACCCAGGTCATCAGCAGCGCCGTCTTCGACGGAGCCAACCTGCTGGACGGCAGCCAGGCGGCCGACATGACCTTCCTGGCCGACGCGGACGCCGTCCAGGCGATCACGTTGAGCCTGCAGAATCTGACGCTCGGCGGGACGATCAACACCCTTCTGCCGACCGACGACATCCTGACCCCGGCCAACGCGACCGCCGTGCTCACGCGCCTGGACGCGACGATGAGCGCCGTGAACCAGGCCGTCGGCAATATCGGCACCCAGGCCAAGCAGATCGACGCCCACAGCACCTTCGTCGGCCGGCTCAACGACGTGCTCGAGACGGGCGTGGGCAATCTGGTGGACGCCGACCTCGCCAAGGAAAGCGCGCGCCTGCAGGCCTTGCAGGTCAAGCAGCAGCTGGGCGCCCAGGCGCTGTCGATCGCCAACGGCGCGCCACAGATCATCCTGTCCCTCTTCAAGGGGCAGTAACCCTAGGTGTCGTCGCCGCGCCGGGGTAAGCTTGGCGCGTGCGAGACGGGGAATCGGCGGCGAGTATGATCGAGTTGCGCGACTTGCGGGACGAGGACGAGGCGGTCCTTTTTCAGTGGCGCTCGGAGCCCGAGGTCGACCGCTGGATGTCCGACGCCGACCTGCCCAGCCACGAAGCGCACGCCGCCTGGTTCCAGGCCCTGCGGTCCGACCCCGACATGAGGGGCTGGATGATCACGCGCGCCGGCGCGCCCATGGGGTTGCTGACCCTGACGGGGCTGACCAGTCACCACCGCCGCGCCAGCTGGAACTGGTTCCTCGGCTCGGCCGAAGCGCGGGGCAGGGGCGTCGGCCGCGCCGCCCAGGTCCTGGGCCTTGACCGGGCGTTCGGCGAGCTTGGCCTTCACAAGGTGTTCGCCGAGGTCATGGCCGACAACGACGCGGCGCTAAAGGCGCAGTCGGCGGCGGGCTTCCGGCGTGAAGGCTATCTGCGCGGCCACGTTCTGAAGGACGGCCAGCCGCGCGACGTCGTTTTACTGGGGATCCTGGCTTCGGAATGGGGCGAGCTGCGCGAGAACGCGCGCCGGGCGCTGTCGGAGGCGCATCTTATCGCCGCTTAACCTCGACTCTTGAGGGCGGGTTAACGGGGACAGGCGAATGTATCAGCGGGGGACTCTGAGTCCTCGTCAGGACAATCCGTGATCACGTTCGATACCAGCACGCTGCTCAGCTACTATCAGGCCCGAAACGGCCTGACGAGCGCTGCCGCCTCTGGCGTAACATCGGCCACGACGTCCAAATCCAAGACGCCAGTCCCGGACGCGCCCTGGCTGTCTGGCGCCACGCCGCCCGCGACCGAACTCGTGCGATCGGCTCTGAATGGCCGCAAGTTCGTCGATGAAGGCGCCAGCAGAACGTCCCTGAAGGGCGCGAGCCCGGACTATTCGAAGCTTTTCGCCACCTATCAGGCCCTCAATACGCTTCTGGCCGTCGCCAACCGGGCGGGTGAGAAGCGCGTCGCCGATAGCGAGATCGCTCGGCTGCAGACCGCCATGACGCGGGGCCTTTCCGAGGTCAGCACCTACGTTCAGGGACTGTCGCTCGATCAGCTGCGTCTGACCACGGGCGCGGTCATGACCAGCAACAAGGCCAAGGTGGGCGTTCCCAAGGCGAACTACACCTACACCACGGACACCATCTACAGCGGCCAACTCGGCGATCCGGTGCCGAAGTTCCAAGGCAATGTGTCGTTCGACGTCGCGGTGAAGGCGTTTGGCGTCACCAAGACGGTGACGATGGACCTGAACGAGATGGGCTCCACGCCGCGGACCATGTCGAACGTGGTCGAGTACATGAACGGCAAGATGAAGGCGGCCGGCTACAACACCGCCTTCGCGGTCCAGCGGACGGCCGGACAGGAACGGACTGTCCAGGTCAATGGAAAGCCCGTGGCCCTGCCGGCGACGGGCGATGATTTCGCCCTGAAGGTCAAGGGCGACTCCGCCGAACAGATTAGCTTCAGCGCCCCGACCACGGCTCCGGCGGTCTATGTCACGACCAAGGCGGGCGATCCCGATCCGGATAAGAACACGCTCACCGACGATGGCGTCTACGAGACGACCCTCACCAAGTACAGCGCCGCCGGAACCGGGGGCGGGGCTGGCGCCGGCGCGCCGGGCGGCAAGGTGTTCACGGAGACCTTGCAGGGCACGATCTCCAATGTGCGCAAGTCGATCGCGGCGGCGGACGGCTCGATCTACATGCTGGCCGATGTCGCCACCCAGGTCGACGGCAAGCTGGACATCGATGGGCAGCCGATCAAGGGCGACAGCGACGTCGCCCTGCTGAAGTACGACAGCGCCGGCCACCTGCTGTTCGCCCAAAGCCTGGGGGCCACCGACAACGCCAGCGGCCTGTCCTTGGCGGTCGCCGACGACGGCAGCGTAGCGGTCGCGGGGTCTGTGAGCGGACGGCTGCAGGGCTCGGTCGACGGACCGCTCAACAGTGGCTCCGGCTCGACCCTCACCGACAGCTTCGTCACCCGTTATAGCGCGAATGGCGACGAACAATGGACCGTGCGACGTGGCGGACTGCAGGAGGACGAAGCCACCGCCCTCGCGTTCGGCGCGGACGGCGTCCTCTATGTCGGCGGTCGCAGCAAGTCTGACCTGCCAGGCTCGGTTGGCGCCGATCCCAGCGGCGGTTGGGACGCCTATCTGTCGGCCTTCGCGACGGGGGGCGAAGGCAAGCCGAAGGCGCTGTTCACGCAGAAATTCGGTTCCGCGGCCAATGATTCCGTCTCCGATATCGTCGTCAACGGCTCCCAAGTCATCGTCGGCTCGAAGGAAGACGGCAACGCGATGCTGCGCAGTTTCGACGTGACCGCCAACGTGGTCACCGAGAACGTCACCCAGCTGAACCAATACGGCGCTTATGAGAGCGTGCCGGTCACCTATACCAAGACGGCGACGCTGAGCGCGGGGGCGACGCGCGATCTCGGCTCGTTGAAAGGCGGCGAGCTGGTTGGTCTCAAGATCGACGGCGGTCAACTCTATGTCGGCGGCTACACGGCCAACAATCTCATGTCGATCAACGGCGCCACGACAGCGCCATCTGGCGGTATGGACGCCTTCGTTGGCCGGTTGTCTCTGGATATCTCCGACAACAGCGCGGACGCCCTTACCTATTATGGCGGAACGGGCGACGACACCGTCACGGGTTTTGACGTCAAGAACGGAACCGCCTGGGTGGTCGGTTCGGCGGGCGCAAACCTCGACGGTTTGCCGACCGTCGGGACGAAAGACGGCTACGTGGCTCAGCTCAATGTCGGTAGCGGGGCGGTGGACTGGAGCCAGCGGGTTTCCGGCAAGGATGGGTTCGCCGCGCCGACCTCCGTCGCGGTTTCCGCCGCAGGCGCTTCGGCGCTGGACCTTTTTGGCCTGCCGTCGGGGAAGATGGAGTTCAAGCAGTCGGACCGCATTACGACGGCCACCGCCGCCCGGGCCGGCGACACGTTCCAGATCCGCACCCGCGAACGCGGTCCGCTGACCACGATCACCATCGAGGCCAACGACACGCTGGAGACCTTGGCGGACAAGATCAAGCGCGCTTCGGGCTTCCGCGCCAAGGTCGAAACCGTCACCAACGGCGACAACCGCGTGCTGAAGATCAGCCCCGCGCTGAACACCGCAACGATCGAAGTCGTGGCCGGCAAGGGCGGGAACGATGTGTTGACGGCCCTCGGCTTGTCCGGCGGCGTGGTTCGGGCGACGAAGACCGAAAGTGGCAAGACCGTTTCGGCGGATGGCGGCGGGCAGGTCTATGGTCTCCAACTGCCACCGGAACTGGACCTGACCACGGAAGCCGGGCGAAAGAACGCCAACGTCGTTATCACCCGCGCCTTGTCGCAGATCCGCACCGCTTATCGTGAAACCTCCGACGCGGCCAAGGGGATCAAGAGCGACGACAGCAAGACCTCCGGCAAGACCGGCGGCACGGTTCCGAAATACCTCACCGACCAGGTCGCCAACTATCAGGCGGCGCTGGATCGCCTGACGGGCGGCGGCTGACCAGCCCTTCGGCGGGCCGCGAAGGCGACGGACGGGCTCTTTCCATGGCGGTCGCGCTTGAAAGCGTCATCGTCGCGTCGTAGCCAGGGGTCATGGACTTTCTGAAAGATCGACGGATCGTCGTGCTCGGCGGCGGCGCGGCGCTGGCGCTGCTGGCGGGCCTGGGCATCGCCGCGGCGCTGCTGGCCGGCCACGACCAGAAGCAGACTGAAGCCCCGCCGGCTTCGCGCGCCGGCCTGATCGTCGAGACCGGACGCGACGACGACACCAAGCTCGACCCCGCTCGGCCGCTGCGCTGCTTTGTCGGCGGCGCGTTCGTTGGCGAGATCACCCTGGCCGAATGCGCCAAGAAGAACGGCGTGGCGACCGGCGCGCTGGATGTCGGCGTCGACGAGACGGGCGCCCTGGCCGCCGCCGATCAAGCCGGCACGGTGCTGACGCCCTTGCCGCCGGCCCCAACCGTCGATGCGCCCGCCGCGGGCCAGCCCGCGAGTCCTTTGACTCCCGCCACGCCGGCGATGGCCTCGGCCAACGCGCCTCTGGCCGCCTGCTGGCGCTACGCCGGCGGCGAATGGCGTCGTTTGCCAGGCGACATCACCCTGAACGCCTGCGCCCAGCAGCTGTTCGGCGGGCGCTGCGAGAAGACGAGCGCCGTGGCCTATGGCCGCTGGGGCGAGGAAACGCTGCGTCTGCTCCAGGGGCGGATCGAGGCGTCTCCCGACAACCGCAGCTTCCACACCGTGTTTGAACAGCCGCCAAACTGCCCTAGCCCGAACGCTGGATAGGTTTATAAGTGTAATCCATGAGCAAGACCGTTCTCGCCGCCGCCGTCGTTCTCGCCGCCACGGGTTTCGCACTCGCGGGCTGCCAGAAGGAGATCAAGCCGCCGTTCGAGCAGGGCGTCTGCTTCCACGTGGCGACGAACAAGGACAAGACGCTGCGCTACAATTCCGTGGCTCGTAACGTGCCCACGATGGAGGAGTGCGCCGCGACGCTCGAAGGCATGCGGATTCGCTTCGTTCGCCTCGGACAATCCAACAGCCAGAGCATGGTCGGCGCCTATCAGGGATCCTTCATTTTCATCGAGAAGGAAGGCATCTATCTCGGCCAGACCTATGATGGTCCGCGCTTCATGTCGCTGGTCCGCACGGGCGATGGCCGTCTAGCCATCCCGGGCGCCATCCGCCGCGTTCCGGCCGAGTAGGCGAGGGGGGCGCGGAGCGCTCGCGGCTTCGTCCGTCCACAGCCGTCTTTCTCGTCCACAAGAACATATTAAGAACAAAACTTGCGCGCCGTTTAACGCCTCGTTAACGTGCGCTCTCAGATTCCGGCGCATGGGTCGCTGGGCGAGAGCAAGGTCAAGCGATGGCGGGCAGCGTCAACAAGGTCATTCTGGTGGGTAATCTCGGCGCCGATCCCGAGATCCGCAGCCTGGGTTCGGGCGACCGCGTCGCCAATCTCCGCATCGCCACGTCCGAGACCTGGCGCGACCGCAACAGCGGCGAGCGCAAGGAAAAGACCGAGTGGCACCGCGTGGTCATCTTCAACGACAACCTGGTCAAGGTGGCCGAGCAGTATCTGCGCAAGGGCTCGACGGTCTACATCGAGGGCGCTTTGCAGACCCGCAAATGGACCGACAACACCGGCCAGGAAAAGTATTCGACCGAGATCGTCCTGCAGAAGTTCCGCGGCGAACTGACCATGCTGGGCGGCCGCGGTGACAGCGCCGGCGCTTCGTCGGGCGGCGGCGACGAGTACGGCGGCGGTTATTCGGGCGGCGGCTCCAGCTTCGGCGGCGGCCAGCGCAGCCAGCCCAGCGGCCCGCGCGAGAGTTTCTCGGCCGACCTGGACGACGAGATTCCGTTCTAGAGACAGTGGACGGCAGGTCGACGGCCATCACAGCTGACGACGGCGCCTCCACGGGGGCGAGCGGCGGGTGATCTGGAAGTGATCGCCCGCCGCTTTCGTTTGCGGGTGTTAGGCTTGTCGGCAGTCTAAAGTTGTGTTCTCCTTTAGTTTCACCTTTGGGAGGACGCGTCGATGCGACGGATGCTTCTGAGTGTTGGCGTGCTAGCTCTTCTAGCGACCGGTTCCGTCGCCTCGGCTCGCCAGAGCGACACCTTGATCGGCGATTCACGGCGTCAGCAGGGGCTGGAGTCCGAGATGGGACGCCTGCGCATGGGGCAAACGGGCGGCGCGCGCGAAGGCGTTTGCCCGCTCGTCCGCGGCGCCTCGGCGGAGGTCAACGCCTACGTCGGCGCTCGCTTGCGCCAGGTCGCCAACCAGGTGGGCGCGGAATATGCGCATCGCGATTGCGAGCCGAACGTGGTCGTTCTGTTCTCGCCGGATCCCGACGAATTGGTGGCCGAGGCCACGCGCGCCAAGCGGTTCAATTACAGAGGCGTCGCCGCTCAGGACGTCGAGCGGTTCAAGACCAGCCGTCAGCCCGTGCGCTGGATCCACGGTTCCGCCGCTCCGGGCCTTAAGACCACGGATGCGAGACCGTACAACGCCCTGGTGATCGTGGACGCCAACAAGGCCGGCGACGTCAAGGTCTCGACTTTGGCCGATTATATCAGCCTAGTCGCCCTGGCCGACGTCCGAATTCGTCCCGCGCCGGCCGAAGGGATCCTGAACCTGTTCAACGCGGTCGACGCGCCTCGCGCGATGACCGAGGCCGACCGAGCGTATCTCCGCTCCGTCCATAGCCGTCGCTACTGATCGACGGAGGGGGCGGTCAGCGCCGCCCTCCGTTTTTCGAACGAGCCGTACCGGGGTGTCGCGCGCTGATGCCTCGTGTCGGACCCAATGGTGTGCGCCGGCCGCGTGTCTAAGCCACATCCCGGTGTGCCGAGGTGAGAGGCCCACATCTCCCAAGGTGACCATGATACACGCCATGGCTGCATTACGTGTCAGGGGCTGAACGTCGTCAAACCGTCCGACGCAGAGGCGGCGGGTCGGCGCGCGCCTTCAAGGCTCTCGGTTGGCGGATTTAAATCGTGCCTAGAGCCAGTTGCTGCCGCTCTTATCATCAGGACAACGTTGTCATTGGAAATATTTGCCGAATTCTCAGGATGGGGCGTGGAACGGCAAGCGCCAGTGGACGCGTTCTTGAACGAAGTGCTACTGAGGCCCCGGATATTGCACTGCGGGATCACCATACAGCAGCGCTGTTCCAAGGTGAGACGCTCCCAATAGAGGGGCGCGGCCTTTTCACTTATCGCAGGGTGAATTTCATATGCCGGTTGAGACGCTGACCAAGTCCCGTTGGGTTTATGCATTTGGCGGAGGCGGCGCCGACGGCGACGCCTCGATGAAGAACCTTCTCGGGGGCAAGGGCGCCAACCTCGCCGAGATGTCTTCGCTGGGCCTGCCGGTGCCCCCCGGCTTCACGATCACCACCGAGGCGTGTGTCCACTACTACGCCAACGGCAAGCAGTACCCGGCCGAGCTGGCCGAGCAGGTCAAGGTCGGCCTCGCCAAGGTCGAGGAGATCACGGGCAAGGCGTTCGGCGACGTCGCCAACCCGCTGCTGGTCTCGGTGCGCTCGGGCGCCCGGGCCTCGATGCCGGGCATGATGGACACCGTGCTGAACCTGGGCCTGAACGACGAGACGGTCGAGGGCCTGGCCAAGCTGTCGGGCGACCGCCGCTTCGCCTATGACAGCTACCGCCGCTTCATCCAGATGTACTCGAACGTCGTGCTCAATCTGGAGCACCACATGTTCGAGGAGATCCTGGATGACCACAAGGAGCGCCTGGACGTCCACGTCGACACCGGCCTGACCGCCGACGACTGGGCCCTGGTCATCAAGGACTACAAGGCCGCCGTGCGCGACCACCTGGGCAAGCCGTTCCCGCAGGACGCCCAGGAGCAGCTGTGGGGCGCGATCGGCGCCGTCTTCGCCAGCTGGATGAACGACCGGGCCAAGTTCTATCGCCGCATGCACGACATCCCCGAGAGCTGGGGCACGGCGGTGAACGTCCAGTCGATGGTGTTCGGCAATATGGGCGACACCTCGGCGACGGGCGTGGCCTTCACCCGCAACCCGTCGAACGGCGACAACCGCCTGTACGGCGAGTTCCTGATCAACGCCCAGGGCGAGGACGTGGTGGCGGGCATCCGCACGCCCCAGTCCCTGACCAAGGCCGCCCGCGAGGAGATGGGCGACACCGCTCCCTCGATGGAAGAGGCGATGCCGGAGGTGTTCGGCCAGTTCAAGACCGTGGTCGAGACGCTGGAGCGCCACTACCGCGACATGCAGGACATCGAGTTCACGGTGGAGCAGGGCAAGCTCTACATGCTGCAGACCCGCAACGGTAAGCGCACGGCCAAGGCCGCGCTGAAGGTCGCGGTCGACATGGCGGCGGAAGGCGTGATCAGCAAGCAGGAGGCCGTCGGTCGCGTCGAGCCGGCCTCGCTGGACCAGCTGCTGCACCCGACCATCGACCCGACCGCCCACCGCGACGTGATCGCCGTCGGCCTGCCGGCCTCGCCCGGCGCGGCGACCGGCAAGATCGTCTTCGACAGCGACGCCGCCGAGAAGGCCGCCGCCAATGGCGAAGCCGTGATCCTGGTGCGCGAGGAAACCTCGCCCGAGGACATCCACGGCATGCACGCCGCCCGCGGCATCATCACGGCCCGCGGCGGCATGACCAGCCACGCCGCCGTCGTGGCGCGCGGCATGGGCCGAGCCTGCGTCTCGGGCGCCGGCGACGTCGCCATCTTCGAGAAGGAAGGCCTGTTCCGTGTCCGCGGCCGCGAGTTCAAGGCCGGCGAGATCATCACCATCGACGGCTCGACCGGGGAAATCCTGGCCGGCGCGCCGAAGATGATCGAGCCCGAGCTGACCGGCGATTTCGCCACCCTGATGGGCTGGGCCGACGAGGTCCGCCGCCTGAAGGTGCGGGCCAACGCCGAGACGCCGCTGGACGCCAAGACCGCCCGCCAGTTCGGCGCGGAAGGCATCGGCCTGTGCCGCACCGAGCACATGTTCTTCGACGACACCCGGATCGCCGCCGTGCGCGAGATGATCCTGGCCGACGACGAGAACGGCCGCCGCGCCGCCCTGGCCAAGATCGCGCCGTTCCAGAAGGCCGACTTCGTCGAGCTCTTCACGATCATGGAAGGCTTGCCGGTCACGATCCGCCTGCTGGATCCGCCGCTGCACGAGTTCCTGCCGCACACCGAGGAAGACGTCGAAGCCGTGGCCCAGGCCACGGGCCTGGACGCCGCCAAGCTGATGCGTCGCGCCAAGGAGCTGCACGAGACCAACCCGATGCTGGGCCACCGCGGCTGCCGCCTGGGCGTCTCGTACCCCGAGATCTATGAGATGCAGGTCCGCGCCATCCTGGAAGCCGCCTGCGAGATCGCCAAGTCAGGCAAGGCCGCTCCGGTCCCCGAGATCATGCACCCGCTGGTCGCCAAGGGCGAGGAGATGAAGTACCTGCGCGACCTGACCGACCGTGTCGCCAAGGCGGTGCTGGAAGAGCAGGGCGTGGACCTGAAGTACACCGTCGGCACCATGATCGAGCTGCCCCGCGCGGCCCTGCGCGCCGGCGACCTGGCCGCCAACGCCGAGTTCTTCAGCTTCGGCACCAACGACCTGACCCAGACGACGTTCGGCATCAGCCGCGACGACGCCGGCAAGTTCCTGGGCGCCTATATCGACAAGGGCATCTTCGAAAAGGACCCCTTCGTCAGCCTCGACCAGGACGGCGTCGGCGACCTGATCCGCATCGCCGCCGAGCGTGGCCGCGCGGCCCGTCCGGACGTCAAGCTCGGCATCTGCGGCGAGCATGGCGGCGACCCGGCCTCGATCGGCTTCTGCGAGACGGTGGGCCTCGACTACGTGTCGTGCTCGCCCTACCGCGTGCCGATCGCGCGCTTGGCGGCCGCCCAGGCGGCTCTGGCCAACAAGGGCTGAGGCACTCGTTTCAAGCCTGAACTCACTCAGGGGGCCTCGGACTGGACAGTCCGAGGCCCTTTGCCTATCCGACGTGGCGAGGACCTCGGGGGGAAGTCATGGCCTATCTGCGCTGGCGCCGGTTCACGGAGCTGCTGTCGCTCGACAATCCGGCGCTGGGCGAGCTGTTCATGCGCAAGCGCCACAAGCCGATCGTGGCCGCGCCCGTCGAGAAGTGGGACGCCGAGTACCAGGCCGGGATCTACGATCGCCTGAACCGCTCCGAGCAGCGCCACCACCACCGCCTCCTTGCGGCCATGATCGCCGACCGCTGGCCCAATCCGCGCGTGCTGGAGATCGGGGCGGGCGAGGGCGTGTTCTACGAGGCCCTGCGCGCCCATCGGCCGGCCCGCTATGTCGGCGTCGACTTTTCCAGGCCCGCCATCGAGCGCGGCGAGCTGCGCCTGGCGCCCGAGATCGCCATCGGCGAGGTCAAGATGGTGCTGGGCGATGGCCGCACCTTCCGGACCGACGAGACCTTCGATGTCGTGGTCTTTTCCGAATGCATCGAGCACCTGGGCGAGGTCGAGGATCTGGTCGCCCACTACGCCCCGAACCTGAAGCCCGACGGCGCCGTGGGCCTGACCATGTGGCTGGCGCTGAAGCCCCTGCGCCTGTGGCATCGCCTGAAGGCGATGGGCGAGGTGCTGGACGAGGCGGTGATCAACACCCCCTGGGGCGGCGGCTGGCTGGTGGCTGTGGTTCGGCCGAAGGCCTAGTCCAAACGCAAAACCGCCCCGAGGCCGGGGGAAGGGCCTCGGGGCGGTTGCTAGGCCGTCCGCTTCGGGGGAGGGACGCGGACGGCGACTGACGGCTAGAGGGAGGGGTTAGCCGTGCAGCTTGATGGCGGTCTCGGCGACCTTGCGGCCTTGGTAGCGAGCGCCCGTCAGTTCGTTCTCGCTGGGCTGACGCGAGCCGTCGCCGCCGGCGATCGTGGTGGCGCCGTACGGGCTGCCGCCGGTGATTTCGTCCAGGGTCATCTGGCCGGCGTGGCCGTAGTCCATGCCCACGATCACCATGCCAAAGTGCAGCAGGTTGGTGATGATCGAGAACAGGGTGGTCTCCTGGCCGCCGTGCTGGGTCGCCGTCGAGGTGAAGGCGCCGCCGACCTTGCCGTGCAGGGCGCCGCGGGCCCACAGGCCGCCGGCCTGGTCGAGGAACGCCGCCAGCTGCGAGCTCATGCGGCCAAAGCGCGTGCCCGTGCCGACGATGACGGCGTCGTAGTTGGCCAGGTCCTCGACCGTGGCCACCGGGGCTTCCTGGTCGAGCTTGAAGTGGGCCTTCTGGGCGACTTCCAGCGGGGCGGTTTCCGGGACGCGCTTGATGTCGACCTGGGCGCCGGCTTCGCGGGCGCCTTCGGCGACGGCCTTGGCCATCGTCTCGATGTGGCCGTACGACGAGTAGTAGAGAACGAGAACCTTGGCCATGACAGCCTCCTTTGGAAATGGGTTAGGAGAGGAAGGTCGGGCGCGAGGCTAAGGTTTCCTCGCGCCCGGTTCTTGAAGGAAAACTCTAGTCCTGAGCGGCGTCGACCAAGACCAGTTCGGCGTCCTCCAGGGCGGTGACGGTGATGACCTCCTCGTCCTTGATGCCGGCGCCGTCGCGGGCGTTCAGCTTGACGCCGTTGACCTCGACGGTCCCGACGGCCGGGACGAGATAGCCGCTACGGTCCTTGCCCAGGGCGTAGGCGGTGCTCTCGCCCGCCTTCAGCGTCGCGCCCAGGACGCGGGCGTCGGTGCGGATCGGCAGGGCGTCAGCGTCTTCGGCGAAGCCCGAGGCCAGGGTGACGAACTTGCCCGAGCGATCGCCCTTCGGAAAC
>Ga0247725_1000713_pt1 | contig 21213 bp, 13 predicted proteins | sample OKSTACKMCFT3sol_FD_183021 | JGI IMG/M metagenome (GOLD analysis project Ga0247725, IMG submission 183021) | Subsurface sediment microbial communities from gas well in Oklahoma, United States - OK STACK MC-FT3-sol | ecosystem: Environmental > Terrestrial > Deep subsurface > Rock core/Sediment...
AGAGCTAACCCCCTTAGTTAGCTCTTTTTTTTTTTGGATAAAATATGATCATCACCTGAGGGTTTTTGAAATGGCTGGTAAAACAATTCCTAGACCTAAAAAGGTCGATTCGTTTTTTAAAGGTTCTCCTGTAGAACAACTTAAGGTCGTGGACATCTACAAAGAGTCTCCTGATCCCGACAACATACTCAACAGCTTTCAGTCGCTAGCGACTGCTGCTAAATCTAAAATAGCTGAAGTAGTAAAAATCCCTAAGTTCAACGCTAACGACATCGTGTCTATGGTGGATCTGAAAGACGGCCTGCGTTTGGATCGTAAAGCGCTTGGTAGTCGCCTGATGGATTCCCTGGGGATACGTGAGGGTGAAATCCCCGATACTGCTAAAGACAACATCTTCAAGGCTATGGAAGGTTATCTGGGGCTAGAGAATGGATTGGTTAAGAACACTCTAGGTAAGGCTATGGACTTGGGTGACACGCCTCCGGAGGATGCTTCTGGATTTGTTTCTTTTTTGCAAGGGTTCTTAGGAGATTCTAGTCTAGCTGGTATCGTAGACTCCACTCCTTTCCTAGGTTTGCTCAAAGGCAGTATTGAGAAAGCTGTAGAGATGGGACTGCCTGATGCGCTGGATGCTTTGCTCGCTAAGATGGATAACGAGAAGGATCGCATCAACACACTGAAGTCTCAAGTACAACAAGCTGCTCTAGCTGCTGATCTGGAGACACTCAAAGTAATCGAGAAGTACATGTCTCGAGAAGAGATGTTGGCTCAGTGTCCAGAAATCGTGGAGTATGTGTTGGCTGGGTTTAGAATGTCTCGTTTACGGCCAGACGCTACGCTTCAGCAATACTACACGGAGCTCGTGGATTATTTCAACCACATGGATCCTAACTGGGTAGCGGTAGGTGGTGGTCGTACTAAGCTTTCTAGTTTTACTCGAGCTAGTAGTGATGCACTGACTGTATTCCAGACGGTAGGGGATTACCGTACTGAAGCTCTGATAGCACGTAGCTATCCAGTGGTGGATGTATTGCAGTTGATCAAAGCAAACTATCCGAATTCCACAGTAATGGCATAGAGGAGGGGCTCGAGCCCCTCCTCCTATTGCTTTTTCTTTTACTCAGCTAGTAGGCGTTCGAGGATCTCACACGCTTCAGCAGAAACAGCTTCGGCACTGTGTGCTGCGTTCAGTGGGTAGATTGTGCGGTAGTAGCGCTGATGCACGTAGGAGCTCTGGAACGACTTCTGAACGATCACGTCGGAATCCTGAGTGAGACTATTCAGACGAGCTGGATCGCTCTCCTGCGAGCTTCTAGGGGCCAATACGAAGCCTAGGTCGTACATCAGTCCATCCGGCAGTACTAACTCAGTCAACAACTCGACCTCACCTGCCTGTAGACTGGTACCTTGGTAGGCTGCTGTGGAGATCACACTGCGCTCAGAGAGCACCAGCTTACCTTCGCTCAGTGCAGGCAGCACCAGCTCTTCCAGGATCTGTCTACGACAGGCTGTGTAGAGCAGTGCTTGAGTGATCGGAGAACACTTGTCTCCGTACTGACGCAGTACGGCTCGAATGGCATCGGAGATCTCTGTTTCCGACGGTTCGTTTACCACCACTACATCGTGGCCCAGTTCTAACGCTTTTGCTGCTAGAGCTTGGATCAGAGTGGATTTACCAGTCTGACGGTCTCCGTCAACAGTTACGTATTTTCCTTTCATCTCTTACCCCATTTGGCAGAGGCAGGTATTGTGGAAGTGGGTGTCCAGCCAAACGCATTCAGGATCTCTGTAGCGAATTGCTGATCGGATTCCATAGCCACACCTGCGTGTTGAGCTTCCATCTTGACTTTAGCTACGAGGTCTTCTGTAACCACGAGCTCGTCACCTACGAAACACTCCATAGTCGGAGAGCGATACTTGCAGGCTTCAGCCAGTCCTGGTTCGTTTACGTAGTCCCAGGTTACGATCACACGCATGCGCTTCTCGAGCACACCACCAACCATTACGTCGTCGGTGAAGCAACGGATACTGAAGCACACGTCTTCCAGACCGTTCTCGAGTTTCTCTTTCAGTGCAGGACCGAAAGGACCAGACGGAATGATCTTACCCATGATCAGTAGTACGGGTCGACCTTTCTCGTCTTTTACTGAACCGGTTTCGAGCCAGATTTGCGTGATGGTAAACATCTCGCACTGTTCGTAGATTGCAGCGCCGCGCTGGAAATATTCTTTATCAGTCATCCCAGGTTGACGTTTAGGGTGGCCACACTCGCCGCGCAGACGACCTGTGCGCATTTTGCGCATCAGTGGAGCGTTCTCTTCGAAGTGTCTCTTAGCGTATTCTTCCGGATAGAAAGCACCGCCGGAGTTGAACACACCCAGAGCTCCCAGTACGACGGTATACGCTCCGTCAGCGTCGGGTTTGATAACCCCTTTTTTGTTAGTACCCCTTAGAGCGGTACACTCGTAGTGTGCTATGCGCGCCATTTTATTACAACCCCCAATCAGCAGATAATGGTTTTTCGAATGCTAGCATGCTGAGTTTCTCGCCTGCTAGCTGATCATACTGTTTTCGATCGATAGCTGTTACTGTGTGTTGTGTAGACTTCAGACGATCTTTGGTGTTACCATCGATCCAGTTAGAAACCACGATGTGCCAGTAACCGCGTTTGAGTTCGTGGTCAGCAGACCAGTAGATACTGTCCTTGCGAACATCTACTACGAACTCGATATCGTTGACCATAGTCTCACCTACTTTGCGAGACTTGCATGCTACTGCTTTGATCAATCCTACTTTGGTAGGACGGTATTCACCAGTCTTGCGGGAGTAGGTAATCAACCAATGTTCGTCAGTAGAACGTTGGTCAGGCAATAGTTTCTTACCTGCTAGGAAAGCTAGTTCGAAATCGAAATCGTAAATAGTCCACTTGCCGGAGTCTTTCTTACCGGAGTAGAAATCTGCCCAGAGTGCTCCATAGCCTACGAAGCAAGCCAGTAGAGTAGGTGCAGTACAAATCCTAGGTACGCGAACGTCTTCGTCATCTAAGGTACGGGCTGAGACCTGCGGAATGAAAACAGGGATCTTGGGATTGGTAGAGACATGATACAGCGATCGACCAAACACGTCTTTACGTAGTACTGGAGTGAGGTGGTTGGTGATCTTTTCGGAAAGGAACTTCGAGTATTCCTTCCACTCTTGCATGGGTGTGCTCATAGCCGCAGTAGCTCCTCGATAGGTTCGCTAGTGGGAGATTCGTTTACCAGAGCTGAAGTCAGCGCTGGGTCGGAGTTCGCACCCATCAGCTTAGAAGTCGTGTTAGAAGTACCGTACTGTACGTCCGACAGAGGTACTACCCGGAAAGGTTTCTTGGTTTCTTCATCCCAGGAATCGATGCAGTTAGCGTATGCTGAAGTTAGGTCGTTAGGATCTCGTGATACGCTAGAGAACATTAGACTAGTGACAGACTCGTTAGCACCCTGCTTAACACCACACAGTCTTGGAGTGGATTCGAACAGCAAGGCGAGGTCTCGGTGTCCTAGGAATGCTGGGATTTTACCCTGTTCACCAAATTCACGTGAAACGTAGTAAGGTAGTGTGTCGTCTACTACCACGTTAGTGTTGCAGATTACTTCGTTACCTGGATCAAACTCAAATATCGTGTACGGTTGATCGTCCACGTAAATGGTTCTGATATTAGCGGGAGCCATCTGTACCTGCGTGATAGCGCGTTGCACCGCATACGCTACACCGGGAATGATTACAGCAAACACTCCTAGTACGAATTTCTCGTTCCCTACTTGAGCCAGGTGATGCTCAGCATAACGCTCTGGAAAAAGTACCTGAAGCGGCCTGGTGGCCACGTAAGTATCTCCAGCTCGGATAACCGCAGCTCCTACCGTCTTAGGATCTCTTTTCAGACCTTGGAACATTTTGTACTCCTATCCAAACAAAAGAGTGCGTCCTAGGACGCACTCTCGTAAAGTTACACTCGATGGTATTCCAGGAACTCGGCGATCAGGTCACAGAGTACTTCGGCGGTAGCGTAGAACGCCACGACGTCAGCGGACTCTTCAGGCATGGTCTGAGCGATCTGGTCACACGCGACCAAGTAACGCAGTGCATCGGAACGACGGAAGAAGCTCTGACACATTACGTTACGAATCCAAACCCACAACCCATTGAGGTCACGTTGGTTCATCAGCGCAACACGCTCACGCAGGATACCCCAGAGCTCAGTCTGAGACTCTTCTGGGTGAGCCGCGCAGTACTCCACGAGGTACTGACGCAGTTCTTCGTGCACGTAACCACGCATACGCTCCAGACGATAGGTAGCGTTGGATTCCAACAACAACCGACGGTTAGACCGGTACACCTCGAGATAGCGCTCACGCTTCTCCAGGAGAACATCCAGACGATCCAGACGATCGTTCTGAGCTGCGCCGATCAGTACTTCGTTAGTACCACCTTGCTTGAGGAACTCGTCGTAGTTGGTTTGGCTTACTACGATGAAGCTACGCTCGACAGACTGAGCGAACACAACATCGCTTGGCCATTCCAGTACCAGACGACCGATTTTGGATTCTACTTCGCGTTGTTTACGTGCTGCCAGCAGGCGATAAGCCAGTGTGTTCAGCACTGCGTTGCAGTCCAGGTCGAAATTACCTACGTTACCTTGGTATCCTTCACGAGCGGTTTTCTTAACACCACGAGCCAGCAGGTAACCCAGTACAGAGATCTCACGAGTAGCGCGGGTTTGTGACACCACCCACTCATCGCCTTTCAGACGAGTTACACCACGCAGGTTGAACACATCGCTCGGAGACAGACTATCCCGGAACAGGACGTTGTACAGATCGGTCAGGACGTCTTCCGGGTAGTCTTCGAGTAGGTCGTTGGTGACTTCGTCGATCGAATCCACGCCGGTCAGGATAGCTGCCCGCAGTTCGTGTTCAGACAGCACCGGGAAGTTACCGCGCAGCTTAATGCCCATCAGCGGCTCACCTTCGTGGCGAGACAGCATGGTGTCGAAAGCGGCTACGCTCCACATCTTGCTGTAACGATCGATCAGCACGTTGAACTGGAGTTTCTCCATAGCGGTGATGTCAGCTTCACGCTCCATCACTGCGTTGTGCACGCGCTCTACCGCTGGGTTGACCAGGTTGATAGCTTGGTTGTGGCCGGCAGCCACGCCTTTGGAGAAGAGTTCCACCAGGCGTCCCATACGGACTTGGTGTACGTCTACTCCGTCGACTACTTGGGATGAACCTTCGGTCAGGATACGCTGTACGTCGTACAACTCTTCTTCGGTCAGGTAGGTTGGAATCGAGGAGTTGTACAGAGACTCCAGAGGACTGCCTGGACGTGGGGTAACGCACAGGTTGTTATCAGCCAACGCGTCGGCGATACGAAACGCTGGGTCGATGCTACGTGACTTAAGCATTGCGAACCCCCTGCAACAGACGAGATTGGAGTTTAGCTGCTACCAGCTCTTCGAGATGGCCGGAGGATTCCTCCGGCACTTTTACAGACTGTCCGGCTTGAGCTCGAAGCACAGCAGTAACCAGCTCTATTGAGTTGGCCAGTGTGGCGATCGAAGCCAGTCTAGCTTTGGGATTTGACATCACTTACTCCTCGAAATAAATACGAGCAACTTCTCGAGATCCAGCATCGATCAGCGCATTCGTGGTACCAAGTTTGTAGACGGACATTACGATCCGGTTGAAAATAGACATGTGGGCAAAGAACCCACCCAACTCCACACCAGACTCTGTACGCAGATCCCCTTCGATTACTCGACCAGGAACTGATTTGAGCTGGTGGCCTGCTACGTGTTTGTCACCAGCTACCATAGGCAGCGTGTAGGTGATATACACAGTCACAGCGATGTTGTTGAGTTCCAGCGGACGACCGTTTACACGGACGCGATCGAGGACCTGTCCTGTAGGTGCGTCACCGCGACCGAGCTGCTTAGCTAGCTTAGCGCGTTGGCGATCAGCACGAGTCACTACCTCACGGATAGACTCGGACATATCTTCCAGGTCACACCGATACAGAACTTCAATCTGCTCTACCACACCATCTACTGTAGCCAGTTGCGTACGAGCGCCCATCTCCTTCAAAAGATCAGCAGTGGTTTCGTTGAACAGGTCTGTTTGAGCTGTGATAGGATCTTCGATTACCGCAATCACGTCATCAGCTGCTACAGTGGAACCTTCACGGATCAGGTGCGAGATCTTCTGATCTGCTTTAAGAATGAAGGTCTTCTTCTTCGTAAGCTTGGTAGACATCTGCTTAGAAGTTTTGGTGGTAATAGCCGAAGAGTCTTCGAAGGTGTCGTTAGTGTCTACGATGGCGTAGCGTACCAACAGTCCTGCTTTGTATCGGACTTGATCTGGATAGAAGCGATCACGCTGGAAGAAATCTGAGTTCCAGGCGAGTACTGCGTTCTTCTCAAAACGCTGTCCTACCTTCACATCGGTTACGACTTGGTGTGGGACGTTCTTACCAGCCACTACACCAAACCTGCGACCGAGTTCCACAGCTACCCGTTGTCCTGACGCATAGGTAATGCTCAGGTGCTTAGCAGACACTTCCGTAACCACACCGGGTTCTTTGGTAGAGAACGCGAACAGGTCACCACAACGATGCGCCAGCATGTAATCGTAACCGGTGATGTAAGGCATCGGATGATACCCTTCAGCGGCTACTGAGGAAGAGTTCTGAATACCGATAAACAACACTCGCTTTGCCGATTGTTCGGATGGTTCGCGAGACCACCCCGCTCCGCGCTGTCTCCCGACGGTGCAGAACTGCTCCAGGTTTTCCCTGGATGTCCAGACTATATCATCACCTTCGCCTTTACGCGGTCAGGTGCTCGATGTTTGGAGCCATCTGTTCCTAAGAACGCTTATGTGCTCTACTCCGGCGACCCGGATAGTCGTTGAACCTTTCCCATGGGTTTCTTAGAAACCTTTAGGGCACGGCTGCGTGATTCCCCAATCCTCAATCTTTTTTACCATACCCGGCTAGTTACTCCGGCCATCTGCACGTTTCCTCACAGACTTGGTAGATGAGGCTCTAAGTGGGTTCCCGTCAATTAAAAGAGTTTTCTCTCGTATATTTCCATACGAGGCGACCCTGCGTTAAACGCTTTGATCGTCATTCATAGCCCCAACCGCCATGTTCGACGATGTGGACAGAATGCTAGTGAGTGGTAGGTCATCGGACATAGGTTGTCTGACGCCTGTTACGGTATCGAACACTGGGTTGGATGAAGTAAAGGTGTTGATAGCTACGTCGCCGGAGTCTACAGTAGCCTCCGATACTACGCCAAGGTCTTGCGACCCATACTGACGTGTGGTGCGAACCATACTGCGAGAGCTACGACCACCCGTACCGCCGTAGGTGATGGCTTCCTGTTCCTTCAGATGGTGGATGGGGTTGGATTCTTCAATCAGACTGACCGAGGGATCCTCAGCGATTGCTTTCCAGATTGTGTCTGGTTTGAAGTCGAGCTTAGCACGCATGCCAGCGGGACGAGCTCTATGGCGTTTTACAGAACCAATGATCTCACGATACGCAGTACCTGCGAAACGCTCGTAGCCTTTGAACAGATCCGGCTGAGGGATTACTCGGTCATCTACCAACATCTCGTTAGAACGCATCAGCAGTCCATCGAACGTGGTAGGTTCTTTCATCTCTACCAGAACTTCAGCAGTCATCGGGTCTACGAAGAACAGTCGGAGGTCATCTAAACGACGTAACCAACGGATGTTCAGACCGTGCCCCATTAACACCGGGAGGTACACGTCTTGTGTATCAAACGCAGACGCTTCGTACTGAGCTGTTTCACGAGCGAAGCCCACCAGACCACCCAGCAGCATACTGACCTTACGATCGTTGCGTGGGAGGATCCAGGTTTCATCGAAGAAACGCAGAGCGAACTCATCGGGACCCACACCAGCACGAGTGCCAGTAGGGACTCGACGCGGAGTACAACCCAACATCTGTACCAGCGTGGACAGTCCGTAGTAGTAAGCTAGGATCAGCCCTATTGGGATGTTCTTGCGCATCAGCTTGAGTTCAGTGATCTCCAGAGGAGCTTTGCTGAAATCAATACCCAGTAGATCAGAAGGATCGCCGAGGTACTCTGGACCAGTAGGACGATCCAGGTAGATAGCGTCTTGCATGTCCACCAGCAGCGTGGTGTTACCACGACTACCGATTGGATAGAAGCCGTCGGCCAACCACTCGGTTACACGCTCTGCTCCGTAGAGCTCGTCCCATTTACCGATGTGGAAATCAAACGAACGATCTTCCACACGGAAACTCCCGAAACGAGCAGCCAAACAACTCAGTATCCTCGGGTACTGTTTAGCGGCATCGAACTTACCTGACTTGGAACGATACGACAGGTCGGTAATAGTCGGGTTCTCTGAGTTGGCGTTGAGGATCACTGCTCCATGCAACCAAGAGTCGAAGTTGTGCACAGAGCGACGACTACGACGGATGAACAGTTTCCCTTCGTAAGAACTTAAGGCTACTTCATCTGGTTTGGTTTTATGGATAGGACAGTCTCGGCGTTGCATACGCAGTCGGTATTTCACACCAGCCGCAGTCCATGTCCCATCGGGTTGGACTTGCTGCATTGGGAAACGGATCGTACACTCTTGACCATCCAGTGGGATCATCTTGATTGAGTAAACGTCGTAGCGGTTCAGAGCATCCACTACGGTTTCTTTGCGGATATCGGTTACAGCAATCCCGGCGCGTTGCACAGCCATGAAAGTCTTGGCCATATGCGATGGGAGTACTTTCTCGATGTAGTCCTCATGTAGGGTCAGCATCGAAGACTCCAGCATGGTTTTATCCAGTACTGCTGGGATGTCTTTGATACGTGAACGCTCACGATCGACCTTCTGGACTTCCACAGACTGATTTAGAAGGTCACCTACTGTACCAGTACCCCAAACCGATGGAAGCGTGCGGTAACGCTCTGAGAGCGCTTTGAAGCGACGAGCTTCAGCTGTGGAGATGTGTCCTGTTTCCTGTAGCGACTGAGACATCGCAGCGATGCCAGCTTCCGGAGTAGCTGTCAGATCTTCGAGTACAGGTTTAGGCTTGGGTTCGGCGGTAGGCTCGTCTACTGAGTTTATCTCGAAGATCGAGTCATCCATCAGTTCCGAGTCGTCTAACTCCGGGATTTCGATTTCATCGATATCGTTAGAGTCTTCCTGCTCGTTTACATCGTCTTCTAGATCGTCTTGTACTTTAGGTACAGGATCGACTGTCAGAGTTACGTCTTCACCCGGAGTCTCCATGCGTTGTTGTACCAAACGCAGGAAGAACATCAGTAACTTCCGTTGGAAGATTTCGTTCTTCTTAGGAGCAGACCCACCAGCTACAGCACCTTGCGCCTGTGCGCGATTAGCCCTCTTACGCAGTACGCTGAGTTTCTCACCACTAGCTTCGGCTTCAGAAACCAGATCCTCTTCCATGGCGATCTTACGCCACTCAATCAGATTCCCTAAGTTGATTACACCAAACGTGTCTGCGTCCTGAACGATCAGGTTTACACGTTCAGCGTCCGAGTGCTTTACGGCATCCAGCGCAGAAGGTTGACCACCAGCCCAGCGCCACAGTTCCAGTAGTTCGAAACAACCCGGAGCTTGGAAGATCTGAATGCGATCTCGGTTCATTGCAGCAGCTGCGAGTTTCATCTCAGCAATAGAAGGCAGTGCCTTAGGTGCTTGGATGACTACAAACTGATTTCGATCCGAACTAGCCGCTGACTCTGCGATCTGTTTCCACGCAGTGTACCAGGTGTTGTTCCACCTTTGCAGAGGATTTAGGTAGTTCACCCGGTAACGATACATCAGTTGCAGTAAGCTGTAGTTGTACACCAGCAAACTGCGAGGATCTTTCTCCACTATCCCAGCATCACGTACCCGGCGTAGCTTACGGTTAGCTTTGTAGATCTGCTGTACCGCCGCGTTAACTTGGAACGTGTTGCGAGTAGGGTTGCCGTCCTGGTATCCGAGTTCGGTCACATGGATCCCGTAGGAGGGGCCTGTGTGGGAAACCAAGAAAGGGTTGTTAGGGTCTATCGTCCGGTCTGTAGAAGACAGCGGGAGGTAGTGTAACGTAGAGCTCAAAGGAAGTTCTACGTCTTGGATGGGATGGAACCTAGGGGAACTGAGCTGTTCTAACTTACGAACCCCTAGATTACGATAAAACTGAGGAAACCGCATGGCTTCCTCGGTCAGAGTCAAATTAGACGTTATCTTCATCTGCAACATCGCTCAGTAAGAACCGAAGTACTAGTTCGATAGTATCGGTATTGGGTTTCGCGTACAAACTTCCAGAGGGAGAAACCATGGACTGCTTGGAACGCAAGTAAGCTTTTACTTCTTCGATGGACTCGGCCATGTACACGGAGTCTGCTGAACCAGTGTCGCCGTCGTGCACACATTTCGCCATGGGACGCTACTCCCAGACCGCTCCGTACGGAGCTGCTCTAGAGGGCATTACGCTCTAGAGGTGTAGACTATATCACCACCATATCCCTAAGGACTTAGGTGTCTCCTGTTTCGGGCTACCATGTGCCTCTTACGAGCGCACTGCTTGTATACCCTACTCCCCTGCCGGGGATAGTCGTTGAACCCTTCGCTCGTTCTTAGAACGGTACGCGATTCGGCTGCTAGGTTAGTTCTTCAAGTAGCCTTAGTCTCTCGACATAGCTCCACAACACATTCTTTCTGACTTTCGTCGCATTCACGCTTAGTGTTTCCACTTACGTTGTAGCTGTGTTGTGATGAACAGTTCCAGCAATTAAGGAGATTATCACTCGCCACTTTCGTGGGGAGGGGACCAGTTACGAGTTTTTACAAATGCGCCCAATAGGCATCGTAACGTTAATCCGCAGTTAGACCAGCCTCTCGAGCCGGATGAGGAGACATACTGTCGAAGAAGACCGCATCTGGGTCTCTGTTCGGATACTCTCGAGCCAGGTGTTCGTCGCCTTCTAAAGGCTTCCAGTCGGGACCAAGTTCTCGCAGAGTGGTAGAACGCATCGTGGTCTTGGTGTAGATCCGGGAAGGATACATACTCTCCAGACCTGCGATCGGGTAACGAGTCACGTAAGTGTAATGCTCGTACCATCCGCTGTAGTTACACAGATACAGCAGCTCAGTGTAGGTGATCGGTCGCACCAGCTTACGATCAAATCCTTCTGGTAGTTCAGAGATATCTCTTAGTACACGGAAGTAACGATCATCACGATACACCAGAGCTAGAAAATGACCATCGATCATTACCTGCTTCTGACGCTTGTATGGTTTCTCGAACATGTTGATAACACGTTCCAAACCCTCAGAAGTACCCCAACGATCCAGAGAGTCTACGGTCAGTCTGACGTTAGTGCGTTCCCAGGTTTTGGGATGCAGTAAAGAAGCATAACCAGACTGATACTCACCCAGGTTTGGCTGGATGAACATACGAAGTGAGTAGATAGCTTTGGGTAGGACGGATTTGACGGTTTGGTACAGTCCTAGCAGTGTGTCGTTGATGCTCAGAGAATTCGGAGAGTCAAACACTGCTGCTGTAGTGTCCATCGCGGTCAGTACGTTTCGAGTACCGTTGTGGATACGACGACGACCCCACTTGTGCTGGATAAAACCTTTCTTACCGTAGAGGGTTCGAGAGATGTAATCGTAGATGTCATTGAACCCCTGCTGCATACTACGACGAGGGTTGTCGTAGAAAGGTAGATCCGCTTGAGAGGATTCTACAGGCAGTGTAAAGCTGGTAGCCAGTACACGCCGGTAGTACTCGTTGATCTCGTCTTCGATAAACCTGCCTGAGTCATCTACTTCATAATCCCGCATACCAGCAGGAAGTACCAGCAGTTTATCTGAGGTAGCATCCTTCTTGTATTTGTCCACCAGCGCTATACGCAGGTCACGAGTCAGAGACTTGTTTCTGGAGAAATCGATTTTCTTCCAGTGGCGCATAAAGAAACCATAACCGGTTTCTGCTTTAGGAGTGTCGGGGAGTACTACTACGAAGTCTTTGGCTTCATCATCCCAAAGCGCGTAGGCTTTGGAGTTTAGGATTTTGTCGTAGATCTGTCGGAGTTGACACAACTTACGATAAATCAGAGGATGGAATATAGCAAGTTTGAGATCCATGTACCCGAAACGGTTCATCCGTTCGTCAGAACCTACTCGTCCGAAGACTTCCTCACTATAAAGACCTTCGGGATGCAGACTTTCAGTCATCCCTTCTTTTATATCCAAAACCTTTACAGGCAGGATACCCGCTAGTTTAGCGGGGGTTGGCGCGAATATGCGCAAGTTCATTGGAGCTTTTGGCACGGAGCACCCCTTAGGTCAAAACGTATGAGTATTTCAAGTAACTAATCCTATTTGGACGGACTTCAAGATGGCAAAAGATAAAGACATCGACCTGGACGATTTCGACTTCGACGATTTTGGGTTAGATGATTTCGACCCGGATGCGGTCGAAGGTGGAGATCGCTCTAGATCGCCCGTCTTGGAGACGGGCCGTGCTGTGTTGGGCGGAGTCGCCGATACAGCTAAAGATGGTCGTTTTATAGGCAATATGGTTAAGCATGCCTTGCCCAAAGACTACACCCCAGCATGGGATGGAGTGTCTGGTATCTTAGGTGAAACCCGTAGTCTATACAATGATTCCCTGACTAAACTCAAGCCTGCTATAAAGGAAGTGCAAAAAGCAGCACAACCTTTACTCCCCACTGCTCAGAAAGTTCTGCCTGAGAAACTCTACGAGAAACTCAAAGAGAAACTCACTCCAGAACAGACTGTGGAACAAGCCAAACAGTCTGAACAAGAAACTGAGTTGCTGGCGGGACTTGCTTCTGTATTCGAAACACAGAACCAGGTGGAAGAAAACCGACAAGCTCAGGCTGACGCTAAGGAAGAAGTAAAAGACCTCAAGCGTAAGAAGCAGAGCGATCGTGAGTTTCAACAGGGCACACTGCTGACTAAGCTCGTAGCTCGTCAGGTAGGTTTCCAGGACTCGGTACTGACCGGCGCGCTGCGCAAGATGATCGAGTTGCAATACGGTCAACTCTTCTTACTGCGTGACATCGCTTCCGTACAGCGTGATGTTGGTAAGTCCAATCTGGAAGCTTTGACTAGCATCGTCAAAAATACCGGTTTGCCAGAATACCAGAAGATTCAAACCGCAGAAGCTGCTCGTAGTTTCTTGCGTGATACCATGTTCTCTAATATCCTGAAAAACCTTAAGGGTAAGATCTCAGAGGGGATTGAAGGATTTACCGACGGCATGAGTATGCTCAATGACGGAGCGGAGCAGCTTAAAGACGCCGAAGAGATGGGGATGAATCGAAACCAGCTCCTCGGCAGTATGGCTGGTACTAACCTAGCGGAAACGCTGGGTAAGACTCTGGCTGGTAAACTGCGTAAACTGAGCTCTAAGAACGCCACTATTTCCCGTTTTGGGAAAATGGCTTCTTACGGAGCTGGTAACGCTCAAGATTTGTTACAACAGTGGTCTCGTAGCGATACGGACTTCGACAGTAAGTTTCTGGGGTTCAACACTTACGGGTTGGTAGAATCCCTGAAAGATCTGGTATCACAACCCACTGGATACAACTCACTGAGCGTGGATAACGCTACAGTGAAAGGGTTGACCAGACCAGTCGCATTCGATGATCGTACACATCGTACGGTTAACGACATAATCCCCGAGCGACTGGCGCAGATTTTGTCTACGCTTAAGTACATGGCGACTGGCGAGCAGCAAGACGTCGGAGTGTGGAGTTTTGAAGCTCAGAAGTTTGTAAAAACCGATGAAGCTCAGTCTCGTGTTATGGAAGCACTCCTGCCTAAGCATACTCGTGAGAATTTCTCACGGGAGCTCGACACAGCCTATAAGCAGTTAGTAGGTGACTCTAAGATTTCTAAGGAAGCCGGTGAGTTACTACGACGCACTATGTTCAACTGGGCGCAGCAAAATCGAGTACTGACTCCAGCAGCTCTGATCGATGTAGATACTTATCGGGGAGGATCTTCCGAAGTACGTGAGGAGCTGGTAGAGTTTTTCAAACAGAAATATTCCATCGGCGAAAAGAAGGTACTGGAGTTATCTGGGGAAGACGTGGATCGTCGTCAGTCCGACATCCAAGCTGTTAAGCGTCTGAATCAGTATATGCCAGATATCAACGAATTGCTGAAAAGCTACGCTAACTCAGGACAGCGAGAGATCTTGCGGAAAATGGGTTTGCTAGTAAATAGTTCTACCGGTGATCTGGTGGACGACAGCTTTTTGTGGAATCACCTCAATAATGTCACAAAGACTGATGGAGAGCAAGATGAAAGAAGATCTCAAAATGACTTGCTATCTCGGAGGCACGGGGATTATCTTGGTAACGCTGGCACTACTGGCGTTAACAGCACTCGTGATCGAAACTCCGAGACACGGGATTCGGTGGGTGCGGGCCTGCTGGACTCGTCGCAAGTAATTGAAGGGATTCAGACTCAGACCACGAGTCTGATGGAAGTGATCGAGCGTAACTCCCCTGTGAACGGACTGGCTTCAGTTCGCGAAGTGCTAGATCTAATCCTCCTGAAACTCAACGAGGGAGTTGTAACCAACGGGGGAGGAAACTCCCCTGAGCTATTAGAGCTACTCAAAGCACATCTCTCACCCAAATCCTGGAAGGAACGTTTGTCCGCTGGAGCTCGGTGGGGTAGTGAGTTGGGTGGTAAGATAGGGGGGTTCGCTACAGGACTCTATACCAAACCTATCGGGGCTATGTTTACTGGCGCGCGTAAAGCGGTTACTGGTGCTTGGGATCTGTGGAGTAAACGAGCTCGAGAAAAGAAAGAAGAGTTGACCGATGTATACATCAAAGGGAAACTCGAACCTGCCTTGGAGTTTGCAAAACTCCGTGCTGGTGAGTACTACGATCTAGCTACTGGGAAAGTACTGACGAAGTGGTCTGAGATCACTGGGCCGGTACGAGACGCTGAAGGCAAGATCGTACTGTCCTCTGAGGCCATGAAATCTGGTCTGATGGACGTGTACGGTAAGGCGTTGAACACGAAGTGGGGTCAGCGATTGACTGCGGCCGGGGGCTGGCTTAAAGAGAAGTCTTTGGGTTTAGTGCAAGGTTACGGTAATCTGGTAACAGCTCCTTGGAAGATGGCGTTTAACGTAGGGAAAGGATTGCTCAAACGCGGTAAGTTCCCATTCGACGTCTACGTTCGTGGTGAGTCTGAACCTCGACTGTTAGCTAATGTACTGAGTGCTGGAAAGTACCTGGACGCTGGTACGCTCAAACCTATCGAGTCCTACTCGCAACTCGTAGGTCCTGTCCTAAACGAGGAGCAGAAGGTAATCCTGACTCAGGAAGACTTCGACAAAGGGCTGGTGGATCGTTGGGGTAAACCTATTGCTGGTATTGGTAGTAAGGTTGTGTCTGCGTTGGGAGCTGGTAAAGACTTCGTGCTGAAGTACGGCAGGAAGTTGGCTAAGAAAGCTGGTGAGTTGGGTAGTGCTTTGCTCAGCCCGATTACGGCTATTCCAAAGCTCATTGAGAAATGGACTGCGGATTCTGAAGCTACCACTGAAACCAATGACCTGCTGGAAGACATTCTGGCGTTACTGGAAGATCGTCTGCCTGGTCGTGTGAAGGGTGACTTTAGTGGTGATGGGATACGTGACAACTCTGTTGCTGATCTGATTGCTAAGAGAGAAGCTCGACGCAAAGAGAAAGAAGAGGCTCGTAAAGCTAAATCCGGTAAGGGGGAGGCTAAGGAGTCTCGTGGTGGTATCGGTGGTATGCTGGTCACTGCTCTGGGAGCTCTAGGTGCTAAGTTCGACGGCGCTACAGACTGGATGCGTAAGATCGCTGAGCAGCTCGCTGCTGCACGTGCGGCTAAAGCCGGTATGGATGTACTGGGAGATGCTGCGGACGTTGCTGGAGGTGGTCGTAGGACTCCTCGTGGTAAAGGCGGACTACTGCGCCGAGGTGGTCGTGGATTGTGGGGCGGTGCTAAGATGCTCGGTAGAGGAGCGTTGGCTGTAGGGAGACTGGGACTAGCTGGTTTGGGTTTAGGTGCTGGCGGTCTGCTCTCTGGGGCTGGAGCTGTAGTCTCGGGTGCTGGTTCTGTATTGGCCGGAATCGGCGGCGTACTAGCCAGTCCTTGGGTGTTGGGTGGTCTAGCAGTCGCTGGTGTGGGTTACGGAGCTTACAAAGCGATCGGAGCTATCCAGAATCGTGGTGGGGACTTAACCGACCTGCGTATGATCCAGTATGGTATCCATCCCGATGGTATTTACACTAGCTACATCCGCGATATGGAAGATGAACTCGAGGAGTACACTAAACTCGATGCGAAAGGCAACTATCAAATCGACAAAGGAGCTCCTTATCCTAAGTGGATCGAAGCTGCTGGTGTGAGTCTGACTAGTAACGAGCAGTTAGGGGCGTGGGCTAGTTGGTTCAAACATCGCTTCAAGCCTGTTTACCTCGCACACAAAACTGTTATCTATCGCTTGGGTAGTATCGAGTCGATAGGTAAAGAAGATCGTCTGACCAAACGACTGAAAGGGAATGCTGCTCGTGACGTCATGGCTGGCGTGCCTAAAGAAGTCTACGGTCTGGTGACTTCTCCTTGGCCTGAGAATCCTAAACTCACCGGGGCTAAGGAAGTTGAGGCTAAGTACCAGTACATCCTAAGTGAGTATCCGTTGGACACTACTCCGGCTAAGGAAGTTTCTAAGGCTGGTGGTAAAGGTGTTCTGGCGGCTAACACCGCTACTAGCGTAGCTACTCAAGCTGCTGCTGGGAAGATGACTGTTGCTCAAACCACCAACATCGAATACGTTTCCAAAGACGTGATCGATAAAGCTAAGGCACGTAATGCCAAATCCGGTAACTTCAGTTGGGTTGAAGGAGAGAACCGAGCGCTAGATGAGCTCAGCTCACTGCGCATGCGGTTGTATGGTCTCACTAAACTCGACACTACAATCGTATCGGCTGTTCAGTTTATCGAACAAGATCTGTACGAGTCTGTGGAATGGGGTTGGTTTGGTGGAGCAGAGCTGGGTGTGAAAGCTAGCGACGCTTACCAGAAATACGCTGCTAACTTTGGTCTCAGTCCTACTGATCCAGTGCAGCGTGGTGCTTGGGAGTATTGGTATACCAATCGTTTCCTGCCGGTGTACCTCGTGTATGTGGCTGCGTTGCGTAAGGTAAGTCGTTACCTTACTCCTGGGCAGGCTGGGACACTCAAACCTGCGGACGTGTATCGTGTAGCTTTGGCTATCAGTTCCGTGACTACTTGGCTGAAAGGCTCGAAGGTCTCGGTATGGTTGGTGGATGCTACGCCACACATCGGACAACCAGCGAACACTGACGCTAAGTCGGTAGAAGCTCTGATGGAGGCTCTGAAAGCTAACCAGTCTCGTCCTAACGTGGCTGAGAAGTTTAAGGGTAAACTCGGAGACGACGCCAAAGGGAGTACTAGTGCTCCTACTAGCGCGGCTGTTAGCAACCCGAATGCTTTTACTCAGTCCTCTGGGTATCAGTCCGCTTACGCTGCTGCGGCTCAGGCTGCTGGTAGTGGTGGTGGTAGCGTGTGGGGTCAGGCTGGATCTGGTGGCGGGTATGGTGGTACGGACATGACCGGTGGTCGTGAAGTCAACCACCCTGGAGCTGGTACTGGTGGGGATATCAACTCACTGCCTAAGAGTGGTGGGGATGGTTACGAGGCTAACCGTGATCTGATTCTGGCAGCCAGTAAGATGGTAGGTGTAGATCCTGCGTTGATGTCTACGATGATTGCTATTGAGTCGAACTTCCGACCAGGAGTGAAAGCTGGAACGAGCTCGGCTACTGGACTAGGTCAGTTTATCAGTTCCACTTGGGAAGAGATGCTGACTAAATACGGAGCTAAGTACGGGATAGCGCCTGGTACGCCTCCAACCGACGCCAGAGCTAACGCGCTGATGACGGCGGAGTTCCTGAAAGCCAACGGAAGTTACCTGGAACGTAAGTTGGGGCGTAAGCCTACGGATAACGATCTGTATCTGGCTCACTTCTTAGGAGTGGGTGGTGCTGAGACTTTCCTGAAAGCTGCGCCTGGGCAGATAGCTGCTAGGATCATGCCTAAAGCCGCTAACGCTAACCGACCGATTTTCTACAACGAGGATCGTAGTCCTAGGACTATCGCTGAGGTGTATAAGGAGATCGATCGTAGGGTGTCTAGTCGTGGACGCACTTTTGGTTCTGCAATGGCTGCTTTCTCACAAGGGCAGTCTGTGAAGGTGGTTGAACCCACTAAAGTAGAGCCGGAAGTAGCTGTTAACGATCCTAACTTTGTACCAGCTGGAGCTGGGGTCGATCTGGACAAAGGGAAACCTAAAGCCAGTGATGCTCTACCTACGAGCGGTGGGATTCCGTTTACACCACTCCAGGAAGCTCCCGCTAGTCTGGCGCGACCGATCGGGATGGATGACCCAGCTACAGCAGCAGGCGTGGCTAAAGCTACCAAACCTCAAGCGTCTGAAGCGGTGTATCGCCTGTCTGAAGAACAACGCATTAACTCTTCAGTGGGTGAGCAGTTACAACGTCAGACTTTGCAGCGTAACGTAGAGAAAGTCCAGACAGGTCAGATCGAGATCTTCCAGTCTATAGCTGGTAGTGTTTCGAGTGTGGATGCTAAGATGACCACGTTGATCGATGAGGTGCGTAAGCTTCAGTTGGTGGGCGGGTCAGAATCCAAACCCCAGCAGAACACAGCTCAGGCTAAACGTCGTGAAATACCAGTGGACAATCGTCCGCTTCCTGTAAAAATGGGATAGAGGGCTTCGGCCCTCTTTTCTTAGGAGTTGAGTATGGATCTTTACAAAAAGGACACGGACTGGATACGACAGGGATTCCTGTTACCACGAGGGTCACTAGACCGCATGGATGCCACTCGCCGTGTCTATACAGAAGTAAGTCAGAGTTTCACAGACACCACGTTCGGTGGTGATACTGTAATGAATCCAGGTCCGCAGTACCACGAGTTCTGCGACATCCGACCTCCTAGTTTGAGTTCGGTTTCTAAAGGAGTGGGTCGGTATTTCGGTGAGTCTCAACAACAAACTCGAGTGGAAATGCATCTGGAATTCGGAGATCCCGAGTTTACTTCGATGACCTCTTTTTTCACCAACTTCTATAACACAGAGTTGGGGTATTTCGCTAACACTGGTCGTACTAACAGCTTGCTGTACGGATTGGGTAAAGCGTTTGGTTTGGTTATTGGGATTCCGTTGCAGATTCCGATTATGATCGGGAAGTTATGTCGATTCCTGATGGGTAAGCCTAGTTCGAAGTTCTATTACCTCAAATCAGCAACTATGAAATACTGGAGTATGGTTAACTCCATGTGTAACGACATAGCTGTTAGTCTGGGTATGATCGAACCGTTGATCAGTACTGGCTACGACAAAACTCGTCAGAGCATTTTTGCTAACTCAGACATAAGCTCTAAAACCAGACAGCAACTCCAGAAGGTACTGCCGGATATCTTCCGCGATGACGGAGGTATCGATATGTACCGAGTGGCTACTCGCGCCACACGACTGTCTCGTAGACACGAAGATCAGATCGTATCGATTCTGGAGAAAGGCGGTACTCAGGAGGAGATGCGTAAGCGTTTTGAACAGCTCATGGCTGGTGGGATAGAGAACGTCAAAGGACGGAGTTACCAGGAAGCTGTAGAGCAGTATATGGCTACAGATCCGATACGCCCCAAGGAAGGTTCTGCTGACGAAGCTGAGAAAGCTGGTAGTTGGATCTCTGAGTATGTCGAGTCTGGTACGGGTGTGGAGGGAGTTACTGCTGGTATAGAGGAGACTACTCCTCCGGGGTGGATGTCTTCTGCCTGGGAAGAACTGGATGCACAGCTTCGAGACGGTGCGCGGTTTGTGAGTTTCGCGATAGATCCACCTGGACCTACCAGTTTCAGTACCAGCAACTCTCTGCGAGAGTCTGATCTAGCTAGTACTCTGAACTCGGCTGTGTCTGGGGCTCGTAATGCGCGATTCCAGATAGCGGATGGTAACATCGGCGACGGGCCTCTGGCTACTGTGTTGGAAGGTTTCGTGGGGGGTGTTAAGAGCGTCCTGTCTGGTGTGGCTGACGGAGTGGGGTTGTCTGGGTTAGCTGCGTTGTCTGGACGAGCGTTTGTGGACATCAACAAACACTGGGATGTCAGTACAGTCAACCTACCTCGTGTGAACGTTACGATTAAACTACGATCACCTTACGGTAACGACGTATCTCGGTGTATGAACCTGCTCTTCCCGATGTGTATGTTGTTGGCTCCGGGATTGCCTCAAGCTACTGGTAACGCGAGTTTCACTAGTCCGATGTTGGTGGGTGCTTACTCTCGTGGTCGTTTCCAGATACGTACTGGTATGATCGATTCTATCGACATTCAAGCTGGTCAGGGTAATCTGCCGTTTAACAAAGACGGGAAGCCGTTGGGTATCGATATCACACTGGGTATCGTCGATACCTCCAGTATTGTAGCTATTCCAGTACAACCTGGTGTAACGCCGCTGGATCTGCTTGCAGTGGGTGGAAAGATCTCTACTACTCTGTTCTCAGAGGACACCGCTTACAACGACATGATGGCCGTGTTCGGTAGTATGAGTTTGTCTAGTCAGATCTATCAGCTTCCGAAGCTGTTTCGTAATATGACGAAGATAGCTGCGGATTTCAACTCATGGATGTCGCCTGGGGCTAGAGCTGCGTGGGTAGGAGGCACGCTTCCAGCTAAAGTAGCTGCTGCGTTTATTCAAGGTACCAATAGACTTTAATAAAGGAGGAGGGGACACCCCCTCCTCCTATGCCGGTTCGTATAAAAAACACACCTAAATTACCCAGGTGAATCACTTACGATAAGGAATGTTATATGTTCAATTTTGGGTTTTTCAAAAAGCCGCCTGTGTCCCGCACTTACAGTCACGACGCCCTTGCCTTCATCGAAGCTAAGTTCGATGGACGAGTGTGGTCGCCTAACGACCAGTGGCGTGAGTTCCAAAAAGCCGTAGAGCACAGTGGTGTTATCACCGACTCTTCCTCCTACGTGAAGGCTGGTTTCCATGAAGAAGTTTATGTGGTACTCAACACCAAGCCGTCGATCAGCT
>Ga0247725_1000714_pt1 | contig 21202 bp, 21 predicted proteins | sample OKSTACKMCFT3sol_FD_183021 | JGI IMG/M metagenome (GOLD analysis project Ga0247725, IMG submission 183021) | Subsurface sediment microbial communities from gas well in Oklahoma, United States - OK STACK MC-FT3-sol | ecosystem: Environmental > Terrestrial > Deep subsurface > Rock core/Sediment...
AATCACCGTTCTTGGAACGGTTCTTCACCAGCCCCATCCACGGCTTGCCCTGCTTGAGGGTGTCCCACATGTGCGCGAACACCGCCGGCGGCATGTCCGGATGGCGCACAAGGTTGTGGGGTTGGCCGACCAGTTCCTCGCGGGAAAATCCACTGATTTCCACGAAGGCGTCGTTGCAATAGGTGATCTTGCTGCTGAGATCGGTGGTGGAAATCAGGCGCTCGCTAGGAGAAAAAGTGCGTTCTCGTTGCGTCACGGGGAGGTTCTGGCGCATCGGTTGACGTCTCTGGTGGTTGGAACGCGGCGGGCAGATTGGGCCACCCATGAATAACGGTCTAGCACAGTGATGGCGCGCCGCCAGAACCAACGTACGAATCTTTTGACGTGGCTCAACACCCTCCAGGCGAAAGAAGAACGAACGGTCAGCGCAGGTTCAACTGGGCCCGCAGCAGGTCGCGGAAGGTGACGATCAGGGGCTCCCGCGCCCGCCCCCGGCGCAGGATCATCGAGAACGGCGCCTGGTAGCCGAAGGTCGCCGGCGACAGCGCACGCAGACGCTGCTGGTCCACCCAGGGCTGGGCGTAGTGCTCCGGCAGGTAGCCGATGTAGGCGCCGGAGAGCACCAGGATCAGCTGCGCCTCCATCGACTCCACCGTCGCCGCGCTGTGCTTGAAGCCATGCCGCGCCAGCTCCGCCTGGCTCCAGTAGCCACGGCCGACCATGCGCTGCTGAGTGATGACCTCCGCCGGGATGCGCCGGTCGCTGAACAGCGAGTGCCGGTCGCTGCAGTAGAGCCAGTGCTGCTCGCGGTACAGCGGCTGGTAGGCCAGGCCGTTCATGCGCGTGGAGAAGGCGCCGATGGCCAGGTCCAGGCGGTTGTCCAGCACCCCCAGCTGCAGGTCGTAGGGGCTCATCACCGACAGGTGCAGGTGCACGCCGGGGTGTTCGCGGCTGTAGGCGCCGATCACCTCCGCCAGGGGCAACGCCGGGTCGCTGACGGTGGAGTCCAACACCCCCAGGTTGAGCGTCCCCCGCAGCTCCCCCTTCAGCGAGGCCGAGTAGCGCTCGAAGCTCTCCAGCTCGCCCAGCAGGCGCAACGCCTCCTGGTGGAACAGCTCGCCCTTGCTGGTCAGGCTGAAACCGCCCCGTCCCCGGTGGCACAGGGTGATGCCCAGGTGCGCCTCCAGCTGGCTCATGTAGGTGCTGATGGCCGAAGTGGACAGGTTCAGCTCCTGCTGCGCGGCGGCGAAGCCCTGGTGGCGCACCACGGCAGCGAACACGCGCAGCAGCTTGAGGTCGGGAAGGGTGTTGGACATAGGGCTCCGGCAAAACTATCGACGACAGGGCTCCGTGGGAGCGAATTCATTCGCGATGCGGGCCACAGGCCCGCCAATCCGCCGCCAGGCGCCGCTTCGCGGCGTTTCGCGGATGAATCCGCTCCCACCACAACGGTGCTACTGCGACAGATCGGCGCAGTCTACCCGTTGCGGATAGTTTAGAAATCCTTGAAGTGATTATTTGCCCGTGGGGATTCTTCCCCCGCTGCCCACTCACCAGAATCGCCCCACGACAACCACAACAACCGTGAGGCCACCCCGTGGACAAAAAACTCCACCAGCCCCTGGGCGGCAATGAAATGCCCCGTTTCGGCGGCATCGCCACCATGCTTCGCCTTCCCCACATCCAGACCCCTGCCGAGCTCGACGCCCTCGACGCCGCCTTCGTCGGCGTGCCGCTGGACATCGGCACCTCGCTACGCTCCGGCACCCGCTTCGGCCCCCGCGAGATCCGCGCCGAGTCGGTGATGATCCGCCCCTACAACATGGCCACCGGCGCCGCCCCGTTCGACTCGCTGAACGTGGCCGACATCGGCGACGTCGCCATCAACACCTTCAACCTGCTGGACGCCGTGCGCATCATCGAGCAGGAATACGACCGCATCCTCGGCCACGGCATCCTGCCGCTGACCCTGGGCGGCGACCACACCATCACCCTGCCGATCCTGCGGGCCATCAAGAAGAAGCACGGCAAGGTGGGCCTGGTGCACATCGACGCCCACGCCGACGTCAACGACCACATGTTCGGCGAGAAGATCGCCCACGGCACCACCTTCCGCCGCGCGGTGGAAGAGGACCTGCTCGATTGCGACCGCGTGGTGCAGATCGGCCTGCGCGCCCAGGGCTACACCGCCGAGGACTTCAACTGGAGCCGCAAGCAGGGCTTCCGCGTGGTGCAGTCCGAAGAGTGCTGGCACAAGTCCCTCGAACCGCTGATGGCCGAGGTGCGCGAGAAGGTCGGCGGCGGCCCGGTGTACCTGTCCTTCGACATCGACGGCATCGACCCGGCCTGGGCGCCCGGCACCGGCACCCCGGAGATCGGCGGCCTGACCACCATCCAGGCGATGGAGATCATCCGTGGCTGCCAGGGCCTGGACATCATCGGCTGCGACCTGGTGGAGGTCTCCCCGCCCTACGACACCACCGGCAACACCTCCCTGCTGGCGGCCAACCTGCTGTACGAGATGCTCTGCATCCTGCCCGGCGTGGAGCGTCGCTGACATGGACGCCCGCCGCCAGGTCCTGGAGGCCGCCGATGCCCTGGTGGCGGCCTTCGCCCGCAACGACACCGAGGCCTACTTCGCCGCCTTCAGCGAAGACGCCACCTTCATCTTCCACACCACCCCCGGTGTGCTGGAGAGCCGCGCGGCCTACCGCGCGGTCTGGGACGGCTGGCAGCGCGACGGGCTGCGGGTGCTCGAATGCCGCTCCAGCAACCGCCACCTGAGCCTGCTGGGCCCGGTGGCCATCTTCACCCACGACGTCGCCACCCGCCTGCTGCTGGGCGGCGAGACCGTGGACAGCCTGGAACGGGAGACCATCGTCTTCCGCCAAGAACAAGAAAACGCCCCATGGCTCGCCTGCCATGAACACCTGTCGGCCATGCCGGACCATCTGCCCCCAACCTGACGCGTTCCCCGGGAGATGAACATGCATAACAACAACAATGAACACAGCCTGACGCGCATCGAGACATTCGGGGTCGAACAGATCCCGGACCACGAGCGCAACGCCGGACCGATCGATCTGTTCCGCATGATCTTCGGCGGCGCCAACACCTTCGCCACCGCCGTGCTCGGCAGCTTCCCCGTACTCTTCGGCCTGTCCTTCCAGGCCGGCGTGTGGGCCATCCTGCTGGGCGTCGTGGTCGGCTCGCTGATCCTCGCGCCGATGGGCCTGTTCGGCCCGCTCAACGGCACCAACAACGCGGTCTCCTCCGGCGCCCACTTCGGCGTCCACGGGCGGATAGTCGGCTCGTTCCTGTCGCTGCTCACCGCCATCGCCTTCTTCTCCCTTTCGGTGTGGAGTTCCGGCGATGCCCTCATCGGCGGCGCCAAGCGCCTGATGGGCCTGCCGGAAACCGACCTGACCCTGGGCCTGGCCTACGGCCTGTTCGCCGTGCTGGTGCTGACGGTGTGCATCTACGGCTTCCGCTTCCTGCTGTGGGTCAACAAGGTCGCGGTGTGGAGCGCCAGCGCGCTGTTCCTGCTGGGCATCTTCGCCTTCGCCGGGCCCTTCGACGCCAGCTACGCCGGCTCCGTGCAACTGGGCAGCCCGGGCTTCTGGGCCGCCTTCATCGGCGCCGCCCTGCTGGCCATGAGCAACCCGGTGTCCTTCGGCGCCTTCCTCGGCGACTGGGCGCGCTACATCCCCCGCGAGGCGAGCAAGGGCCGCATCATGGCGGCGGTGATCGGTGCCCAGCTGGCCACGCTGATCCCGTTCTTCTTCGGCCTGGTCACCGCCACCATCGTCGCCGTCCAGGCGCCGGACTACATCGCCCAGAACAACTACGTCGGCGGCCTGCTGGCCGTCTCGCCGACCTGGTTCTTCCTGCCGGTGTGCCTGATCGCGGTGATCGGCGGCATGTCCACCGGCACCACCTCGCTGTACGGCACCGGCCTGGACATGTCCTCGGTGTTCCCGCGCCTGCTCAACCGCGTGCAGGCCACGGTGATGATCGGGCTGATGTCCATCGCCTTCATCTTCATCGGCCGCTTCGCCTTCAACCTGGTGCAGAGCGTGTCCACCTTCGCCGTGCTGATCATCACCTGCACCAGCCCCTGGATGGTGATCATGATCCTCGGCCTGGTGATCCGCCGCGGCTTCTACTGCCCGGACGACCTGCAGGTCTTCACCCGTGGCGAGACCGGCGGCCGCTACTGGTTCCACAACGGCTGGAACTGGCGCGGCATGGGCGCCTGGATCCCCAGCGCGCTGGTGGGCCTGTGCTTCGTCAACCTGCCGGGGCAGTTCGTCGGCCCGCTGGGCGAACTGGCCGGCGGCATCGACGTCAGCCTGCCGGTCACCCTCGGCATGGCCGCCCTGCTCTACCTGGCGCTGCTCAACCTGTTCCCCGAGCCGGCCGAGGTGTACGGTCCGCGCGGCCCGCGCTGGGTGCGCCTGAAACGTAGCGTTGCGCCCCTGCGGGCCGAGGCCGCCTGACCCTGAACCCACCGGGGCCCGGACGGCCCCGATCCTTGCGATGAATGGACCGGCAACGCGGCAGCGCCGCGCGGCTACGCACGTCCCCGGATGCCCATCCGGACTACAACAATGAGAAAGAGAGAGCTGATCTTATGGCCCTGGATATCTTCGTCGTACTGCTCTACGCCGCCGGCATGCTGGCCCTCGGCTGGTATGGCATGCGTCGCGCCAAGACCCGTGACGACTACCTGGTCGCCGGGCGCAACCTCGGCCCGGGTTTCTACCTCGGCACCATGGCTGCCACCGTCCTCGGCGGCGCCTCCACCATCGGCACCGTGCGCCTGGGCTACGTCCACGGCATCTCCGGCTTCTGGCTCTGCGGCGCCATCGGCCTGGGCATCGTCGGGCTCAGCCTGTTCCTCGCCAAACCGCTGCTGAAGCTGAAGATCTACACCGTCACCCAGGTACTGGAGCGCCGCTACAACCCGGCCGCCCGCCAGTCCAGCGCGGTGATCATGCTGGTGTACGCGCTGATGATCGGCGCCACCTCCACCATCGCCATCGGCACCGTCATGCAGGTGCTGTTCGGCCTGCCGTTCTGGGTTGCCATCCTCGTCGGCGGCGGCGTGGTGGTGCTCTACTCCACCATCGGCGGCATGTGGTCGCTGACCCTCACCGACATCGTGCAGTTCCTGATCATGACCGTCGGCCTGGTGTTCCTGCTGATGCCCATGTCCATCGCCGACGCCGGCGGCTGGAACGCCCTGGTGGAGAAGCTGCCGGCGCGCTACTTCGATTTCACCGCCATCGGCTGGGACACCATCGTCACCTACTTCCTGATCTACTTCTTCGGCATCTTCATCGGCCAGGACATCTGGCAGCGCGTGTTCACCGCCCGCAGCGAAGGCGTGGCCAAGGTGGCCGGCACCGCCGCCGGCCTCTACTGCGTGCTCTACGGCCTGGCCGGTGCCCTCATCGGCATGGCCGCCAAGGTGCTGCTGCCAGACCTGGAGAACGTCAACAACGCCTTCGCCAGCGTCGTCGAGCACAGCCTGCCCAACGGCATCCGTGGCCTGGTGATCGCCGCCGCCCTGGCCGCGCTGATGTCCACCGCCAGCGCCGGCCTGCTGGCCGCCTCCACCACCATCACCCAGGACCTGCTGCCGCTGCTGCGCGGTGGCCGCACCAGCGGCAACGGCGACGTGCATGAAAACCGCATCGCCACCCTGCTGCTGGGCGTGGTCATGCTCGGCATCGCCCTGGTGGTGAGCGACGTGATCAGTGCCCTGACCGTGGCCTACAACCTGCTGGTGGGCGGCATGCTGGTTCCGCTGATCGGTGCCATCTACTGGAAGCGCGCCACCACCGCCGGCGCCATCGCCAGCATGACCCTGGGCTTCCTCACCGTGCTGGGCTTCATGTTCAAGGACGGCCTGGACGCCAACACCCCGATCTACTACAGCCTGGCGGTCGGCCTGGTGAGCTTCGTGGTCATCAGCCTGGTGACCCGTCGCCCGGCCAGCCACACCAGCCTGGCCTGATCTTCCCGACTGGTCGCGGCCCACTCCCGCGACCCTTCTGAGCCCGGCAGGCAACCCTGCCGGGCTCGTTTTACACCCAGCCCAACAAGGAACCTGCCATGACCACCTGCGGTGAATTCCTCGTCAAGCAACTGGAAGCCTGGGGCGTCGACACCGTGTTCGGCATCCCCGGCGTGCACACCGTCGAGCTCTACCGTGGCCTGCCCGGCAGTCGCATCCGCCACGTCACCCCGCGCCACGAACAGGGCGCCGGCTTCATGGCCGACGGCTATGCCCGCGTCACCGGCAAGCCCGGCGTGTGCTTCATCATCACCGGCCCGGGCATGACCAACATCCTCACCGCCATGGGCCAGGCCTACGCCGACTCCATCCCCATGCTGGTGATCTCCAGCGTCAACGAGCGCCATCGCCTCGGCCTCGGCAACGGCTACCTGCACGAACTGCCGGACCAGCGCGGCCTGGTGGCCGGCGTCGCCGCCTTCAGCCACACCCTCATGAGCGTCGACGAACTGCCCGCCGTGCTGGCCCGCGCCTTCGCCGTGTTCGACGGCCAGCGTCCGCGCCCGGTGCACATCGAGCTGCCGCTGGACATCATCACCGCCCCCGCCGACCACCTGGAGCTGCGCCCCCGCGTGCGCCTGCCGCGTCCCGCCGCGCCCCTGGCGCAGCTGCGCGAGGCCGCCCAGCGCCTGCGCGCCGCCCAACGCCCGCTCCTGCTGCTAGGTGGCGGTTGCGTCGAAGCCCAGGTGGAGGCCCGTGCCCTGGCCACCGCCCTCGACGCCCCCACCGCGCAGACCATCAACGCCAAGGGCCTGCTCCCCGGCGACCACCCGCTGCTGCTGGGCAGCAACCAGTCCCTGGTGCCGGTGCGCCAGCTGGCCGCCGACGCCGACCTGGTGCTGGCCATCGGCACCGAGCTGGGCGAGACCGACTACGACGTGGTGTTCGACGGCGGCTTCCGCATCGGCGGCGAGCTGATCCGCATCGACATCGACGCCCAGCAACTGGTGCGCAACCACGCCCCGGCCATGGCCATCCACTGCGATGCCCGCCAGGCCATGCGCGTGCTGCTGGCCGAGCTGCCGCCGCGCCAGGCCGACGCCAACAGCCCCGGCGCCCGTCGCGCCGCCGAAGCCCGCGCACAACTGGCCGAAGGCTTCGCCGGCTGGGAGCACTACCGTCGGTTGTTCGACTGCATCCTCGAGGTGCTGCCCGACGCGCGCTTCGTCGGTGACTCGACCCAGACCGTCTACAGCGGCAACCACCTGGTGGAGCTGGACGGCGCCCGCCGCTGGTTCAACGCCTCCACCGGCTACGGCACCCTCGGCTACGGCCTGCCGGCAGCCATCGGCGCCAAGCTGGCCGAACCGGGGCGCCCGGTGATCAGCCTGATGGGCGACGGCGGCATCCAGTTCACCCTGCCGGAACTGGCCAGCGCCGTCGAAGCGCGGGTCGGGGTCATCGTCCTGCTGTGGAACAACCAGGGCTACGGCGAGATCAAGCGCTACATGGAGCGCCGCGACATCACCCCGCTCGGCGTGGACATCCACACCCCGGACTTCATCACCATCGCCCGCGGCTTCGGCTGCCAGGCCGAGAAAGCCCGCGACCACGCCCACCTGCAGGAGCTGCTGCGCAACGCCCCGGAGGACCGCCCGCTGATCATCGAAGTGGCCGAAGCCCCGCCCTTCGCCCCGTGAACCCTACCCCGTAGCCCGGGCCAGCACCCTGCCAGACCGTAGCCCGGACTTCAGTCCGGGACGCTTCAACCCGCAACCCCCGGGCTGAAGCCCGGGCTACGGGTCTGAAGTCCCCCCTGCAGGTGCGGCGGGGCGCCGCCAGGTATGCTGCGCCCACAACCACAACAAAGGAGCCTCCGATGAAAATCGTCAGCCGAGACCGCTGGTTCGAGGTGGAGCACCTCTACGACGGCGTCAGCCTCATCAGCGAGCCCTACGTGCGGCCCTTCTACCGCTGCAACCTCTGGCACATCCAGGGTCGCGACCGCGACGTGCTGGTGGACTCCGGCTCCGGCCTGGTCAGCCTGCGCGAACAGCTGCCCTGGCTCACCCAGCGCCCGCTGCTGGCCGTGGCCAGCCACACCCATTTCGACCACATCGCCGGCCACCACGAGTTCGACGAACGCCTGGTGCACCCCGCCGAGGCCGACATCCTCGCCCGCCCCGACGGCGACAACACCCTGGCCCGCGCCTTCGTCGACGACGCCATGTTCGAGGCCCACCCCGACTGCCCGCTGTGCTACGCCGAGTACCGGGTCAAGGCCGCCCCGGCCACCCGGCTGATCGAGGAAGGCGACGTCCTCGACCTGGGCGACCGCGTGCTGGAGGTGCTGCACACACCCGGTCATTCCCCCGGCGGCATCAGCCTCTGGGAGGCCCGCACCGGCACCCTGTTCAGCGGCGACATCATCTACGACGGCCCGCTGATCGAAGACGCCTACCACTCCAACCTCGACGACTACGCCCGCAGCCTGGCGCGTCTGCGCGAGCTGCCGGTGCGTACCGTGCACGGTGGCCACTTCCCCAGCTTCTCCGGCGAGCGCCTGAATACGCTGATCGACGACTGGTTCGCGCAACACGATTGATCCTGCCCGGGCGCCGTCCTGGCGCCCGACCCGCCCTCGGCGGCCCGCCACGCCTGACTTATCCCTTATTTGAATAAGAATATTTATTCAAATTCCTTCACAGAATAAGACGCAGCGCCTAAAACGGCTCCAGCAGGCCGTCACTGTCCGCCGGGCAACAGCCGTTCCACTGCCCGCCAGGCAACAGCGCATCAACAGTTCGCTGGCCTGGCAGCAGCACCGCCCAGCACCATGGCCTGCCAACTCATTGATAAACAACGCTTTACCGAACTGGAACGGGACTTGCTGAACCCCTGGCTCCCACAGCACGCCAAAGGAACACCAACCATGAGCACTGCCCTCAACGTCGTCGCCGTCTCCGGTGGAGCCTACCGCCCGTCCCGCACCCTGGTGCTCACCGAAGCCCTGGTCGCCGCCCTGGGCGAACGCCTGGAGTTCAACGCCCGCGTCATCGAACTGGGTGACATCGCCCGCCCCGTCGGCGGCGCCCTGTCCCGCAAGGAACTGCCGGACGACGTGGAAGCGCAGCTGCGCGCCATCGAGCAGGCCGACCTGCTGGTGGTGGCCGCACCGGTGTACCGCGGCTCCTACCCCGGCCAGTTCAAGCACCTGTTCGACCTCATCGACCTGAACGCCCTGATCGACACCCCGGTGCTGCTGGCCGCCACCGGCGGCAGCGAACGCCACGCCCTGGTGCTGGATCACCAGCTGCGCCCGCTGTTCAGCTTCTTCCAGGCCCTGACCCTGCCCATCGGCGTCTACGCCAGCGAGGCCGACTTCCAGGACTACCGCATCACCAGCGCCCCGCTGCAGGCCCGCATCGAGCTGGCTGCCGAACGTGCCGCCGACCTGCTGCACAGCACCACCGCCGGCAGCCGCCCGCTGCGCAAGATCGCCTGAGCCAGCGGGACGACACCATGAGCGCCCATCCGCAAACCACCGTCCTCGACCCGCTGCTGAGCGCCCGCCAGCTCGCCGCGCAGTTCGCCGAAAGCGCCGTCGAGCGCGACGCCCAAGGCGGCACGCCCAAGGCCGAGCGCGACGCGCTGCGTGCCAGCGGCCTGCTGGGCCTGTCCATTCCCCGCCAGTACGGCGGCCTCGGCGCCAGCTGGAGCGAGACCCTGGCCGTCACCCGCGAATTCGCCCGGGTCGACAGTTCCATCGCCCACGTGTTCGGCTTCCAGCACCTGATGCTCGCCACCGTGCGGCTGTTCTCGCGGCCCGAGCAATGGCAACCCTGGTTCGAACAGACCGCCCGCAAGAACTGGTTCTGGGGCAATGCCCTCAACCCCCTGGACACCCGCACCCTGGTCAAGCGCTTCGACGGCTGGTGCGAATTCTCCGGCAAGAAGAGCTTCTGCTCCGGCGCCAGCGACTCCGAGATGCTGATCGCCTCCGCCGTCGACGAAGGCAACGGCGGCAAGCTGCTGATCGCCGCCATCCCCAGCGGGCGCACCGGCATCACCCTGCACGGCGACTGGGACAACATCGGCCAGCGCCAGACCGACAGCGGCAGCGCCACCTTCGAGCGGGTGCGCGTGGAGCAGCACGAACTGCTGCTCGACCCGGGCCCGCTGAGCACGCCGTTCGCCTGCCTGCGCCCGCTGATCGCCCAGCTGCACTTCGCCAACCTGTTCCTCGGCATTGCCGAAGGCGCCTTCGACGAGGCCCGCCAGTACACCCTGCACGAGAGCCGCCCCTGGTTCCGCTCTAGCGCCCGCCACAGCGGCGAGGACCCGTACGTCCTGCGCCACTACGGCGAATTCTGGGTCGGCCTGGAGAGCACCCGCCTGCTGGTGGAGCGCGCCGCCGAGCAGCTGGACGCGGCCTGGGCCAAGGAACACGCCCTGAGCGCCGAGGAGCGCGCGCGCCTGGCCCTGGCCATCGGCACCGCCAAGGTCGCGGCGACCCGCAACGGCCTCGACATCTGCAACCGCCTGTTCGAAGTCACCGGCGCCCGGGCCACCCACGCCTCCCTGCGCTTCGACCGGCACTGGCGCAACCTGCGCACCCAGACGCTGCACGACCCCGTGGACTACCGCATCCACGAGCTGGGCGACTGGGCGCTCAACGGCACGCGCCCCACTCCGTCCTTCTACTCGTAAGGCAAGCCCATGCACCTGCTGACCCTCCCCCCGTCCCCGACACTGGCCACCTCGATCCGGGCGACCGCACAGGTCTTCGAAGACCCGCGCTCCCAGGCCCTGCTCGCCCACCTGCAACAGGTCGCCCCCAGCGAGGCGAGCGTGCTGATCATCGGCGAGACCGGAACGGGCAAGGAGCTGGTCGCGCGCCACGTGCACAACCTCAGCGGCCGGCGCAACGGCCCCTTCGTCGCGGTGAACTGCGGCGCCTTCTCCGAATCCCTGGTGGAGGCCGAGCTGTTCGGCCACGAGAAAGGTGCCTTCACCGGCGCCCTGGCCGCCAAGGCCGGGTGGTTCGAGGAGGCCAACGGCGGGACGCTGTTCCTCGACGAGATCGGCGACCTGCCGATGCCCATCCAGGTCAAGCTGCTGCGCGTGCTGCAGGAGCGCGAAGTGGTCCGCCTTGGCTCACGCAAGAGCATCCCCATCAACGTGCGGGTGCTGGCGGCCACCAACGTGCACCTGGAGAAGGCCATCAACGCCGGGCACTTCCGCGAGGACCTCTACTACCGGCTGAATGTGGTCAGCCTGCAGCTGCACCCGCTGCGCGAGCGGCCCGGCGACATCCTGCCGCTGGCCCGTCACTTCGTCGCCGAGTACAGCCGGCGCCTGGGCTACAGCGACGTCACCCTCAGCGAGGACGCCGCCCGCCGGCTGGCCAGCTACGACTGGCCGGGCAACATCCGCGAGCTGGAAAACGTCATCCACCACACCCTGCTGATCTGCCGCGACAAGCTGATCCGCGCCGAGGACCTGCACCTGTCCAACCTGCGCATCGAGCGCCCGGACGACAGCCGGCCCCGCGAGGAAAGCGCCGACGACCTGCTGCTGCGGGCCTTCGAGCGCCTGTTCGAGGAGCAGAGCGGCGCCCTCCACGAGAAGGTCGAAGACGCCCTGCTGCGCGCCGCCTACCGCTTCTGCCACCACAACCAGGTGCACACCGCCAGCCTGCTGGGGCTGTCGCGCAACATCACCCGCGCGCACCTCATCCGCATCGGCGAGCTGGTGGTGAACAAGCGCCGACCGGCTCAGAGCGCCCAGGGCGGACGGGTCATCAACCTGTCGATCTGAATTCCAACGACAACGACGCCACGCGTGCACCCAACGCCCTGACGGGCAACGACGATGGCAACGAGGACAACACCATGAGTCTGGATATCTTCTGGTTCCTGCCGACTTCCGGCGACACCCGCTACCTGGGCCACTCCGCCAGCGGCCGCCCGGCCACCAACGCCTACATGCGGCAGATCGCCGTGGCGGCGGATCAGCTGGGCTACGACGGCTTGCTGATCCCCACCGGCGCCAGCTGCCTGGACCCCTGGGTGACCGCCGCCAGCCTGGTGCTGGTGACCCAGCGCATCAAGCTGCTGGTGGCCCTGCGCACCTCCCTCGGCAACCCCACCGCCTCGGCCCGCCAGGCCGCCACCCTGGACCAGGCCAGCGGCGGGCGCCTGCTGCTCAACGTGGTGCCCGGCGGCGACGCCACCGAGCTGGAGGCCGACGGCGTGTTCCTCGCCCACGACGAACGCTACGCCGCCTCCGACGAGTTCCTCAGCATCTGGCGACGCCTGCTGCAGGGCGAAACGGTGGACTTCGACGGCCAGCACCTCAAGGTCAAGGGCGCCCAGAACTTCTTCCCGCCGGTGCAGCAGCCCTATCCGCCGCTGTACTTCGGCGGCTCCTCCCCCGCCGCCCACGAGCTGGCGGCCAAGCACGTGGATGCCTACCTGACCTGGGGCGAGCCACCGGCGGCCGTCGCCGAGAAGATCGCCGACGTGCGCGCCCGCGCCGCTCGCCATGGCCGCAGCGTGCGCTTCGGCGTGCGCCTGCACGTGATCGTGCGAGAGACCAACGCCGCCGCCTGGGCCGCCGCCGACGAGCTGATCAGCCACCTGGACGACGCCACCATCGCGGCCGCCCAGGCCAACTACGCGCGGATGGACTCCGAAGGCCAGCGACGCATGGCCGCGCTGCACGGCGGCGACCGCAACAAGCTGGAAGTGGCGCCCAACCTCTGGGCCGGCGTCGGCCTGGTGCGCGGCGGCGCCGGCACCGCCCTGGTGGGCGACCCCGAGACAGTGGCCGCGCGCCTGCTGGAGTATGCGCAGCTGGGCGTGGACAGCTTCGTGCTGTCCGGCTACCCGCACCTGGAAGAGGCCTACCGCTTCGCCGAGCTGGTGTTCCCGCTGCTGCCCGGCAAGGGCAAGGTCACGGTGGACGGTGCCTTCACCGGCGGCGCCTTCGACATTCGCGCCGGCAAGGAGAAAGTCGCGTGAAGATCATCGACATGCGCTGCCGCCCGGCCTACCTGCACCCCTTCTTCGGCGGGGCGCCGGGCACGCCGGAACATGACACGGCCCGCTGGCTGAACCGCCGCGTGGGCACGCGGGGGGCGGACAACCACTTCGAGCGCTCGCTCACGCCCGAGGGCTTCCTCGCCGAGGTGCACGACGCCGGGCTGTACCGCGCCGTGGTGGTGGGCCGGCATACCCCCTCCCAGCATCTGCCCAACGAACGCATCCAGGCCATCGTCCAGGGGCACGAGGCACTGATCGGCATCGGTTCGGTGGAGCCGGCCCTGCAGGGCATCGACGCGGCGCTGGCGGAGGTGGACCGTGCGGTGGACCAGCTGGGCCTGGCCGGCATCGACCTGGAGCCGGGGTTCGGCGACCCCGCCCGGCACCCGGACGATCCGCTGTACTGGCCGCTCTACGAGCACCTGCAGGCGCGCGGCATCCCGCTGTTCCTGATGAGCGGGCCGACCACGCCGGACCCGGCCTACAACGACCCCGGCCGCCTGGCGGCCGTGGCCCGGGCCTTCCCGCAGTTGCCCATCGTGGTCTACCACGGCTACTGGCCCAACGTGCAGCAGGCCCTGGGCGTGGCCTTCCGCTACCCGAACATCCACCTGGTGCCGGACATGTACCTGTTCCTGCCCGGTAGTGAAGGCTACGTGCAAGCTGCCAACGGCTTCCTCGCCGACCAGCTGCTGTTCGGCTCCTCCTACACCTTCCGGCCGATCCGCCAGAGCATCGAGGATGCCCAGCGCCTGGGCCTGCGGGACGAGGTGCTGGAGAAGTTCTTCCACGGCAACGCCGCGCGCCTGTTCAACCTCTGAGCCGGCGCCTCAGGCTGGCAGCACGTGGTTGATCTCCACGGTCACGTGCGCCAGCTCCTCGTGCACGGCCAGGGCCGCCCGAACCTGGTCGGGCGCCAGCTCGCCGGACGTCGCCAGGCCCAGCACGCAGGCGTACTGGGCCTGGCCGACACGCCACAGGTGCAGGTCGGTGATCGCCGCCGGAACCGGCAGGCCCGCCACCACCTCGCGCACCTCCTCCACCAGCGGCGCATCCATCTCCGCATCCAGCAGCACCCGCGCACTGTCGCGCAGCAGGCCCTTGGCCCACATCCCCACCAGCACCGCCCCCACCAGGCCCATCACCGGATCCAGCCAGGCGGCGCCCCAGTACTTGCCGGCCAGCAACGCGATGATCGCCAGCACCGAGGTGGCCGCGTCGGCGATCACGTGCAGGTAGGCCGAGCGCAGGTTGAGGTCCTGGTGGGCATGGTCGTGGTGGTGGTGATGATGATGGTCGTGACCCGGGTGGCCGTGGTCATGGGGCGCGTCCTTCAGCAGCCAGGCGCAGAGCAGGTTGACGCCCAGGCCGATGGCGGCGATGGCGATGGCTTCGTCATAGTGGATCGCCCCCGGCGCCCACAGCCGCTCGGCCGACTGCACCGCCATCAACCCCGCCACGCCCAGCAGCAGGATGGCGCTGGAGTACCCGCCCAGCACCTCGATCTTCCAGGTGCCGAAGGCGAAGCGCCGGTCCTGCGCCAGGCGCCGGGCCACCGCATAGGCCAGCAGCGAAAGCCCCAGCGCCAGGGCGTGGGAGCTCATGTGCCAGCCGTCCGCCAGCAGCGCCATGGAGTTGAAGTACCAACCCCCGGCGATCTCCGCGACCATCATCACCGCCGTCAGCCAGACCGCCAGCCGGGTCCGCCGCTCGGCCCCGAGGTTGCCGTGGTGGAAGTGGTGGGTGTGCTGCCAGTGTTCCGGATGCTGGGCGGCCATGGCTATCATGCTCCGTATCGGTGAGACACATACTATACCCCAGTATACCTAGCAGAGAGGATCACCATGGCCCACACGCTCAAGGGCAAGAAGCAATTGCTGACCCGCATCCGCAAGATCAAGGGCCAGGCCGGCGCCCTGGAAACCGCGTTGGAAGAGGAACGGGACTGCCTGGCGATCCTGCAGCAGATCGCCGCCATCCGCGGGGCGGTGAACGGGTTGATGGCCGAGGTGATGGAGGGCCACATCCGGGATCACCTCGGTGATGACAGCCTCAGCGCCGAGCAGCGCCAGATGGAGGTGGAGCAGATCGCGACGCTGCTGCGCTCCTACATGCGCTAGGGCCTAGCGCGAGGCGAGGCCCAACAGTTCCTCGCGGCGCTCCGGCTCGCGGGTGCGGGGCGAGAGCCAGATGTCGAAGAAGGCCCGGGCGAAGGCGCGATCGTCGACGGCGTGGGTGAGCCGGTCGCCGAAGTAGAAGCGCGCGCCCTGCCCCGGCAGGAACACCCCGGTGATGCGCTGCCCCGGCTCCACGTCGACGAAGGCCTGGCGCATCTGCTCGGCCCAGGCCTGCAACTGCGCCTCGCTGACCCGATCCCCCGCCGTCCGGCGGATTTCCTTGAGGCTGGCCGCTACCAGGTCATCGCGCTCGATGCTGCGGTGGTAGGTGAGCTCCAGGGCGAACGGCGCGTCCGCCGCCAGCGGCGCCGTTGGCGACCACAGGCGGGCGCTGTAGAGGCGGAAGCCGAAGAAGCTGTAGTCCGCACTGCCCACCAGGCGCGCCTCGGGCAGGGCTTGGCGCCAGTCGGCCTGGGCCAGGCCGGTGGCAGTCAACAGGCAGCAGGCCAGCACGGCCCGGCGAAAGAAAGGATGCATGGCGTCACTCCGGTTAGGTGACGGCCAATATTGTACAAACTGACTATTTGTACAAGAAAAACCGATCGACGCGGCAGCGCCTCCCGGCGCCGCCGCCCCGTGATCAGGCCACGGCCCTGGACTCGCGCTCGGCGGCGGCCTCGGCCTCCAGCTCGCGAACCAGTGGCAGCACGTGCTGGCCGAAGTACTCCACCTCCTCCTGGAAGTGCAGGAAGCCGGAGAGGATCAGGTCCACCCCCACGGCCTTGAGGGCGAGGATGCGCTCGGCGATCTGCCGGGGCGTCCCGATCAGGTTGGTCTTGAAGCCGTCGTTGTACTGCACCAGGTCCTCGAAGGTGGACTTGGCCCAATTGCCTTCGCGCTCCGGGCTGGCCGCGCCGGCGTGCTTCACCTCGGCACCGAAGGCGTTGACCGCCTCGGGGTTGGCCTTGTCGATGATCTCCTGCAGCACCGCGCGGGCCTCCTCCTCGTTGTCGCGGGCAATGATGAAGGCGTTCACCCCGATCTTCACGTTGTGACCGTTGGCGGCGGCCTTGGCGCGGATGTCGTCCACCTGGGCCTTGATCCCCTCCACCGTGTTGCCGTTGGTGAAGTACCAGTCCGACACCCGGGCCGCCATGTCCCGCGCGGCTCGCGAACTGCCGCCCTGGAAGATTTCCGGGTGCGGTTGCTGCAGCGGCTTGGGCTTCAGGCTGTAGTCGCGGAAGCGGTAGAAATCGCCGTTGAAGGTGAAGCTGTCCTCGGTCCAGATGCCCTTCAGCGCGCGGATGAACTCCTCGGAGCGGCGGTAGCGTTCGTCGTGGTCCAGCCAGGGCTCGCCGATGGCGTGGAATTCGCCCCGGAACCAGCCGGACACCACGTTGATGGCGATGCGCCCGCCGGTGAGCTGGTCGATGGTCGCCAACTGCTTGGCCGCCAGGGTCGGGTTCCAGGGCCCCGGCAGGATGGCCGCGATCACCTTGAGCTTGTCGGTCGCCGCCAGCAGCGCATGGCTGATGGCCACCGACTCGTGCTGGTACTCGGCGCCGTAGCCGGCGGTGAAGCGGATCTGCGACAGCGCGTATTCGAAGCCGGCCGCCTCGGCCGTGCGGGCCAGGGTGCGGTTGTAGTCGATGTCCCAGCGGGTGCGCTGCTCGATGGTGCTGACGACGAGGCCGCCGCTGACGTTGGGGACCCAGTAGGCGAACTTGATCGGTTGCTGGCTCATGGCTTCTCTCCTGTGCGAACGGACGGATGGCCGCACCGGCGGCCAGTTACACAGGGTCTTCAGCAGCAACCATGCCAGGAGAAAAAAGCCTTTCCGAACAAAGATTTACATCAATCAGCAGACAACGAATGGCTGCCCGGACGAGGACAACCTGCTGATGCACTGTTGCCCGGCCAACAGCCTTTCGGGCGTCAGCCACGCGCAGGCAGCCGCCCGGCGCGAGGGCGCCGGGGGTGGCTGGGTCAGGTCATGACGGCGCGGGCAGAACGCCCCGCGCCAGGTTCACGGACGGCGCTGGCGCCGGGCCTCGGCCAGGCGACGCTGCTCGTCACTGCGGACAGGGATGGGTTGCAGGCGCGGGCGCTCGATCAGCCCAAGGGTCACGGACAACTGCCAGGCGAAACGGCTCAGCCAAGCTTTCATGGTCCCCTCCTCATCAGGACAGGCGGCGGAAGGATTCCGCTGCCAATTACAGCGTAGACCTGCCCCGGAAAGGGCGAACTGCGCTGAATCAAAATTTACAGGAGCCGGTCAGACGCCAGGAGCGACCAGCGTAGGAAGCCGACTAACGGAGCCTGCCGGACGGAACCGCCTCGGCGCCACAGCACGCGGCGGGAAACGGGCCAGGGAACGGTTCGCCGCGCGCATAGCCGGCCATGATGATGGCCAGGAACAGCACGGCCACCGCGCTGAACAGCACATTGAGGGGGTTGGGCTCGCCCATGGGTCAGTCCTTCGAGGTCAGGGGGCAACACAGGATCGACCGGCACCACGGGCAAGGGTTCAAGCATTTTTCACCGACGCTGGACGGCCACCGACCTGACGGACGGTCGCCACCGCAGGGTCAGCCGCGCGCCGCCACCGCGCGCTGGTTGGACGCCAGGATGTTGTCCGGCTCCAGCGCCCGGCCCGCCTCCACCGCCGCCAGCCAGTCCTGGGTGCTGGCCACGGCGCCGAAGCCGGCATGCAGCACCACGGTGACCACCCGATGGATCTCCTCGGCGGTGACCGAACCGGCGGCGTTGGCGTAGGGCAACGAGCCGGTGGCGTCGTTCAGCAGCTCCACCGTCCAGCCCTCGTGGGCAGCCTGGCGCACCGTGGAGTCGTCGCAGTGGTGGGTCATGTAGCCGACCACCGTGAGGGTGTCCACGCCACGGGCACGCAGCCAGTCACCCAGGCCGGTGCCGTACAGGGCGCTGGCCTCCTCCTTGTCCACCAGCAGGTCATGGGGGCGACGGGCGATCTCCGGGTGCAGTTCGGCGGTGGCGCTGCCACGGGCGAAGATGGGTGTGCCTTCCGGGGTCAGGTGCCGCACCACCACCACCGGGATGCCGGCAGCGTGGGCCGCATCCATGGCGCGGGTGATGTTGGGCAGCGACTGGCTCACCGGCGGGTACTCGATCAGCAGGCTGCCGTTGAAGTACTCGTTCTGCACGTCGATGACGATCAGGGCGCGTTTCGGGGACTGCGACATCAGGGGCTCCTCGCAAGCTCAGGCAGTGAAGGTGGCGAGGATTGTTGGCCAGCCCCCTGCGACGCACGAGTGGCCCAGTTGCCAAGTTCCGCTAAGATCGGGCCAAGCCAACCGGAGCCCCTCCATGCCAGCCCCCGTGATCGCCGTGGTCGCCTTCGACCACATCAGCCCCTTCCACCTGTCCGTGCCCTGCCTGGTATTCGGCGAGATGCAGCCCGATGCGCCGCCCTTCGAGCTGCGCGTCTGCGCGGCGGAAGACGGCCCGCTGCGCACCAGCGCCGGTTTCCAGATCAGCGTCAGCCACGGCCTGGAGGCCCTGGAGGATGCCCACACGGTGATCGTCCCCAGTTGGCGCGACCCCGACGAACGCCCGCCGCAGCCCCTGCTGGATGCGCTGCTCGCCGCCCACCAGCGCGGCGCCCGCCTGGTGGGGCTGTGCCTGGGGGCCTACGTGCTGGCCGAAACCGGGCTGCTCGACGGCCAGCGCGCCACCACCCACTGGGCCTGGGCACGGGACTTCAGCGCCCGCTACCCGGCCGTCGACGTGGACCCGGACGTGCTCTACCTGGAAGCCGGCAACCTGCTCACCTCCGCCGGCACCGCCGCCGGGCTCGACTGCTGCCTGCACCTGCTGCGCCAGCACTGCGGCGCCGAACGGGCCAACCGCGTGGCCCGGTTGCTGGTGGTGGCGCCCCACCGCCAGGGTGGCCAGGCGCAGTTCATCGAACAGCCACTGCCCGCCAGCGCCCGCGATGACCGCCTCGCCGGGCTGCTCGACTGGGTGCGCGCCAACCTGCGCGAACCCCACAGCCTGGACAGCCTGGCCGAGCGCGCGCTGATGAGCCGGCGCAGCTTCACCCGGCACTTCCGCCAGCTCACCGGCACCACCCTGGGTGACTGGCTGCTGGCCGAGCGCCTGGCCCTGACCCAGCGCCTGCTGGAGAACACCGACCAGAGCGTGGAGCAGATCGCCACCTTCGCCGGTTTCGGCTCGCCCGCCTCCCTGCGGCACCACTTCGGTCGTCACTTCGGCGTCTCGCCGTCGGCCTGGCGACAGAGCTTCCAGGGGAGCGCTTCGTAGCAGCGCGGCCGGCATCCCCGGGCTGAAGCCCGGGCTACGGTCACGCCTGGGGTTTGGGCTGCAGGTCCATCAGCTCGATCCAGGCCTTCAGGTTCGCCCCCAGCATGCCCTTGCGCCACATCAGCCAGGTGGTGGCGGTGGCGAAGGGTTCGGCCAGCGGGTGAATCGTCACCGCCTCGCGCCCCGGCATGCTCTGCAGCATGGAGCGCGGCATCAGCGCCACCCCGCCACCGGCCACCACACAGGCCAGCATGCTGTGGTAGGACTCGATCTCCATCACCCTGCCCATGGCTACCCGCGACTCGGCGAACCAGCGCTCCAGGCGCTTGCGGTAGGAGCAGCGCGAGCGAAAGGTGTAGACCGCCGCCCCTGCCACATCCGCGGCGCTGGCCACCGGCCCATGGCCGAGGGCGGTGATCAGCACCAGCGCCTCGTCGAACAGCGGGATGCCGTCCAGGTCGGCGTATTCCAACGGGCCGTCCACCAGCGCCGCGTCCAGTCGCCCGGCCACCAGCCCCTCCACAAGTTCGCCGCTGGGCTGCGTCTGCACCTGCAGGTTCACTGCCGGCCAGGCCCGGTGGTAGCGCGCCAGCATCGGCGGCAGGTGGATGGCCGCCGTGCTGTACATCGAGCCGATGAGGAAGTCCCCCGCCGGCTCGCCGACCTTGATCGCCGCCTCCGCCTCGGCCTGCAGGGCGAACAGCCGCTCGGCATAGCCCAGCAGCACCTTGCCCGAGGCCGATAGCTGCAGGCGCTGGCGCTCCCGCAGGAACAGGTCCACGCCCAACTGCTCCTCCAGTTGCCGCAGCCGCGTGGACAGGTTCGACGGCACCCGGTTGAGGCGCTCCGCCGCGCGGGCGATGGAGCCGGATTCGGCCACCGCCTGGAAGATGCGCAACTGGCTGAATTCCATGGCATGCATTCTCTTTTGCTGAATGAGTTGTTCTTTATTATTCGTTTTTTATGAACACCGCAACGCCCTAGCATGGTCTTCCGATGTCCTGCATGGAGCCCTGCCATGGCCCCCTCGATCCGCATCCTCGCCAGCCTCCTGGCCCTCATCGCCGCCATGGGGATCGGCCGCTTCGCCCTGACTCCGCAGCTGCCGCACCTGATCGCCGAAGGCCAGGTGGACCTCACCGCCGCCGGCCTGGTGGCCGCCGCCAACTACCTCGGCTACCTGGTGGGTGCACTGGACGCCCTGCGCGCCACCATCGCCCAGCGTGCCCGCCGGCGCCTGTTCGGCGGGCTCTGGGTGGGCGTGGCGATCACCCTGGCCTCGGCCTGGGCCGAAGGCTTCTGGGCCCACGCCCTGTTGCGCTTCGCCGCCGGCGTCACCAGCGCCTGGGTGCTGGTGGTGGTGACCGGCCTGGCCGCCCAGGTGGCGGCAGACGCCGGCCGGCCACGCCTGGGCGGGCTGATCTTCACCGGACCCAGCCTGGGGGTGATCCTCACTGGCCTCATCGCCCTCGGCCTGAACCTGCAAGGAGCGGGTTCGGCCCAGGCCTGGCTGGCCTTCGGCAGCGTGGCGCTGGTGCTGGCGGCCATCGCCCACCCGTTGCTGCCGCGTCCGCGTGCCGCCTCGGCGACTGGCGCGATGCAGGCCGGGCCGCGTCCGGCGGCCTTCTACCCGCTGCTGGTGGCCTACAGCCTGGTGGGGATGGGCTACATCCTGCCGGCCACCTTCCTTTCGCAGATGGCCGCCAGCCAGTTCCACG